>Ga0209159_1000991_pt1 | contig 23145 bp, 17 predicted proteins | sample GraSoiAngelo_144_FD_185901 | JGI IMG/M metagenome (GOLD analysis project Ga0209159, IMG submission 185901) | Grasslands soil microbial communities from the Angelo Coastal Reserve, California, USA - 14_1009_02_40cm (SPAdes) (version 2) | ecosystem: Environmental > Terrestrial > Soil > Grasslands ...
GCTCCGTCTCCGACTCTTGGACATTGGCGCACGACACGAGCCCGACGACGTTGACGACAACGTAGTCTTCGTGGACCTCACCGCTGCTGTCGTTCCGAATCACCGCCGGGAATGTCTGAATGTTATCCACGCCTGCTTGCCTGAGGGCCGCGACGAGGCTGTTGTGCATCACGCTGTCACCAGGGAAATAGGCCGACATCCGTGGCGGCATTGGCGTACCGTCCTCGTCCACGTCGACCTCCATGCTGTAGCGGAACGGCGCCTCTGTATCATCGGACAGCACCCTACCGCTGATCAGCGAAACCATCTGATCAGACTCTTGTTCCAGGTACACGTTCTCAGCCGCCAGATCCACCGTGAGCAGGTAGTACACTCACAACCTCCGCATCCGGGTTGCTGCCTCAGGCAAGTCGCGTCCCGCTTGCCACCTAATAGGGTTGGCGGTCCTCAAGGAAAAATCGGCCCTGATGGGTGAACCAAGAAGCCGCTCGTCTGATGCTTTCCGAAATAATTCGCGGCACGCTTGCTGACGAAGATGCGCTGTAACACAAGCAACCCCTTAAGCGTCTGGGACACCCGGTGAACATGGCGCACGGTCGCCTCGAGCGGCTGAACTTCGGCTGGCTTTCCTTTCCCCTTACAGACATCACATGTCTCCACGTGAAGCTCTGTGCGGTCGTATACGACGTTCAACAACTGTTTCACCATGGATTTGTAACCAGCTGTCTCCACATCTTTGTTGTCCTCGAGATAGTCACGATGCGAGTGCGGACCCTGATGAAGCTGAAGCCTGGTCCGGCGCATCATCTCTTCACAGATCTTGCCCTTGCTCACGAGGCTCTGGGTACTCTGCCACTGGTGTGTGGTGCTCGCAAAGGGCATGAAGTAACCGTTACGTGCGTCGTTGGTATCGTAGTTTGTGTCCGCTGCGAGCTTGTACTTGGGGTGCGACTTCTTGGACTTCTTGATCAACCAGAATGTGACCTTGTGCTTGGGCAACTGCTTTTCGGGTACGAGGTGATGCGACTGGTAGGGGAAATGACCCTGATCGCAGTCGAACAGATCCCACCCCGCCGCCTGCTGCAGCGGGCGCCCCTGAGCGACGGGATCGGCTTTGCCGGAGTGCAAGAGGTTCTGCCGCAGGGTGGACGGGTCTCCTTCACCCTGCAGTCCGTCAATAACGGCCTCCCAGCCTTCGCTTTTGGATTTCTCCTTACCGCAGTACTCGTCCTCGGAAAGCGCCTTGCCTAGCGCTACCGCAACCTTCTCGAGCAGCTCCACCGATTCTCTCCCGAGCCCCGGGCTGGCTCCGAGCTTGGAGCGCCAGGGACTCTCGCCGCACGACGTAACGTGACTCTATGCAGCTCTCACCACTGCCGCCTCCACCTCCTTCACCCGCAGGACCTTCTTGTCGCAGCGGAGCGCCGCGCGCCACACCAACGCGACCCGGTTCTGATCGGGCTCGATCACCACCGTGTCGAGATTTGCCGGGACCGCCTGGGGCGCATCGTCGAGCACGAACGTGACCTCGATCCGCGCGGGCGGCAGCTGGAACTTGAGGAGCCCCGACGGCGTGGCCCCCTGCACCTGGATCCAATCGCCAGCCTGGAGGTAACCAGGCGCCACCAGCCCTGGCGGGGCGACCTGCAGGAACCGCGGGTCGAAATCCTTCGGCAGGTACGGGGCGCGCTCCTGCTGCCATCGCCCGTCGTACGTCCCCGCGTACGACAGCCTCGGCTCCCAGTGTCCGCAGATCGGCGCGAAGCAAGCCGGTGCCGGCGTCTGCTTCCAACCGGTGATCAGCTCGGTCGGGTCTTCGAGGTTGGGGAGGCGCGACCCGTCGAGCGGCTTCTCGCCGTCTTTGGAGTGGTAGCCCGTGCCCACGGGGTTCCGCACCTCAGCGCGAAGCTCCTTGCCCTTGTGGTCCATCCCGCCGTAGGCGCGCTCCCACACGAGCGGCATCGTCTCGAACGACGCCGGATTCGACATCGACGGCACCACGCCGCGTCGCTCCCATACCCGGTCGCCGAACACTCGGATCGCCTTGCGAAGCGGGCCGGCCGCGAGTGACACTTCCATCTGCGTCGTCAGACGCCCCCTCGGCGCGTAGGCGGTACCGAGAAGCAGCACATCCGTGGCGGGCTTCGTGAGGCTCACATCTGAAGGCGTCTTGATGCTTGTCTTGCCGAGCTCGCCGTGATACTCGTCGGCGGGCGTTACGGGAAGTTGTTTTTCTGCGAGCGAGAGCCGCTCGCCGAGGACGAGGGTCGCCTTGACTACCGAGAACACGGTGTCGATCCCCTCGGCATCCGGCATCACGTAGATTGTGCCCTTGAACGGTGTAGTGTTGCTCAACTGGAGCATGGGCCTCTAGTTGTTCGTGACCTTGCTGCCCTTGATGTTCACGTCGCCCGACGCCTTGATCTCGATTTTCCCTGACCCGTCGAGCTTGATGTTCTTCCCCTTGATTTGGATGTCGCCGCTCTTTTTCATCGTGATGCTGGCGTCCCCGGTCTTGATGGTGATGCTGTCTCCGGCATTGACTACCAGGTTCTTGCCAACACTCAGCTCCTCGTCCTTCCCAACGGACTGGGTACGACTGTCCCCGACATCCACCTTATCCTTCTTGGCCACCGACTGGCTCCGGTCCCCGCTAACGTCGGTCGTCTCGTTCTTGGTTACCGAGAGCGAACGGTTGCCGCTGATGCTGACGGTCTCATCGCCGCTGACGGTTTCCGTGCGGTTCTTGCTGATCGTGATTGACTCGTTGGCGCCGACCGACTCGCTGCGGTCGTTGCCGATGGTGACATTCTCATCGTGTCCCACCGATTCCGAGCGGTCGTTCTCCACCTCCACCTGCATGTCCTTCTCGGCGTGGATGACGATCTGCTCGCCGCCCTTCTTGTCCTCCAACCGGATCTCGTTGAAGTTGTCCGTCCCGCCGCCCTTGGAGCTGCGCGACTTGACGCCGCTCTGCGTCTGGTCGCCGGGCAGCGTGTAGGGCGGCGTCTGCTCCGCGTTGTAGACGCGGCCTGTGATGAGTGGGCGGTCGGGATCCCCCTCGATGAAGTCGATAATCACTTCCTGACCGATCCGCGGGATCTGCACGAACCCCCAACTCTTTCCCGCCCACGAGGTGGCCACCCGCACCCAGCACGAGCTGTCCTCGTTCTTCTTGCCGTTGCGGTCCCAGTAGAACTGCACCTTGACCCGTCCGTGCTTGTCGACCCAGATCTCCTCGCCCGACTTGCCCACGACGAGCGCGGTCTGGGAACCCTGGACGACGGGCTCCGGCGTGACGCGGAGCGGCCGGAACGGCGTGGAGTGCGGGATCGCGACGAACGAGTTGTGGTAGTCGAAGTGCCCGGCTTCGCCCGTCCGATAATCACTGGTCTGCGCGCTGTGCTGTAGGTGCAAGAGCTGATACGTCTGGTTCGCGTCGGAGCGGTAGTGCTCCTTCAGATCGAAGCGGTAGCCGCTCACGAACGTACGGCAGGTGCTCTCCCCGCGGCTCACGTGTTGCGTCGCCTCGCGCCCCTCGAGGAGCAGGCGCGCGTAGCGCTCCCCTTCGTCCAGCTTGGCGAAGCTGCCGGGGAAGTCGTAGACCTCCGGGCCCCCGTGGCCCGAGACGGAGCTCTCGAGCTGCAGCGACGGCTGGAGATAGTCGTAGTCGCGCAGCGTCACCTTGCCGGTCTGGAAGGCGTGCTCCTGCTGGAACGCGAGCACGACGTCTTCCTCCTGCCACTCGGCCGCCTGGGGGGCCATGCGGGCGGCGGCTTGCACGGGGCAGGGCTTCACGGCGCTCGGGGCGTCGGCCAGCACGAGCACGTGCTTGTCGTTCGTGTGCGTGAAGAAGTAGAAGATCCCTTCCTCCTCCATCAGCCGGGAGACGAAGTTGAGGTGCGTCTCGCGGTACTGCACGCAGAACTCGCGCTTGGGATAGCTCTTGGTGCACTTGATCTCGAAGTCCGAATACCCTTGGGCCTTGAACACCTGCTCCACGATCTCCAGCACGCTCAGGTTCTGGAAGATCTTGCAGTCGCTCGACAGGGCGAGGAACCACAACCACGGCACCATCTGGGCGCGGTAGGCGACGAGCTCGTCGGCGCGCTCGAGCTGCGTGAAGCGATTGATCAACCCGTGGAACGGCCGCATGCTGCCGTCGGCCAGCTGCAGGCTGATGCAGGCGGCACTCTTCAGGAGTTTGGCCGGATCGATGGACGCGTTCTCGGAGCGCAAGTCGAGCGTGTACGAAAACGGAGTTGACACACCCTCCTGGCCCGCGAAGCCCTGCAGCAGCAGGGCGTCGTCGCCGAGCACCGTCTTGATCCGGATGGGGCGATTCGCCTGTGTGTACTTCGCCATCGCGTCCCTCGAACCCTGTTAGGTCTCGGCCCCGACCGCCGCCAGCGCCTCGGCGGCCGCCGCCTCACCCGTGTACGTGAACGCGCCGCCGTCGCCGATCCCCACACGGATCTGTTCCGGCTTCGTCCCTTCGGCAATCGCTTCGAGCAGCCGCCGCGAGATCTCGGGGAGCAACGTGTTGGTGAGAATGTTGTCCACGTTGCGCGCGCCGCTCTCCACCTCCGTGCACCGTTGCGCGATGGCGTTCACCACCGTGTCGTCGTAGCCGAGCTGCACCTTGTGGGACTCGCGCAGCCGCCGCTCCACCTTCCCGAGCTTGAGCCGGATGATCTGCTTCATCGCGTCATCCTTGATCGGGAAGTAGGGGATGATCACCGTGCGGCCCAGGAACGCCGGCTTGAAGGTCTTGTTCAGCTCGGGCTTCAGCGCCTTCACCAGCCCCTCCGCGTCCGGCATCGTCTCGGGATCCGCGGTGAGCTTCATGAGCGTGTCGGTGCCAGCGTTCGTGGTCAGCACGAGGATGTTGTTCTTGAAATCGATCTGCCGCCCCTCGCCGTCCTCCATCTGACCCTTGTCGAACACCTGGTAGAAGAGCTCCAGGACGTCGGGGTGCGCCTTCTCGACCTCGTCGAGCAGCACCACCGAGTAGGGGCGCCGCCGCACCGCTTCCGTGAGGACGCCGCCCTCGCCGTAGCCGACGTAGCCCGGCGGCGAGCCCTTGAGCGTCGAGACGGTGTGCGGCTCCTGGAACTCCGACATGTTGATCGTGATCAGGTTGCGCTCGCCGCCGTACAAGAGATCCGAGAGCGCCAGGGCCGTCTCGGTCTTGCCCACGCCGCTCGGGCCGACGAGCAGGAACACACCGACCGGCTTGTTCGGGTCCTCGATGCCGGCCCGCGACGTGCGGATGCGGCGGCTGATGGCCTCGAGCGAGTGCGCCTGGCCGATGATCCGCGCCTCCAGATGCCGCTCGAGGTTGAGGGTCACGTTCACTTCGTCGCGCAGCATCTTGCCGGCGGGGATGCCGGTCCAGCCGGAGATCACCTGGCCAATGAGGTTCGCGTCGACCACGACGGGCACCAGGGGACTCTCTCCCTGCAGCGACCCGAGCTCTCCCGCCAGCTTGGCGAGCTCCTTCCGCAGCGCGTCACCGTCGCCGCCCGCGCCCTTCTCGGCGGAGGCCTCGAGGCGTTCCCGCGCCGCGCGGACCTTGGTCACGAGGTCCCGCTCGCGCTCCCAGCGTGCCTTGAGCTCGGCGACGCGTCGCTCGGTCTCCTGCTTGCGCTCGGCGAGCCCGGCGAGGCGCTCGGCGTGGTCCGCGCCCGTGGCCTTCTCCCGCTCGAGCACGCGGGTCTGGACCGCGATGTCGTCGAGCTGCCGCTGGGCGTCCTCGAGCGCCGCGGGGATTGCATTCTGGCCCAGGGCGAGCCGCGCGCAGGCCGTGTCGAGGACGCTCACCGCCTTGTCCGGCAGCTGGCGGTCGGCCAGATAACGGTGCGAGAGGCGAACCGCCGCTTCCGCCCCTTCGTCCAGGATGCGCACCTTGTGATGCTTCTCCAGCGCCGGCACCACACTGCGCATCATCACCATGCAGATCTGCTCGGACGGCTCTTCCACCTTGATGAGCTGGAACCGCCGCGCCAGCGCCGGGTCCTTCTCGAAGTACTTCTTGTACTCGGACCAGGTGGTGGCCGCGATGGTCCGCAGCTCGCCCCGCGCGAGCGCCGGCTTCAGGAGGTTCGCCGCATCGCCTTGCCCGGCCGGGCCGCCGGCGCCGATCATGGTGTGCGCCTCGTCGATGAACAAGATGATCGGCGTGGGCGACGACTTCACCTCTTCGATGAGCCCCCGCAGCCGGTTCTCAAACTCCCCCTTCACCCCGGCGCCCGCCTGCAGCAAGGCGAGGTCCAGGGTGCGGAGCGTGACGCCGCGCAGGATCGGCGGCACGTCGCCCTGCACGATCCGCATCGCGAAGCCTTCGACCACGGCGGTCTTGCCGACGCCCGCCTCCCCGACGAGGATGGGGTTGTTCTGCCGGCGTCGCGTGAGGATGTCCACGACCTGCCGCACCTCGAAGTCGCGCCCCAGCACCGGGTCGATGAGCCCCTTCTGGGCGCGCTCCGTCAGGTTGTTCGTGTAGAGGTCGAGGTTCTGCGTCTTGCCGCCGCCGGCCCGGGGCTGGCCCGGGGCGGCGGGCGCGGCGGCCGCCGCCGCCTCTTCGGCCGACTCGGCGACGATCGTCGTGAAATCCTTGCGCAGCGTTTCTCCGGCGACCTTGTCGAATTCGCGCGTGACGTCGACCATCATGCGTCGCAGCTCGTCGTTCGTCGCCAGCGCGAGGAGCGCGTGCCCGGTGCGGATCTGGGCGTCATCGTAGTCCACCGACCCGATGAGCCACGCCTCCGACAGCATCTTCGTGAGCGTGGGGCTCAGCGCGGGCGTGCGGGCGTTGCCCGACTTGAGCTTGTCGAGGCTCTTCGTGAGGTCGGCCACGAAGCGGGAGCGGTTCACCCCGTAGTGTTTGAGGATGAACGCGAGGTCGCCGTCGCTCGCATCCAGGGCCTTGAGGAGGAAGTGCTCGACCTCCACGTCGTAGTGCGTCCGCGACAGGCACAGCCCCGCGGCGGCCTCGAGCGCGTTCCGCGTCGGGGCGTTCAGCTTGCCGATCAGACCTCGAAGATTGACAGTCATGGTGTGCTCGCTCTCAAAGCGTCAGAATCGTGTCGTCCGCGTCATGCGCGAACGGCTTGGTGCGCAGCCAGGTGCGCCAGCCGAGCGGGGGCGGCTCCTCCGCGTCCGAGCCGAGCACGCAGCCGGGGACGTCGTCGCGCGCGAGGACCAGCTGGATGTCGAAGTCGAACTGGTCGTGGCTGAAGAACCGCACGAGGGTCCGCAGCAGCTCGTACCGGCTGCCGTTGGGCAGGAACCGCTCGTACTCCTCGCGGATCAGCGGTCCGAGGCGGAGGCGCACCCGCGCCTGCTGATCCCACATCTCGTCGCCGGCCACGGCGCCGAGCCCGAGCTGCTCGGCGGGCCCCGTCTCCTCTCCGATGCGGCACTGGGTGCTCGGGGCGAGCCGGTACCACCCGCCGACGAACTGCTCGACCTCGACGGGCACGTCGAGGATGTCCTCCAGCATCTGCTGGAGCGCCAGCGCGGAGCGGGGCTGTGGCCCGAGCGCCCCCGCGTAATACAGCAGCAGCTCGTCCGGAATGGGCAGGCGATCGCGGAACGCCCCGATCCCCAGGCCGATCAGGTCCCGGAGGTGCTCGGTCATGGCGTCCCGGCCGTCGCGCTCGAAGGCGGCCGTAAAGTGGTACTTCTCCCAGGCGCGGTAGAAGAGGGAAATGAAGCGGTGCTGGAAGATGTCCAGGAAGTCGCGCAGCGCCCGGTCGCGCACCCGTGTCCGCTCGGCGACGAGCTGCGTGTAGTGATAGGGCAGCACGCCGAGCGGGCCGATCAGCCCCATGAAGTTGACCACCATGCGGCCGGGGCGGCTCCCCGGCAGCTCCACGGCGTGGATCTCGCTCGCGGGGAAGGCGATGACGGGGCGGGCGGAGAAGTGCACGATCTCCGTCGTCGGGTCGCCGAAGCGACCGACGGCTCGCCGGTCGGGGTACAGGCGCTCCAGGAGCCGCACGGCCTGAAAGAACCCGTACGCGGGCGGGTCGAGGGTCAGCTGCCCTGCGACCTCGGCGTTGGTTACACCAGTGTCTTCCATCCCGCCCTCGGCGGCCATTCGCGCAGCACCTCCTTGCGTTGCCGCGTGCGCGCGGCAAGGATGCAGAAGCTGTTCAGCGCCGTGTAGACTCCCAGAAAGTGCTCGAGCACGCTGGCGAACAGATAGGCGCTGCCCCCCGCGAACTGGTCTTCGTCGAACATCACTTCCACGCGGTGGCCGCGGGCGAAGCTCAGGCCGTGGTCCCCGGCGATGCGCGCGTAGCTCGGCGCGGTGCGCACGTCCAGGAGGCCGTGGATCTGCTTCGCACCGGCGAGCGAATCCCCGAAGTTGTGGAGCCGCAGCAGCTCCTGGAGCGCCTCGGCGCCCCCCTCGACGAGCGAGAGGTAGTTGAGCGAGAGCTGCGAGATCAGCCGCCACAGCTGGGGCTTGCCCAGCAGGGGCGGGATGACGGACGTCGGCTTCAGCAGCGCGATGATGCGCTGGATCGGTCCGCCCCCCGGGAGTGTGAAGTCGCCGCCTTCGTCGCCGAACGGCAGCCGGCTCGGCAGGTCGCCGTTGAAGCACGTGAGGCGGCACGTCGCCGCCTCGAACGGCGGCCGGGCGGGCCGCCCGGAGAGATCCGCGAACGTGAGATAGAGGTCCGTCTCGCCCGCCTGGCCGTACTCGGTCGCCCGGGGCCGAGCGTACCAGAAGGCCTCCGGCTTGTTCCCGTTCGTGCCGTGGCGAAACGAGTACAGCGGCTCGAACCGCAGCACTTCCGGCGACCCCGGCCGGGCGGCCACGACCTCGTCGATCGAGAAGGTCCGCGTGCTTTCGCGCCGGCGGGCGTCGGCCACGACGGGGTGCTCGTAGCGCGTTGGGACGATCTCCACCGGCTCCGAGTCCTGGGCGAACAGGTTCACAATCGGCGCGCAGCCGAGCAGGATCGTGCGCTGGGCCACGCCCGCCTCGAGGACGGGTCGCCGCTCGGCCCGCTCGAAGCTTGAGAGCAGGAAGACCACTTCCGCGCTCGGTCCGAACCCCGCGGCGCGCACCTGATCAAACCCGTCGAGATCGAGGAAGTAGAATTTCTCGGGGAACGTGAAGTACTCCTGGAGCAGCCGGTAGGCCACCATCGACCGGCGGGGCACGGGGAGCATGCTCTCGTCGGGGCCGAACCCGACTGGCCGCAGCGCACTGGCCGGCAGCAGGACGGGCTTGCGCTTCGGTCCGGGGCCGCAGTCGCGCACCTGGATCTGCACGCAGTTGTTGGCAAGGACTTCGTACAGCGTGGACACCAGCGTGCCTTCGCCGTGGAGGTAGAGCCGCAGGGTGTTCAGCTCCAGCTTCTCGAACGTGACGTCCGGGAAGCACTGCAGCTCCACGCGCAGCGCGGCCGCGGCGTTCGGCACCGCTACCGGCGGCCGCAGCTGGTCGGGGGTGCGCCACTGCGCCGCCTTGACCGAGAGCGGCCAGAGGGTGGTGTCGTAACAGGTCCTGAACTTGCAGGGTGCGCCGCCTACCGGCCGGGAGTAGATCACGGAGTCCCGGGGGACCTTGAGCCCCGTCGTGAGCTTCCCCTGCTCCGGATCCAGGTGGAACTCCACGATCGACATGGACGGAATGGGCCGCAGGTAGTGCGGGTAGACGACGCTCAGCAGGGCGTCGCTGATCTCGGGGAAGTCGTCGTCGAGCTTGAGGTGGATCCGGGCGGCGAGAAAGGCGAAGCCCTCGAGCAGCCGCTCCACGTGCGGGTCGTCGCACTTGGTGGCCTCGAGGATGAGCCGCGACGCGATCTTGGGGTACTTCTCCGCGAAGGAGGCGCCACTGCGGCGCAGGAAGGCCAGCTCCTGCTCGTAGTAGTAGAGCAGATCATCGCGCATCCGCGCCCTCGCCTCGCACCTCGAACGTTGCGCTCGTGACTTCGAGGACGGTGTCGAACACCACCTGCTCCGGACTCGGCTCCATGCGCAGCAGGCCGTCGATGACGAACCGCAGCTCGCGCCGCCCTTCCTCGTCGGCCGTGGCGACCGTGACGCGCACGTTCGACAGCTGCGGCTCGAACAGCATGATCGTCTCCTCCACCTGGCGCCGCAGCCAATCGCGCGCCGACACCGACTCGGCCGCGAGCGAGGTGATGTCCGGCAGCCCGTAGTGGTAGACCGAGCGCGGCAACTCCGTGAAGCCCTCCGGCGCCAGCTGCGCGATGCGCCGCGTGTTGAGCAGCCACTCCAGGTCGCGCCGCAGCGCGCGCTTCAACTCCCGCACCGACTGCGCCCACGTCATGGGAGCCTCGGTGCTCGTGTCCGGGTCGGTGTCGATCAGCCGGTCGAGCACCGACCGCTGCACCGTCCGCTCAACCTCCTGGGGCGCCATCGTTGCTCGGCGTCGGGCTCGCCGTCGGGAAGGCCATCGCCTGGACCGGGTCCAGACGACAGATCTGGCGGTACAGGTTGTCTTTCATCTCGGCGTCGTCACCCAGCTTGTCGAGACAGCGGTACAGCAGGCCCATCGGTCGGGCCACCGCATCCCCCGCCTCCCAGTCCTCCAGCTTGTGGGCCTCGACCTGCTCGAGCAGCTCCTTGAGGATCGGCAGGGCGACGCCTTCCAGGCCGGCGTCGACCATGATCTGGGCCGCCTCGGAGCGGCGCAGGAACCGGGCGCGCGAGCTCTTCTCCTGCTCCGCCTCCCGCATCAGCAGCTCGATGCCCTTCTGCGGCTGGCCGGCGCGGACTTCGTCCATCGCCCGGTCGAAGGCCGCGCGCCCGAACCGGGGTCGGGACTCCGCCGGGGCGGCCGCCTCCGCCCGCGTCGGCTCCGCTCCCTCGGCCGCCGCCGCGATGAAGCCGCCGTTCTGCAGCCACGTGCGGGTCTCCACGTTGGCCGTGGCGGTGTCGTCCATGAGCGTGAGGTCCGGGAGCTGCGGGAAGTCGCGCAACAAGCCGACCAGGCTGCCGCGAATCGCCCCCCGGACGTACTGGTACTCGGTCCCGAGCATCTCGACCGCGGTGAGCTCGTAACGCTGCAGGTCGAGCCATCCCCGGCCGTTCGGGGTCGCCATGATGTTCTCGCCGGCGTCGAGCAGCTCGGACCATTTTTGGTCGAGCAGGAGCGTTTTCAGGTGCGTGCGCACCGCCGTCGGTGGGGCGGCCAGGAGCCTCGGGTCGAGGTCGGGCCCGCCCGCCCGGAGCTCGCCCCAGCGGAAGCCGCGGATCATCAGGTACGGGGCGGGGTTGCGCGGATCGTGGCGCCGGAGGAAGCGTGCCGCGCTCGCGATGCGCCCGGCGGCGTCCTCCACGCTCGTTGGTTCGGGAGCGAGCGGTCCGGCGGCTGCGCCGCCGCCCGCCCCCGAAGCCGCTCCCGCTACCGCGTCGACCGGATCGGGATCCGTTTGGAGCCTCTTTTCCAGTAGCTGCCGAGCGGAGTGCTGGACGTCTTCCAGCGCTTGGCTGAGCGCGCTGTAGCTCGGCGAGGCGTCGCCGAACTTCTCCTGGCCGAGCTCATCGAGCTCCTGAATCGCCTTGATGCAGCCGTCGAGATCAGCGATGAGCTGTTTGTAGAACGCCTTGGGCGTCGCCTCGAACGCCTTGTCGAACTCCTCGGCGGTCAGCTTCTTCTCGGCGATCGCCGCTTCCCGCGCCGCCTGCTTCTTTTCATCTCCTTTGGCGTCGGCTTCGGAGCCGACGGCGCGCGACTCCTTGTACTTGAGCACGTCGTGGCCGGCCTTGTTCAGCGGCACCGTCCGGACGCCGGCGTCGAGGTAGCGGCCCACCCAGTTGAGGGACCCGGCCCGGAGCTCGGCGTCGCCGCCTTCGAGCTCGGGATAGAGCTGATCCCAGAACTTCTCCAGCAGACCGCGGAGGAGTCCGAGGCCGGCGCGCAGCCCCCCCAGCGCCTCCTGCTTGAGCATCGCCTCGGTGAGCCAGGCGGCGATCTGCAGGTCCTTCGACTTCGTCGCCAGCGCGTCGCCGGCCAGCTTGATGACCTGCGGCCAGTCGGCGACCTTGCGCGTACGCTTCCAGTCGCCCTGGTCGACGTCCTCCTCCTCGCGGCGTGCCTCCTTGATCTTATCGTAGATCGGATCGTAGCGGAGGTTCGCCCCCGCCGGGTTCGACCCCGGGATCGGCTGCAGCAAGTCTTCCCGCAACGGCATGGGGGGTCAGCCGGCCGAGCCGGCGGTCGGCGTGATGTCGAGCTCGCGGAGTTCGAGAAAGGGGAATTCCTCGCCGTCCCGGAGGAGCAGCTTCTGACCCACCGGGACGGGGGTGCCTTCGGACTCCGTCCACTCGGTGACCCGACCGAGCCGTACGGCGACGTCGGGGTGTCGCCACGACAACGGCGCGAGGGCCGGCAGCAGGACCTCGCCCAGCTCGAGTCCGTGGAATCCCGGGCCCGTGCGGACCACGGCCGGGGTCCAGAGCAGGTCCCGCAGCTTCTTGGGCGGCGCCATGCGGACGGTCGCGACGTGCTCGAGCGGCATCCACAGGTACTGGCCCGCCGCGAACACTTCGAGGCGCGCGCCGATGCGGGGATCCGCGTCCACCAGCTCTTGGAACGCCCGGCCGTTCAGGGTGCCCGCCACGCTGCGCGGCGGCGGCCCCCCCTGGGGGAAGCTCCCCTTCTGGAACATCTCCTGCCGAGTCCGCTCGGCGTGCAAGGCGGCCCGGTACAGCAGCGCGCCCAGGCCCGCTTCGCGGCTGGCGCCGGCGAGCACGTCGAGCTGCTTGTCGGCCCGCTCGTGCGCTCCGGCGAAGCAGAGCAGCTCGAAGAGAAACGCGCGCTGCCGGGCGTCGGCCGGATTGCTCCGGAGTCCCACGCCCAGCAGCTCGATCGCGTCTTCGAGTTTGCCCGCGCGAAACAGCTCGTCGGCGCTTACGGGCGGCACCGACGCTTCCTCAGCCGGACACGTGCTTCTTGAAGTCGTAGCTGGCGACGGTGGCGGCGCCCTTGGTGCCGTCGGCCTTCTGCTCGTTGTACGTCACCGTCACCTTGCCGAACGCGAAGTTGATGCTCTCCCTCGGCACGTCGTTGTCGCCGCTCGAGCCTGACTCGTGCAGGTCGACGAGGAACAGCTGGTCGAACTCGATCTTCATGTAGTCGACGGCCTTGTCGCCGCCGGCCTTGAGCGCCGTGAGGATCGCGTTCGGGAAGTGCTTCCCCGTCGTGATGGCCTGAAACAGCTTGGGGCTCGACTTGTCCACCCGCTTGGTGCACGTGATGCCGCGGGCCTCGACCTTGCCGGCTCCCGCGCCGGCGCCGGTGGGACTCGACGAGTTGTGGAAGCTCCAGTCGAACGAGTCCAGCTGGATCTGCTTCTCGAAGCCATCCCGTTCAGCCTCGCCCTCAACGCCTGCGAGTTTCAACATCAGCTCGATCGCCATGTCACCCTCCCTCTACAGGACCCGGAACAAGAGTACAGGACGCGGAACACCACCTGGCGAAGCGCCAGCTCACTTCGCCGGGAGCGGCAGGTCCGCCACCAAACGCATCGAAACACTCAATTCGTCGAGCTGGAAGTGCGGCCGCAGGAACGCCACGGCCCGGTAAACGCCCGGCTTGCCGGCCACTTCCGCGACCTCGATCCGGGCCTCACGCAACGGCCGCTTCGCCTTGATGCTCTGCTGCGCGTCGTCGTCCGCCACTACGTAGTCCGCGATCCAGTTGTTGAGGAACGTCTGGATCTGGCTCTTCGACTGATAGCCGCCGATCTTGTCGCGCATCATCGCCTTGAGGTAGTGCGCGAACCGCGAGACCGCGAAGATGTAGGGCAGCTGGGCCGAGATGCGGGCGTTGGCCGTCGCCGCATCGGTCTGGTATTTCTTCGGTTTCTGGGTGGACTGCACGCTGAAGAACGCTGCGTTCGCCGTGCCCTTGCAATGCACGAGGGGCACGAACCCCTGGTCGGCCAGCTCCTTCTCACGGCGGTCGGTGATCGGCGTCTCGGTCGGGCACTTCATCGCGACGTCGCCTTCGTCGGTCTTGAAGGAGTGCACCGGCAGCCCCTCGACCAGGCCGCCGCTTTCGACGCCGCGGATCGTGGCGCACCAGCCGTACGTGGCGAACGCGTTGGTGACGCGCACGCCGAGCGCCCAGGCGGCGTTGCCCCACAGGTACTTGTTGTGGTCGCCGGTGACCTGCTCCTCGTACTGGAACGCCTCGATGGGCACGGTCTGGCTGCCGTACGGCTCGCGCAGCAGCATGCGCGGTGCCGCCAGGGCCACGTAGCGTGAGTCCTCGCTCTCGCGGAACGTCTTCCACTTGGCGTAATCGCTCGTCGCGAAGATCTTCGCGAGGTCTCGCGGCGCGTCGAGCTGGGTGAAGGTGTCGAGACTGAACATCTTCGGCGACGTGCCAGAGAGGAACGGCGCGTGCGCGGCGGCCGCCACCTGGGCCACCTTTTCGAGGAGCTCGACGTCCTCGCCGGTCTTGTCGAAGTCGTAGTCCCCGAGCAGCGCGCCGAATGGTGCGCCGCCGAAGATCCCGAACTCCTCCTCGTACACCTTCTTGAACATCGCGCTCTGGTCGAACTCGGGCGCCCGCTGCAGGTCTCTGAGCAGGTCCTTCTTCGAGACGTTGAGGACCTTGACCTTGAGGGTCTCGCTCGTCTCGCTGTTGGCGAGCAGGTACCGGAGCCCGCGCCAGGTGGCCTCGAGCTTCTGGAACTCGGGATGGTGGAGCACCTCGTTCGTTTGGTTCGAGATCAACCGGTCGAGCTGGGCGATGCGGGCGTTGAGCATGGCCTCGGTGTCGCGAGCCATCGTGATGGTGCCCGCGAGCACCTCCGACACGAACTGCTTGACCATGTCCTTCCCGCGCTCGCGGGCTGGCGCCTCCCCGCCGAACCGCCCCCGCTCGACGATCTGGTCGAGCAGGCTCAGCTCGGTGGTCTCCGCCGCAACCTGCTTCGACTGCTCCGCCTTAGGATCCGCCATCCTTACCTCCCTCGGGCTTGGCGTCGGCATCCAGCTCCGCCTTGAGCTTCTTCCGCTTCTCCTCGTCGCTCAGCGTCGCTTGCAGCAGCTCGTCGAGCTTCTCGTTGCTCTGGATCTTGCCGCGCAGATCGGCGAGCTGATTGCGCAGGTCGAGGAGCTTCTGGAGCGGCTCCACTTGCCGCGCGACGCGGTCGGGGCTGAAGTCGTCCATGCTCTCGAACTTGAGCTCCACGCCGATCTTGCCCGCGTTGGGATCGTCCGAAAGCTTGTTGTCCACGGCGACCCGCAGATGCGGCTTCATGCTCGCCAGCACGTCGTCGAAGTTGTCGAGCGTGACCTCGGTGAACTTCCGGTCCTTGAGCTTCGGCAGCTCCTCGGTGGGATGACCCGTAAAGTCCGCGAGCACGCCCATCACGAAGGGCAGCTCCCGCACCTCCATCGCGCCCCCGGTCTCCACCTCGTACGTGATGTTCACGCGCGGTGGGCGGACGCGCTCCAGCTTCTTGTGGACGCTCTCTTTGGCCATCGCCTGCTCCTCGGTCGGGCTGCTGGTGGTGGGGGGGTCGTGCCGACACCGCAACTGCAGCGCTCAACGGGACTGCCCCCTGACGTAATGCGTGCCGCGACTGCCGGGGCGGGTGTTACACCTCCGCCCTGTGGTTGGTAATACGCCCCGATGTTGCGAGTGTCAAGCAGTCGCGACCTCGTGTCGCATCCGGGGGAAAACGCTCATCCGGGGGAAAACGCTCAAAGCGGCCACTTGCGCCCGTCCGGCCGGTTCGTACCTAGCCCCCCGGCGCACTCCCCCAGCGGCCGCCGAGGACTGTCGCCGGGTCCGCGATCGACTGGAAGCGCAGTAACCGCACCCGGTCGGTGTCGCGGATGCAAACCAACGGCATGAGCCCCCGGTCCAGGATCCGCTCCGCGGCCTGCTCGCCCAGCAGTGTCTCGGCGCACCGCCTGGCCGCAGGGAGGGGAAGCCCCCCGATTTCGAGTGTCATCCCGGGATGCAGCGGCCGGCCGGATTCCGCGACCCCTTGGACGAGCAGCAGCAGGCAGGCGAGCGCCGGATTGCCCCAGAGGTACTCGTCGTGAGCGGGGCCATCCGAGAGCTCCTCGAACGGCAGCACCTCGCAGCGCCGGCCGCGCTCGCCGTAGGGCAGCCGCAGCAGGAATCGCGGCATGGCGAGGCCGATCCACCGGGCCGCAGGGATGCGGCGCGCGGCCTGCCACTCAGGAAGTGGCTCGGCGACCCAGTCGACGGGGTCGGGCGTCGAGTGGATGGAGTCGCAGCCGGCCAGCCGCGGGTCGGCGGCGGAGATCCACGGCGCTCCCACGAGGCTGGCGATCGTACCAAGGCGGCCCAGCAGTTCCAGGTCGGCGGCGTCCGGGGCGAACGTATAGAGGCCGCCCAGCGCGCCCCACCCCGATGCGGGGGCCGCGGCCGGCGGCTCGGAGAGCAGCCGGGACACGCGGCTGCTCCCGGCGTCCGCGCTCTCCTGTTGGTCGGCCGCGAGCTCCGCCTTGGTGACGTCGAACAGGTACAGCCGCACGTCGGCGTCCGATTCCACGCCGTGCGTGAGGAGATGTACGCCGCGCCACAGCGCCTCGAGGGCTTGGAAGTCGGCGTGATGGAGGAGCGCTCGCAAGCCGCCGGCGGCCGCCGCGTCCAGCTCGGCGAGGAGCGCCTGCCGGCGGGGATCGGTCCCCGGAACGAGATGGGGTGCGACGACGCGATTGAGGTAGGTCTGCAGGTCGCCCCCTTCGAGCGGCGAGCGCTCCTCGGCGGCGCCCGGGGAGGGGGATTGCCGCACGATGTGATCGAGCAGGTCCCCGCCGACCGGGGCGGCCGGCGGCTCCGCGGTTGGCGATGGGTGCGGCGGCTGGGTGCGGGGCGCCGGCTCCGCGAGCCGGCGGCGCAGCTCCCGAACGCCTTCGAATACCGGCAGCCGCTCGTACAGTCGATCGGGGTGAAAGTCCTCGAAGTCCCCGAATTGGACGCGCACGGCGGGGTCGCGCGTGCCCCGCAGCGGCACGCGCAGTTCCGGTCGCAGCCGGCGGATCGTTTCGTCCAGATTGTCGCGGTCGACGAGAACGATCTCGCGAGTCGCAAGCGCCCCTCCGGCGGCGCTTTCCCGGTGGCCGCGGCCGCTGAAATCCCCGAAGAGGGCGATACAAAACGGGGCTTCCACCTCGGGCCTCGCGTCCACGGCGTCGGGGTCCACGCCCAGATCGACCTGGATGCGGTGGCCGCTGGGTCTCTCGCGCATCGCGGCGGCGTCCTGTGTGGCCGGGGAATCCCCAACCTGTCACCGGGTTCGCGGGGTCGCAAGGCGGCGAGCGGACTCTAGACTTGCGTCCCCGCCGGGCTAGGTTAGGAGCCATGCGTCAGCTGCAGCCGGTTTTGTGGACAAAGGGTGTCCTCCTCACACCGCAACACCTCCAGACACAGGACCGCTTCCTCGAGGATCTGCTCGAGCTGCAGCTCTCGGCGCTCACGTTTTGCCCGTGGGGCTTCCAACGCCTCAACATCGATCGCGAGGCGTTGGCGGGCGGTGTGCTCGGGATCTCGCAGGCTACGGGCATCCTGCAGGACGGTCTGCTGTTCGAGATCCCCGACGCGGACCCGGCGCCGCCCCCGCGGCCCCTCGAAGCCTGCTGGCAGCCCGACCAGCAGACGCTCGACGTTTATCTCGCCATCCCCGAGCAGCAGGACAACGGCTTGAACGTCTCTTCCGGTCAGAAGGACCGGAATACGCGGTACCTGGCGGAAGTCCTGCTGCGGCGGGATGAGAACACGGGCCTGGCGGAAAAGCCGCTGGCCGTGGCGCGCAAGAACTTCCGGATCCTGGTGGAGGGCGAAGCCATCGAGGGGCACACGGCCCTCCCCGTGGCGCGGGTCGTGCGATCGTCGGCCGGCACGTACCAGCTCGATCCGCAATTCGTCCCCCCGCTCGTCGACATCTCGGCCAGCGAGTACCTGATGGCGGTCGCCCGGCGCCTGGTCGAGCTGCTCTCGGCCAAGAGCAGCGCGCTCGCCGACCGGCGGCGGCAGAAGAACCAGAGCCTCGCCGAGTTCGGCATCGCCGACGTCGCGAACTTCTGGCTGCTGTACACGGTCAACACTCATCTCCCCGAGGTGCGACACCTCTTCGAGGTCCGCCGGGGCCACCCCGCCGAGCTGTACGCGACGATGCTCGCGCTCGCCGGGGCGCTCACCACGTTCTCTACGACCGTGCATCCCCGGGACCTGCCGGCCTACGATCACGCGAATCTGTCGCGCTGCTTCGGCGATCTCGACGAGAAGCTGCGGCTGCTGCTCGAGACCGTGGTGCCGGCTAACTATGTCTCGCTCCCGATGCGCACCGTGCGGCCCGCCGTGTACGCCAGCGCACTCGAGCGGGACGAGTATCTCGCGGCCGACGGCTGGTATCTCGCGGTGAACGCCGAATTGGAGCAGGCCAAGCTCACCCGCGCGGTGCCTGAGCTCGTCAAGCTCAGCTCGGCCGATCACATCGAGCACCTGATCAAGCAGGCGCTCCCCGGCCTGCAGCTCACACACATCCCGAGCCCCCCGGGCGCGATCCCGGTGAAGACGGGCTACCAGTACTTCCGCGTCGGCAAGGCGGGACCCGAGTGGCAGGCGATCACGCGCGCCCGCAACGTCGCCGCGTACGTGCCGGCGGAGTTGCCGGGCGCGCAACTCGAGCTGCTCGTCGTTCTGCCCACCAAGTAGTGGTGCTGCGGTTGCCCGCGACCCGTGGCGGGCCGCGGGTTCCAAGACGGGATTACTTCTTGATGGCGAAGAAAATGATGAGCGCCGCCGCCATGACGACGACGACGCCCAGAGCGACGAACAGCTTAACGAGCGACGGCCCTTCTTCTCCTTCTTCCGCCGCGGGCGCGGGCGGTGGCGGAGCCACCTGGCGGCCGCCCCCCGTGGCGGGCGCGGGCGGCATGGGGACGCCCTGGATCATGCGGGTGAACTCGCTCGGGCCGAACGCCGCGGGCTGCGCGGGAGGCTGGGGAACGCCGCCGGGGGCCGCCGCCGCGGGCGGCAGGCCCGCCATGAGGCTCGTAAACTCGCCGGGAGCCGCCTTGCCCGGCGGTGCTGGTACGGCCGGCAGGCCGCGGACATCGGGCGGATTGCTCGGGTCGCCGGGCGAGTCCGCCGCCGCCCGCAGCAGCTGCGTGAATCCGCCCCCGTCACTCGCTCCGGCTCGCGGTGCCTGGCCGGGCGGCCGAGTGGAAGAGGAGGAGGGTAGCGACTCGGGCGAGGGCGGCTCGGGGAAGAGTGGCTCTACGCTCGGTGCCGCACGGTCAGGCGGCGCCTGCAGGCCGTCCTGAGGTCCGAACAGGCGCGTGAACTCTCCGGGCCCTTTTTGGGGCGGGGGCGGCTCCGGGCGACCGGCGTCCTCCTTCCCGGTCTGTTTCCAGCGAATCTGTGGCTTCTCCGCCGCGGGAGGTGGCGGCTCAGGCGGGGGGTTGTCGCGCCAGCGCACGACGATCTTGGGGTGCTCGGCTCCCGAGGGAGGCGGAGGAGCAGGGGTCGGCCTCGGTGTCGGCTCGGATGGAGTGGCCGCCGGTGCGCCGGCGCCGGGTCCGAAAAGCTGTGTGAATTCCCCAACCGGAGTTGCTGGCGGCCCAGCCGGCGGTGGCTCGCGTGGCGACGTGGCGGCTTCGGGAGCGCTGTCGGGAAGCGGCGGAGCCGCCGGCCGGATGGCACCAAAGAGTTGGGTGAACTCGCCGGCTGCGGCGGGTGCTTTTGGCGCGACTAGCGGCGTCGCGGGCGGCGTCGCCAGCGACGTCTGGGCGGCAGCCGCCGGCCGTTCCAGGACGGGCGTCTTCGGCACTTCGGCGGGCCCGAAGAACTGGGTGAACTCCCCCCGAGCAGGCCCCGGGGGTTGCGCGGCGGGAACGGCCTGCTGCGTGGGATCGGCTCGCGTTCTCACTTCGAGCCATTGCGTGAGGGCCTGGAATCCCTGCAGGTATTCGGTGACGAGGACCGGCGCTCCGTCCACGTCGAGGATCTCGAGGATTCGCTTGCGGTCGACGGCGCCGAGCCGATGGATCATGCCGCGTACCTGATCCACTTCTTCGCGGGAGGCGGAGTCGAGGGAGTGAACCATGACCACACGGCCGGACGAGTCGACCGCCTGGTAACTGGCGACGCCCCGTTGGGTCAGGCGCTGCTGCAGTCGGTACTTCGAGCGGAATTCGTCAAGGGTCATGGTGCTAGTTGCCGCCCAGCTTCCTTGCTGATAAATCTAGGGAAAATCTACCCTTTGAACGAAGGCTGGCAAGCTCGCGACGCGTGATGAGGAATCTTTCGAAGGTCGTGTGGCAGGAAGGCATGCACTTGGCGCAGCACCACTTCCAGGTGCAGAGCCGCTACTTCGAAGACTCGATCGCGTTCGCGCTGTCGCAGCTGTTCTTCAAGCCGTACGGGCTGGCGGGCTACGCTCTCGACGCCGAGGCGCTGCGGAACGGCACGGTGGCGGTCGTGCACGCGCGCGGTGTCATGCCCGACGGGCTCGGGTTTCACTTTCCCGAGGCGGACCCGTTGCCGCCGCCGCGGGAGGTGCGTGAGCTCTTCTCGCCCACACAGGAGAGCCACGTCGTGTACCTCGCGATTCCTCCGTATCGGGCGGGCCAGGCGAACTGCGCGCTCGGGCCGACTGCGGTCGACGCGGGTGCGCGCTACCTCGCCGAGCAGAGCCCGGTCGCCGACGACCTGACGGGTCTCGACGAGAAGCCCGTCAGCCTGGGCCGGAAGAATTTCCGGCTGCTCCTGGACGTGGAGCTGCCCGACGATCTGGTCGCCCTGGCGCTCGCGCGCGTTCGGCGCGACGGCGCCGGCGCCTTCATCTACGACCCCGACTACATTCCGCCGCTGCTCCAGGTCGGCGCGAGCGAGGCGTTGATGGAGCTGTTGCGGCGCGTGATCGAGATCCTCGACGCGAAGAGCGAAACGCTCGCCGGCCAGCGGCGCAAGGATCCGAAGGAGCCGGCGGAGTCCGGGACGCGGGACGTGGCGAGCTTCTGGCTCACCCACTCGATCCATTCGAGCCTCGCGCCGTTGCGTCACGTCCTCGAGCAGAAGCGTTCGCGGCCGGAGCAGGCTTACGCCGAGCTCGCGCGGCTGGGGGGGGCGCTGTGCACGTTCGCGCTCGACTCGCACCCCCGGGCGCTGCCGGCCTATGACCACGATCGGCTCTCGAGCGTCACATCCGCTCGCATCTCGAGCTGGTCGTGCCCACGAACTGCGTCTCTGTCCCCCTCTCGCGGTCGCGCAAGCTGCTGCACACCGGCAAGGTCGCCGACCAGCGCTGCTTCGGCCCCTCGCGGTGGGTACTCGGCGTCCGCTCCCGCACCAAGCCGGCGGACCTGATTCGCGGCGTGCCCACGCTCGTGAAGGTGTGCGCCGGCCAGCACATCGTCCGCCTCGTGAGCTCGGGGCTCGCCGGGCTCACCCTCGAGCACCTCGCGGCGCCGCCGTCGGCGATCCCCCGCGACGCGGCCGCCCAGTATTTCTCCATCGGCCGCGACGGGCCGTGCTGGGAGGCGATGGTGAAGTCGGGCGACGTCGGCGTCTACGCGCCGGAGATCCTGGCGGACGCCGAGTTCGAGCTGCATGTCGTCCTAGAATCGGCGCGCGGCTGAGCGCATGGCCCCCGCGGCGGTTGCCACGGACGCTCGGGAAGGAGCCCCTCGGCGCGGGCTGCTCGCAGTCGCCTTGCAGGAGGTCCTCACGGCGATCGGGCGAGTGCGCGCCAACCACCAGAGCGTGACCGACGCGGCCACGTTCCGCAACCATGTCAAGCAGCTCCTGTCCGGCGCCCACGAGGAGGCGCGGCGCGCTGGCTACGCCAGCGACGACGTCAAGCTCGCGATCTACGCGATCGTGATGTTCCTCGACGAGTCGATCCTCAATTCGCCGCTCCCGGCCCTGGCGGGCTGGTCGCGCAAGCCCCTGCAGGAAGAGCTCTTCGGCGAGCACATGGGGGGGGAGGTCTTCTTCGAGAATCTCCGCACCCTGATCGGCCGCCAAGACTCGGAGGAGCTGGCCGACGTGCTCGAGGTCTACCAGCTGTGTCTGTTGCTCGGGTTCCGGGGCCGCTACGGCGCCGCCGGTCAGAGCGAGGTGCAGCGGTGGGTGGGCGCGGCGGCGGAGAAGATCGCGCGCGTCCGCGGCGCGCCGCGGGAGCTCGTCCCGGGCTGGGCGCCCCCGGAGCGGGAGACCTTCCCGGTCCAGCGGGATCCGTGGATCCGCCGCCTGGCGTTCGCGGCGCTCGGGCTCGCCTCCACCGCCATCGTGATCTGGGTGGTCCTCAGAATCACGCTGGGGTCCTGGATCTCGCAGCTGCAATCGCTGCAGCCCGGACCGTGAAGCTCCTCGGGTTGCGGTCCCGCCGGGCGAAGGCCGGCGTCGCGGTCGCCTCGGCGCTCGTGATCTACCTCATCATCACGTGGGCGCTGGGGAAGTGGCTGGAGCTGACCGGCTGGGACCTGTGGATCCTGCGCGGGGCGCTGTGGGTGCTGGGCCTGGTCGGGGCGGGCATCGTCCTGTGGTTCACGGCCCGGGGCGGCGGAGACGAGCAGGGCGACGCGGGCGACGACGACATCGACGCGGCGATGGCCGCGGCGCGTGCACGGCTCGCCTCGTCGCGCGCGGCGCAGGCCGCCGCCCCCGGCAAGCTGCCCCTCGTGGTGGTCCTCGGTCCTGCGGGCAGCGCCAAGACCGCGAGCGTCATGCATTGCGGACTGGACCCCGACCTGCTCGCCGGGGAAGTCTCCCAGGGGGACCGGATCCCGTCCACGCGCGCGGTGAACCTCTGGTACACCCACAATACGGTGGTGGTGGAAGCGGGCGGCGGCCTCCTGCAGGAGCCGAGCCGCTGGGCGCGCTTCGTTCACCACGTCGTTCCGGATCGGCTCCGGGCGACATTGACGGGGCGGGCGCAGGCGCGTCGCGTAGCGGTCGTCTGCTTCAGCTGCGAGGAGCTGCTCAAGGCGGGGAGCGCCACCGCGGTGCCCGCGACGGCGAGCGCATTGCGCGCCCGGCTGGCGGAGCTGGGGCGCGCGTTCGGCATTCAGCTGCCGGTCTACGTGCTGTTCACGAAAGCGGACCGCATCCCCCACTTCCCGGAGTTTGCGCACCACCTGTCCCGTGACGAGGCGCAGCTC
>Ga0209159_1000996_pt1 | contig 23096 bp, 15 predicted proteins | sample GraSoiAngelo_144_FD_185901 | JGI IMG/M metagenome (GOLD analysis project Ga0209159, IMG submission 185901) | Grasslands soil microbial communities from the Angelo Coastal Reserve, California, USA - 14_1009_02_40cm (SPAdes) (version 2) | ecosystem: Environmental > Terrestrial > Soil > Grasslands ...
CCTCGACCTGGTCCGTGTTGTGATGCAGGATCCGTCCGAAGCGTTCCTTGTACATCTTGCAGAGGGCGACGGAGACGGTCTCCGCGAGCCCGTCCGCGATGCTGTCCGGATGGCCGATCCCCTTCCGCTCGACGATCTCATCGCCCTGCTCCTCGATCGGCGTGTGGACGAGTTCCTCAACAAAGATGTTCCGCGCCACGGAAGTCCTCCGACGGGTGTGCGGCGTGGATGCCCCGTTCCATATATGGCTTTTGTCGCCCTGGCTCTCTCGGCGGAGGGAACGGCTCCCAGACATGTCGTCTCAAGCCCTCCCGAGAACGGACCTTCGGATAATATCTGATTGAGCCGAAAATTCCGACAGGAATATGTACTTCCTGGCCTTCTCGGAGGCCGATGATGCCGGACCTGGAGGAGATCCCGCGGCTGCGGAAGGCGCTCGGACTCACGCAGACCGCGATCGCTCGCCTCGCGAACGTCAGCCAGTCGACGATCGTGAAGATCGAGAAGCGGCAGATGAATCCGTCGTACGATAGCGTGAAGCGGATCATGAACGCCCTCCAGGCGGAGTTGAAACGGCAGGAGAAGAAAGCGCTCGTGGACCAGATCCAGAGCCGCAAGGTCCAGTATGTGGAGGCGAGGATCCCGCTCGAATCCGCCGTGAATGAGATGCGCCGCTGGAAGTTCTCCCAGATGCCGGTCATGCACAACGGCCATCCGGTCGGCTCGATTTCGGACAAGGTGATCAACAACCTGATCCTGTCCGGCCGGGACCCGAAGGACCTCGCTCGGATCCGGGTGGACGAGGTCATGGAACCCGCCTTCCCTCAGGTCGATTCCAAGGCGCCCGTGGAACTCGCGGCCGGCCTGCTCCGTCACTATGACGCGGTCCTCGTCACCGCGAAGGGAGAGGTCACAGGCATCGTGACGAAGTCGGATCTGATGAAACTCCTCTGAGATGCGCGCGATAGACGCTCGCACGCCGCGCCCGCGTACCGCGCTCGACAGGTCGGTGCCCGTCTCGCGGTGCCTCCTGCCCGAGCTATCCCTTCATGGCGGAGGCTTTCGTTCCCGATCGAGGCGTGCTGACTTCAACACCTCCTCCACGAAGTCGGCGTCACGCGATTCCAAGGTGAAGAATGCATCGTGGTCGAAACCCAGAAAGACCGAGGTGAGCGACAGGAGTTTCGAGCGGAGGGACTCAAGGCTCGCTGCCTCACCGAACGCTTCCTTGAGGCGACCCATCGGCACCGCCTCGTTCGAGAAGAGGGTCGCAACCCCAATATCGACGTCGCGGTGAGTGTCCACTTCCGCCGACACCAACCCGGGGAAGTTCACCGTGTCGCTGGCGGATACGTCGAGGAGGTGCAGCAGCGTGGGCTTGTATGCCACCAACTTGCCATTATGTTGGCCCATGACATACTTGCTCTCAAAGTCTAATTGGGGGACGGTGGCCGGGCGGGAAGACGAAACACCCTCGAGAAGTATGAAGCAACCGGCGAAGTCGCGTCGCATGGTTTCGAGCGTCCTTTCGAGTGCGACGAGTTGCGGATCGTCGTCGGCAACTCCCGCTAGGCTCTGGAATTCTCCCCAGATTGAATGGATGTGGGAGGCACTTTCCGAGAAATTGTAAAGGACGAAGGGTTCGAACTTCACGACGGGAAGTCCTAGGTCGTCACGCCCCATAAGACCATTGGCAAGGATTAGATTCTCCGCCTGGCGCATGCCAGGGAACGAGAATAGTTTCGTTCGCCTCGTCGTTATCGTTAAATAACGATAACGCGATGATGGTGCGACGGTGCGAGGCGATGGTGCGATGATGATCGGGTGCGGCTATTGTGTGAAGACGATTCGACGGCGTCGGTATCTCTACTTCTGGCATTATGAGGATCGAGACGGTCGTCGGAAGCAAGTTGAGGAATACGTCGGTCCCTCCGCGGATCCTCGGTCCAGGGAAATCGTGGTCCGGCGGGTCGCGGCCTATGCGGATCGCGTCCGGGTCGAGATGGGCCGCTTCGTCCAGCTCGCGAAGGCGGAGATGGCGGGAATTCCGTGAGGTCCGCTATCGTTATCCGACGATAACGGAGTCGATGGGTGGACGCGGCCGAGCGGCCTTACTCCGGATATGGGACCTCGATTTCCATGAAGTCCTCGGCGACCCGCACGTTCCCGAAGACCTTCTTTGCGTCCTCGAGGATGGTCGTCGGGTCCTCGTAGCGCGGACTCACGTGCGTGAGGACGAGAACCCCGACACCCGCTTCCTTCGCGATCGTCGCGGCCTGCCTCGAGGAGGAGTGCCCATACCTGTTCGCCTTCTCCTCCAACGCCGCGTCCGAGGTCGCGTCGTGGATCAGGACGTCCGCGTGATGGGCGATCTCCACGAGCGCCTCGTGCGGCATCGTGTCTCCGGTATACACGATCTTGCGTCCTCGCCGCGGAGGCCCGAGCACGTCCTCCGGCCGGACCGTACGGTCTCCGACTCGGATTGTCTCTCCTTCCTGCAGCCGGCTGTAGAGGGGTCCGCTCGGCACACCAAGCGCTTCCGCCCGGTCGACGCTGAAGCGCCCCGGGCGCGGCTTCTCCTCGAGGGCGTAGGTGTTGCAGGGCACCGTGTGGACCGCCTCGAACGCCTTCACGGTGTACTCGCCGCAGTCGACCTCTCCGCCGGGCGGGAGCTCCTTGGCTCGGACCGCGAAGCCCGGCGTGAAATACCCGAGGGAGAGCAGTTCGGACACGAGTCGCTCGACGCCCCGCGGCCCGTAGACCTCGAGCGGCACCTCGCGTCCGTTCATGGACATGCTCTGGATCATGCCGGGCAATCCGAGGAAATGGTCTCCGTGGAAATGGGAGAGGAAGACGCGGGAGACCTGCATGAAGCTGAGGCGGCTCAGCATGAACTGCCGCTGCGTCCCTTCGCCGCAGTCGAACAGCACGATTTCCGGGCCTCGTTTCACCGCGACCGCACTCACGTTTCGCTTCGGAGTGGGCCACGAACCCGAGGTCCCCAAGAACACGATCTGCATGGACTGGCTCCCGAACGACCGCAGGCGCTTAACGCCTTTGGGACGCGCGTTCCCGCTGGTCTACGTCCAAGTCCCTTCGAGACCGCGGACCCCGAGTCGGGAGATGAACTTGGATGCGCGTCGGAAGGAAAGCCGCGGGACGAACGCGATGCGCAGTTCTAGGACCGTGTCCTTCCGAAGATGGAGGTGGACCTGGGTCCCTGCCAGCTTCCCCTGAAAGGACCGCGTGTCGGCCGCACGTGGAGGGTGCGCGAAGAGGCCGGGAAAACGAGACGGGCTTTCAGCGGGTTCGAAGCCGAGCCCGGCAAGACGCCGCACCAATCTCTGTTCGGCCGACATCGGGCATTCGCCAACGAAGCCCTTCACGCGAACCTGGCGGCGGGAGGAGGATCCGCGACGACGGGGACCCGCCGTCGAGGCCATCCAGGCCGCGACCTCGGAGGGAGCGTAGCTCCATGGCGGTTCCGGGACGGCCCCCGCGGCGCGTTTCCTTGGCACGGCGAGACCGTTTCAGGACGGGAGTTTCCTTAAGGTTTGTTCGAAGGAGTGCGCGCCAGAACTATATCGCGGAACCGGGATGCCGCGGCGGTCTCCATGCGTTCGATCGACGGCCGGTCCCTCGACCTTGATGACGTGATCGCCGTGGCCCGGAAAGGGGAGCCCGTGCGACTCGCCCCGGCCGCCGCAAAGCGCGTCGACGCGAGCCGTCGCGCCCTCGAGAAGGTCATCGCCAAGGGCACGCTCGCCTACGGCATCAAGACGGGTTTCGGGGAGCTGGCGAACGTCGCCATCTCGGACGCGGACGTCCGCGCGTTGCAGCTCAACCTGCTGCGAAGCCATGCGATCGGCCAGGGCCCGCCCCTCCGGAAGGACGAGGTGCGGGCCGCACTCCTTCTCCGGGCGAACACGCTCGCGATGGGCTACTCCGGCGTCCGTCGGATCCTCGTGACCCGCCTCCTGGAGTTCCTGAACCGCGGCGTCCATCCGGTGATCCCGTCCCGCGGCTCGCTCGGTGCGAGCGGCGACCTGGCTCCCCTGGCCCACTTGGGCCTCGTCCTGATCGGCGAAGGCGACGCGGAGGTCGATGGACAGATCCTGCCCGGGGAGAAGGCCCTCGCCAAGGCGAACCTGTCCCCCCTCGTCCTGCAGTCCAAAGAAGGGTTGGCGATCATCAACGGGACGTCGGTGATGGCTGCCGTCGGTGCCCTGTTGGTGAAGGACGGCCTGCGATTGTTGAAGGACGCGCAGGTCGCCGCCTCCATGTCCTTCGAAGCCCTGAGGGGCTCGCCGAAGCCGTTCGACGACCGGTTGGTCGGGCTGAAGCCGCAACCGGGCGCGCGGGAGGTCGCGGCGAACCTCCGACGTTTGCTAAGGCGGAGCGAGATCATCCCCTCCCACAAGGGTCCGCACAAGGTGCAGGATCCCTACACGCTGCGGTGCATCCCCCAGGTCCTCGGGGCCGTCCGGGCCGCCCTCGAAAATGCGGCGGCGTCCCTGCGGATCGAGATGAACGCCGCGACGGACAACCCGCTCATTTTCCCGGAGGGGACGAGCGTGAGCGGAGGGAACTTCCATGCCCAGGCGCTCGCGATGGCCCTGGACCATGTCGCCCTGGCCATGTCCGTCCTCGCAGGCTTCTCCGAGCGAAGGATCGCACGGCTCGTCGACACCCGACTGAGCGAATTGCCGCCGTTCCTCACCCGGAAGGGCGGGCTGAACTCCGGCATGATGATCGTGCAGTACGTGGCCGCGGGCTACGCGAGCGACAACAAGGTGCTCGCTCATCCGGCGTCCGCGGACTCGATCCCGACGTCGGCGAACCAGGAGGACTTCGTGCCGATGGGCATGTCGGCCGCCCTCAAGGCCCGGCAGTCGCTCGAGAACGCCGCCCGGGTCGTGGCGTTGGAGTTCCTGGCGGCGGCCCAGGGCCTCGAGTTCCTCCAGCCGCTGCGCCCTGGCGTCGGGCCTCGGGCCGCCCACGCGTTCGTCCGCTCCCAGATCCCGCCCTTGGTCGACGACCGGTCCCTCGCCCCGGACGCGAACCGGATCCTAGAGTGGATGGCGAGTGGCGAGCTGCTCGAGGCCGTGGAAACCGTCGCGGGTCGACTCGCCTGATCAATCGCTGGCGCCCTGGAGCCCTCGGAAGCACACCGGGCACCGGCCGACGCGGCTCGCGCACAATTCGTGGAAGTCGCGGCCGCAACCGCACCGGGTGACTTTGAATCCCTTCTTGATGAGGCCCTTGCAGATCGGGCATCGCGTCTCCAGGTCCGCGACGAGGCGCTTCGCCTTCTCCGCCCCGACCTCGGAGACGTCGATCTGGGCGATCATTTCCTGGGTGTATTCCTTCGAGTCGAACACGCGGTGCGAGACGATCTGGATCGCGAGCGGCACGGATCCCGGGGCGGTCATCTTGAGCCGGAACTTGAGGATCTCCTGGGCGCGGGCGCGGACCGCGGGCAGCTCCTGGAGGCCTTCCGTCTCCGCGTCGCCCAGGATCCGGACGCGCACATCCTTCGCGGCCCCCTTCCCCTCATTCTCGATGGTGAGGGTCGCGTCCGCCCATTCGTTCAGGCGAGCTGCGACGACGTCGAGGAAACCCCGCATGCTCGGGGCGAAGGCCTCGGTCGCCTCCCATGCGATCCGGTATGCCTCTTCGGCGGCCCGGGTGGCCTCGGCGAAGTCGGACTTGCGGAGCTGGACCGCTTGGGCCAACTTGCCTTCCGCGGCCTTCATGTCGATGCCGAACTTGCGCCCGTTCCGGATCGTCGTCTCGGCCTTGAACGTGAGATCGATGAACCGCTTCTCGATGACCTTGGCGGATTCCACCCGCTCCAGGGCGTTGTTCACGACGTCCATCGCGCGGTCGTACTCCCCGTGCAAAATGCGGTCGTTCGCTTGACGGAGAAGGGCTTCCGCGTCCCGGGAGTCGGAACCGAGCTTCTTCGCGTGGGCGACGTTGTCGGCCGCGTCCTGGAGGGCGCGGTTCAGTTTCGCCGTAAGCGCCGTGCTGGCCTCGTCTCGGGCGGCACGGATGCCGGCGGCCGCCTCTCGGAAACGTTCCGACGTGATTTGGACCTTCGCTTCCGCGAACTTGTTCTGGGCCCCGGTCGGATCGACGTCCATCTTGCGGCACATGTCGATGAGGGCCTCGCCCTTCGCGAGTTCGTCACGCAGGTGTGCACCGAGGAGGTTCTGGCCCCACTCGATGCCGTCCGTGAACGCGGCGCGGGACCGCTCGACCTCGCCGATCTCGAAGGCGGCCTCCCCTTCTTGGAATGACCTCTCGAACTTCGTGGCGTCGGCCCCAACGTCGGCGAAGACCTGCAGGAGCTCCCGGGCCTTCTCGCGGACCTCCGCGACCTCTTCGAGCAAGACCCGCAGGTCCGCGATGGAATCGGATGCGTGGATCGCCGTGTCCAGCGCCTTGACGTAGTCGCCGTCCGAGTACGCCTTGCGGCTGTCGGCGACGAAGCCGACGACCAGCTCGGATCCCCGGCCGAGCGCGCGGAGCTTGCCTTCCACGCTGTCGACGGCCTGCTTCGCGATCGCCTGCTGGAGGCTGATCCGTTCCGCCTCTGCCTCGCTCTGGAGGGCCGTCGCGATGGCCTGCCGGTACTGCTTCGCGCGGAAGAATTCGCGCGCGCGTTCGAACAATTTCTCCGCGGACCGCGTGTCGGTCCCTTCCTTCTTCGCCCGGAGAACGCTCTCTTCGAAGCGCTTCATCATCGCGGCGATCGTCTGGTCCCGTTCCTTCGTCGCCTCCACGTCGGCCTGGGCGACGATGTCGAGGGCCTCGTCGAACTGCCCGAGCCGATGCGCGCGTTCGGCGCTTTCGAACAGGGCCCGCGTCCGTTCCAACGGAGCGTTCATCGCCTCGGCGTCGGCGAGGATGTCTTGGATCTGTCGCAGGGCGGCCTCCGTCTCGTCGCCCTGCCGTTTGCGCGTATCGAGCTGGCTCTTGAGTTGGAGGGAGAGCTCCGCGGCCTGTTCGACCTCCCCGGCCTCGAGGTGGCCGCGCGCCCGGACGAGCGTGTCGCTCGACCCGGCGAGGTCGACGCCCTCCAAGGAACCCAGGAGTGCCTCTGAGGCCATCAAGGAGGAGGCCAGCCGGGCCTTGATCAGCGCGGTGAATTCGTCCTCCGTACGCTGCGCGAAGGCGAGCGCCTTGTCGTAGTCCTTCGCCTTCATCGCCTCCTTGGCGTCGGCGAACACCTGGCGGAGGTGCGGCGCCGCGATCCCGAGCCGTTCCGCGAGCTCGAGCCGCGCCCGGGACGAAAGGATCTTCTGGGCGGAGGAATACAGGACCGTGAGCTTGTCCGTCTCCGTCCGGGCCGCGCCCGCGAGCTCTACGGCGCGTTCGAGATCGAGCTGCTCGAACGCCTTCTTCGCGTCGACGAGCATCTCCACGACCTTGGACACGTCCACGTTCCGCTTCTTCGCCTCCGCCACGAAGGCCGCGGCGGTCGCGATCGCGTTGTAGGCCTGGCGGTGCATCGCGCTCGCTTTGCTCGCGCGCTCGTTCCCATCATTCAGGAGGCGCAACCCTTCGTGGTAGTTCTGGACGCCGAAGGCCATGCGCGCGCGGCGCACGAGGTCGTTCAGGTCGTCCACCTCGATTTTGAGGCCCTGGGCAGTGCCGATCCGTCCGCGGACGAGACTGACCAGGGTGTCCGTGATGCCGGCGAGGGCCGCGGTCGCCTTGTCGCGCGTGGCGACGATCTCCGCGACCTGGCCTCCGCCCAGGTATGCGTTCAGTTCTCGGTGCAACGCCTCGAGGGCCGTGACGTTCGCCCCGACATCGACGCCGACCCGCACCGCGAGGGCCAGGTCGGCCACGATCTCCTCGGCCCGCGTCCGGACCCGGGACTCGACGAGCCTCTGACCTTCCGCGACCGCCTTGAACGCCCCCTCGAAATCCTGGGACGCCATCGAAGCGTCCGCCCGATTGACGAGGGCCTTCAGGCTCCCGCTCTCGTCGCCGAGGTGGGGAAGGGACGTCCGCAGGGTCGAAATCTGTCGGGCCGCGAGTTCGGCGAGTCTTCGCTCCGCCTTGGCCTGGAGGATCGTGGTGAGATCGAGGGCATGTCGGTAGTCGTCCGACTTCGTCGCGACGATGGCCTCTTGAAGGAGCTTCGACGGTTCCGAGAGATCGACCGCGTTCTGTTCGCCCAGCGTCAGGATGAACTCGGCGCGCTCGATCGCCTCCAAGACCCGTTCCCGCTCCGCCCGTCGGAGCTCGTCGAAGGCGGACTGGACCGCCTTTTCGACCTCGGCCGGATTCCGCTCCTGGTACGCCTGTCGAGCCGCCTCGGAGAACTTGCGGGCGCGCACGGTCTGGACGCCGAAGCCTTCGACCTCCGCGAAGGACCGATGGAGTTCCTTCAACCGCGTCTCGACCTTGCGGTACCGGTCCAGGATCGCGTCGACGGCCACGTCGGCGCGCTTCGCGTGCGCGATCGCCTCCTGGAACGCGCCGCGTCGGACCGCCTCGCGGGCCGTGTTCAGGTCCTCGAATGGGCCTTTCAGATCCACGCCCATGTTCGCGGCGGCCGCGAACTTCTCACGGGACGTGCCGAGCACGGCGACGACCCGCTGGAACTGCGCCTGTTGGACCGCTTGGAATCCTTGCTTCGCGAGCTGGGCCCCTTCCTGGTAACTGCCTTTCTTGATCGCACTCTCCGCGCGGGTGAACACCTCCTGGGCGGCGGACGGGTCGGCCCCGATCGCGCGCGCCTCCTGGATTATGCGGGAGAAGTCGCTGGCCCGGCCGTCTAGGGACCGTTGGAGGGCTTTCTCCGATTCGGCCCGGCTTTGGTTGAGGGCGTTCTTCGCCTTCTCGAAGTCGAGGTTGGTCACGTCCCCGCGGGCCCGCTCGATGAGGTTCGCGGGCTTCGTCGTGTCCGCGCCGAGCTCGGCCGCCGTCCGGACGAGGTCCTCCGCGACCCGGATCTCCCTCGTCATGGCAGCGGTCATGTCCTCTCGGATCGTGTCGAGCCCTTCCTTCGTGAAGTCGAGGGCGCTCTGGAAGTCGTTGTTCTCCATCGCCGACCGGGCCCGCGAGAGGAGGTCCTCGATGTGAGCGACATCCCGGCTCATGTTCTTCGCCGAGAGGATGAGGGCTTGCGCCTTCGAGAAGGAGGACGACAGATGTTCCTGGAGGATCTTCTCGCTCCGCTTCCACGCCTTCTTGGCGTGGTCGATCGCCCCGCCGAGGTCTTCCGCGGCGAGGGCGCCTTCCGCTTTCGCGAGCGTCGATTCCGTCTCCGCCAGGTCCGCGCCGAGCTCTTTCGCGAGTCGTCCCAGGGCGGCGCTCGAATCGACGATCCCTCGGGCGCGTTCTCGATAGCTGCGCCTCCCGCGTTCGAGGGCCTCGGCGGACTTGTCGACGGCGACCTTGTAGTCCTTCGCGACCATCGCGGCGCTTGCCTCCGCGAGGGCCCGTTCCGCTTCCGCGACGTTCGTGTCGACGCGGCGCGCCTGGTCCAGCATGTCTTGGGCGGCCCTCAGGCCGTCCTCGGCCGCCTGACGGGTCCGGGCCGTCTCCTTGACTTTCTCATCCAAGTGCTTTCGCAGTGCGTTGTCGCGCAGGTACCCGCTCACGGGTCGGGGGCTCCGCTGCCTCGGGGGACGGCTACGGCTCGTCCACGGAGAAACAGCAATGTTGTCAGAAATTCGAGCTTATAAACGCGTTAGCCCCTGGTTATCACGCATGATTCACCGCGTCCGTTTTGGGGACCCGATTTGCGGGCATCGGAACCGCGGACGACCCTATTCATTTCCCGCGGCGACGGGAGACGGGGAGGTCGAGACCGGGACCGCGGCGCCAGACTCGGGCGCGGGCAACGGACTCGCTTCGGTCGCGTCGTCCGAGAGGGTGCCTTCCGGCCTCTCCTTGTACGGGACGCCGGCCTTCTCCGCCATGAGTCGGCGGATCCCCTCGCGGTCCGTGGACTTCAGTCCGAAGAATTCCGCAAAATACCGCGTCGTCGTCAGGGCGAGGGAGCGGCCAGAGGGCTTGCGGTTGATGAGGCCGAGGTCCTCGAGCCCCTTCGTGTGCTCGTACACCTTCGAGCCGATCATGTCGAACAGGTCGCTCTGGAGGAGCGGCTGGTGGTAGGCGATCAGAGCCGCCGTCTTCAGGAGGTCCCGGTCGATCTCCGGCGGGGCGAAGGCACGGGCCCGTTCCGAGTAATCCGACCGGATTTGCATCGTCCACTTGGTCCCGATCTGCGCGACCTCGATCGCACTTTCCCGTTTCGTGTACTCCTTCGACAGGGCACGGAGGTGCTCCCGGATCACGTCTGGCTCGAGCCGCGTCGTCCGGGCGAGCTCCTCGGGCGTGAGGGCTTTCCCGGCGCTGAAGAGGGCCGCTTCCACGATGGCCCGCGGGTTCATGGCACGGCCTCCGGGGTCCCGATAGGTTTCGGCCCGAGGACTGGGATCGCGAGCAGTTCTTCCGTCGGGAGATCGACCTCCATGGAGAGACGCTTCACGAAGATCTCTCCGTACGGGTAGTCCTTCTGCCACAGCTTCACCTTCTCCAGGTGGGCGAGGAAGAGGAGGGACATGAACACGGTCACCTCGTCCCAGACGTCTCCGACCGTCAGAGAGCGGAGCGGAATCGGCTCGCCGTTGAACTGAGCGAGGCGTTGCCAAGTGAGGGCGATGTCCTCCGTCAGGTCCTCCCCGTGCACCTTCTGGTGGAAGTTCGGGGCGAACCTGCGGATCGCCTGTTCGCGCAGGGCGTTCAACTGCATCTGGATGTCCGCCTCGCGACGTGCCTCGTCGAAGGCGTCCATCAGCTCCATGAGGGTGACGGCACGGCGGCCTTCCCGGTGGATCGCCTCCGTGAGCGGCGTTGCGGTCCCGGCCAGGACGACCTGGTTGTAGTCGAGGTCCGCGGGATCCCGGAACATGTCGAGGTCCCAGCCGCCATCCTCCGGCGCGGGTTCCGGCGGCATCGCGTCGAGCAGGACCTTGTCGCTCTGCAGCTTCAGGATCGACCAGGCGAGGAAGACGAGCTTGCCCGCGGTCACGAAGTTCACGGAGCCGTCCTTCTTCACCTTGTCCAGGAAGAGCTTCGTGAAGGGCACGAGGTTGATCTCCCAGGGGTCCATCTGACGCTCGAGGACGAGTTCGAACGCCGCGACGACGGACTTCTCGAATGGATCGCGCACGGCGACGTGCATGCCCTGGTCGATCTCGTTCAACATCGACAGATAGCGGTTGATCCGCTGTCCGCCTTCCGTCTCGCTGATCAAGGCCTTGTGGAACAGCAGGTGGTTCAACACCGTCTGGTAGTTCTCGCTCATGCCGGGATCACCTCGGTCGGCTTCTCGTCCTCGATGTCCGCCAGATTCACGCGCATGATGACTTCGGAGACGGATTCCGGCGTCATCGTGACGCCGATCAGGTGGTCCGCCTCTTTCAGGCTCACCTTGCGCAGCGAGATCTGCACGAACTGCGCGGCCGTGCTGTTCCGCCGGATCATCCGGGCGACCTTCTCCGCGTTGATCGCGTCGAGGTTCTGGTCGATCTCGTCAAGCAGGTAGAAGGGCGATGGGTCGTACTCCTGGATCGCGAAGATCAGCGCCATCGAGGCGAGGGACTTCTCCCCTCCGGATAGGGCTTCGAGCCGCAGCACCTTCTTGTGCGCCGGCTTCACCTTCAGGATCAGGCCGGCCTCGAACGGCTTCTCCGGGTCCTCGAGGACGAGGTCCGCCTCGCCGCCTTCACTCAGTTCCGCGTAGACGCGTGTGAAGTTCTCGCTGATCGCGGTGAAGACCTTCGCGAGTCCCTCCTTCTTGCGGTCCGTCAGCTGCTCGACCAAGCGGATCAGTTCCTCCCGCTGGCCCTCGAGCCGTTTGAACTCGTCCTTCAACTCGACCGCGCGGGCTTGCTGGGCGTCGTAGTCCTCAAGGGCCCTCAGGTTGATCGGACCGAGGGACGTGATCGCGGCCTCGCATTCGCCGATCGTCGTCTTGAGTTCCTCGAGGCTCGGGAGGCGGCCTTCCTTGACCTCGACGGCCATCTCCGTCATGACGCGCTCCGCTTCCGCGAGCTGCTCCTCCTGGACCTTCAGCTCCGTTTCCAACTTGAGCAGGAAGTCCTCCTTCGTCTCGATCTTGTGCGTGACCTTGTCGAGGTCCGCTTCGCGGTCCGTCTTCTCCTTGTACGCGGCGTCGCGGGCGTCTTGGAGGTCCTTCAACTTCTTGCCCATCTGGGCCTCCGTCTTCTCAAGGCCGCGGATCTCCGTCTCGAGCCGCCCGAGGGACGCCTCGAAGGTCTCGATCCGCTTCTCGTGCTCCTTCCTTTGATCCTCCAAGCTTCCGATCCGCGTGTCCAGTTCCGTCCGGCGCTCGTCGAGGAACGTCGTCTGGGTCGTCATCGCCTCGAGTTTCGACCGTAGGCCGCTGAGCTCCTCCGCGAAGGCCGCCCGGCGGTTCATGAGATCCTTCATCCGAGAGGAGATCTGCTGGGGCGTCGCCTCCATGACGGCCTTCTTGCGCTCGTCCCGTTTCGCCTTCAGGCCTTCGGCGTCGTTCGTGAATTTGGTCAGGTCCTCTTCGATCCGCGTCGCGGTCGTCCGCGCGTCCTCGAACCGTCCCTTCCGGTCCGCGAGGTCCTTGTCCGCGGACGCGAGCTTCGCGGCGAACTCCTTCCGTTTCGCCTCGAGCGTGCTCGTCTTCACCTCGACGGCCCCGGTCCGGCCGCCGGTGTCCTTGATCGTCTCTTCGAGTCCCAGGATCTCCTTTCGGAGTTCGTCGAGGCGGTTCGCCACCGTCTCGCCCTGGGCCTGCGCCTCCCGGAGTTTCTCCGCGATCTTCTCCATCTCGCTCGCGGCCGTGGGTCCGAACTTCACGGTGGACCGCTCCATCTCGCCGCCGACCATGGCGCCGGAGGCCTCGATGAGCTCTCCTTCGATCGTGACGAGCCGGACGCCGCCCATCCATTTGCGCGCCTCGTCGAGGGTCTGGACGACCAGCGTGTCCCCGAAGACGTAGAAGAACGAGTCCCGGTACTTTTCGTCGAAATGGCAGAGGTCGATCGCGAAGCCGAGGCACTCCTTCGCCACGAGGATCGCCTTGCCGCGCGGTTTTCCGACGAGCATCTTGTTGAGAGGGAGGAACGTCGCGCGGCCGACCTTGCGCTTCTTCAGGTAATCGATGCACTGGGCCGCGACCGTGTCGTCGTCGACGATGATCGCCTGCATCCGCGCGCCCGCGGCCGTGACGATCGCCGTCTCGTACTGGGTTTCGACGTGGGCGAGCTGGGCCACGGTCCCATGGATGCCCTTGATCGAACCGGTCTCGCGGCACTCGAGGATCGCGGAGACCGCGGACGTGTAGCCGCGCTTCATGTTCTCCGCGACGTCGGCCTCCGCCTTCAGTTGCGCATATTGTCGGGTAAGGCTCAAGATCGCGGTCTGCAACTCGGCCTGCTCCTTGGCGAGCCGGGTCTCCTCCGCCCGCCGGCTATGGAAGTCCTCTTGGAGTTTCTCGAGGCTCTTGCCCGATTCCTTCGTGGACGAGTGCAGTTCCTTGAGCTGCCAGTCCGCGTCCTCATGCTCGACCTGGTATTGTTTCCGGGATTCCTCGAGCAGGGCGATCTCGGACTCGAGGCGGGTCATCGCCTCCTTGGTCCGGTCTCCCTCCAGGACGAGGCCCTTGACCTTCTCCTCGACCTGGTCGATCTCGTTGTTCAGCGCGATGATCTGCTTCTGGATGTTCAGCACCTTCGCGTCGCTCTTCGACGCGAGTTCGTCGACCTCATGGAGGTCCTTGTCCGCGGCCTTGATCTGGCCGTCCAGCTCGGTCACGCGTTTGTCGACGTTCTCCCGCTCCCGCGCGAGGGCGTCCGTCTCCTTCTGGACCTTCCCCTTCTCCTTCGTCGCGTCCGCGTTCTCTGTCCGGAGCTGCTTCAGCGTCTCCTTCGACGTCTCGATGCCGTCCGCGGCTCGAGCCCGCTCGATCCGGAGGCCGTCGAGCTTGTCCTTGAGCTGCTTCGCCTCCTCCCCGCCGCGGTCCGCCATCTCCTGCTCGAGCTCGCTCAACCGGGCCACGGCGGCGTCGAGGCGACCGCGGAGCTCTTCCTTTTGGGCCGCGAGCTTGGCCTTGTCACCTTCGTGTTTTGCGATCTGCTCTCGGGTCCCGACGATCTGCCGCTCGATCAGTTCGCGGTTCTTGTACGCGAGTTGGGCCTTCGCCGTCGTCAGGCGCTCGTTCAAGTCCCGATATTTCAGCGCGCCATCCCGGTCCGACTCGAGTTGTTTGATCTGCTTGTCGATCTCGTCGAGGATGATTCGGATCCGATCGAGGTTCTCCTCGGTCTCCTTCCGCTTGCCTTCCGCCTGGTTGATGTCGTCGTCGAACTTCGTGATTCCCGCGATGTTGTCGAGGATCCGGCGCCGTTCCACGGAGGACATGGAGACGATCCGCTGGATGTCCCCCTGCTGGACGAGGTTGTACCCTTCCGCCGAGATTCGTGCGTGGGCGAGGAGGGAGTCGAATTCGGACAGGGAGGACTTCCGGTCGTTGATGTAGAAGTACGAGTTGTAGCCGCCCTCCACGGAGGGGCTCAGGCCGATGTACCGAGTGAGCTTGACCTCGTCCGCTTCGAGGGGAATCTGCCGGTCCGAGTTGTCGAAGATCAGACTCACTTGGCACGAGTCGGCGGCGTTCTTGTCCTTTCCGCCATTCCAGATGAGGTCCGTCAGCTTGCCCGCGCGGATCGCCTTCGCACTCTTCGGGCCGAGGACGAACAGGATGGCGTCCGCGATGTTGCTCTTCCCCGAGCCGTTGGGACCCGTGATGGACGTGTACCCTTGGAGGAAAGGGACCGAGATCTTTCGCCCGAACGACTTGAAATTCTCCATCTGGATCTCTTTCAGGAACAAGGCCTCACCTGACCGGTGGAGTGTCAGCGCGCAGGCGCGCTGTTGCAACCCATCCCATCTATCTCCTTATGATGTCCGACGAGAGTCGGACGGGAATACGGAAGTAGGTGATGGCTATTAAAGTGTAGCGGGCCGGATGTTCGTCTTGACAAATTGACTCGCATCCCGGCAGGGCCCTCGTCGGGGAACATGGTCTTCCCGCGGTGGATTCCTGGGAAGGGCGCCCCGGCTTTCTTCTGGGCTCACCCTCTAGATGCCCATAGGTACGGCTTGAATTTCAAAGCTCGAACACGGAACGAGGCCTGTTCGAGAAACGCGCGGATTTCGTCGGTCCGTCCCGAGACTTCGACGACAAGATTCTCCGTCTTGGTGAGGACTTCTCTCGCGCCCAATAGCACCTCTCGCTCCGCCCCCTCAACATCAATCTTGATCAAGCGGATTGTCGAAAGGTCCTGGCATATGTCATCGAGAGGGGCCGCAGGCGCAGACAAAGCTGGGGTATTGAACATACGCACCGAGGACGCCAAGCCATACGCCCCGGGAGGGGCTGTGAGACTGACCGTCGTATGGACGGACCAGCAGGCTTCCTGCCTGACCACCCCCGTTACGTCGTTCAGATGGAGGTTTCGCCTGAGGACCGCCGCAGTCTCCGGGATGGGCTCCACCGCGATGACCCGGCCAGAGGGACCGACTGCCCTTCCCGCCAGGACGGAATAGTACCCGACATTGGCACCCACGTCAACAAACGTGTCGCCCTTCCTTAGTAAGTTCTTGATCGTCTCTTCGACGTCCATTTCGCGGGATGGAAGGCAGGAGTATACATCGTCGGTCGCACGGCGAGTGAAGAAGCGAAAATCACCCAAACTCGTTCGAATGTGTACGACGCCCGATACGTAGACGATCGGCATCGGATGGTTTCTTGGAGACACGAAGAACCGGGCTATGTCGAGGAGACCCGAAGCGGCAAGACCGAGCTCGAAACCGAAGTGTCCCTTCGATCGCGAAAGCATCCATCGCCAAGCCAGCGCCCTGCCATACATCCGATCAAAAAACGGCTTCCCTTTCATTCGAGACCCTTTGCGTCAAGGAAAAAGGAATTGCCCATCGCTCGCATCACCTACCGCATGCTGAATTCGTCTCTCGCGTGGTCCGTTCTCGTCAACGATGTCGCCTGGTAGATGGAGATCGATTTGCGGGCGATTTCGTTCGGTGAGTGATGTCTTTGAACGTAAGTCCGACCTGCCCGACCTGCCGACATAATCCCCTGCCGATCAGCGACAATTTCCCCGAGAAGTTTGTGGACGTTCGCGAAAGTCAGCGGAATGACAGGGCAGTCCGCCGGATACGCCGAAGTGTCGTACGAAGAAAGCGCGGCTCGACCGCGGGCCATCGCCTCAAGGGAGACTAAGCCGACAGGGCCGAGAGTCGAAAGATGATCGACCACTGCATCGCAGGTCTCGATGAGCCGAAGGACCGTCGCGTGACTCACCCCGTCCGCAAGGAGAAAGTCAACTTCTTTCCAAGACCATCGCAATGTCCGGGGCGCTTCCTGGACACGCTCCTCGGGGGGTCCAAATACCTCGACGAGGGCATCGAGTATGTGGTCGGTACCCTTCACACGACGGTCCGAGGGAAAGTGACCGATCACGGTGCGATCACCCGCCGTACGGGACGGGATCTCGTCGGGTACGCCGACCGGGTTGGGCAACCATTGCGCAGCTGGGACGAACCTTCGGAGGTCTGGGGTGGAACAGAGGATCGCATCCGCCAATCGGAGGTGATGAAGCCCTTTGCCAGATCGTGTCTCGGATCCATGCAAGTGAACAACCCAAGCCGATTTCCGAGCACGGGCCCGAAGGCGGTAATAGTACAACTGCGAGAGCCATATTCCGCCATGGACGTGAATCGCCTCGATCTCCTGCCACTCCACCCGAAGTCGTCGCATAGCAAGGTTCCAACCAAGGGGACCGGAACCCGAGAGGATCTCATCGGCCTCCCCTTTGAAGGCATCCGTCTGAACGGCAATGACCCTGGCGGCGTGACCCATTTGTTTCTGATAATTGGCCAAGGTTCTTGGAACGTTTGCCGTGTTTCCCAGGTGCAAAATCCGAATGAAAGGCCTCGGTTCCCCCATATTCGTCGGCCGGTTTGAGTTTTCTCTCGCGTTCTGACCGACGGAGAGAGGGCCTGTTTTCCTGCCTGCCCCGGGAGCCGAAGCAAGATATTCCGTCTCCGAGCCCCTCAGCTGACCGCTTCTCCGACCTGGTCGGGCCTCCGGATCTTCGTAAACCCGTTAAACCCCTTAGACCGGTTACTGAACCGCACCTAAGATATGTCGTCGTAGACGAAGGCTGAACTCCCGTACTCTCAATCAGACGGTCTTCGGGGGCTGCCCTGCGGCTCCGTTCGGAGACAAACGGTAGAGTAGGACGCTAGCTAGAATGGGCCAACGCAAGAGCCGTCCATCGTGCCCGTTCGCGAATTGAGAGAATGTATGTCGAGCTCCCTTAGTTCGAATCCCCGCAGAACGCCGAGAAAGCTCCGAAGCTTCGGAAGCAGAGGCGAGGTTAGACTCTGGAACGGGGCGTGCCTTGCGGCAGCTCAACGCGATGGACTACCGAGCCGCGTTGAAAATTCCCTTGACGACCCCGAGAAAGACCTGCTCCTGCTTATCCCACGAAAACTTCTCCAAAAACGCTTGTCGACCACGCTCCCCCATTGTTCGAAGCTCTGACCGACGATCCCGCAACTCAATGATGGCCTCGCGAATCGCTGTTGCATCCACATGCTGAAGTGTTGTACCCGCCCCGCTCTCTTGGACGACAGAAGCCATGGCGGGGTAGTCGGGGACCAGAACAGGAACCCCGTGGGCCATGTAGTCGAACAGTTTGTTCGGCAACGCCCGCTCGTGATTTGGTCGGCGATCAAGGAGAATCACCCCGAGGTCCATGCTCGCGTAATACCGAGCCAATTCTCGAAACGGTCGGTATCCTTCGACGCGAACCCTCCCCTGTAGCCCCCGGGCTCCGGCGTAGGCTTCCAGCCGGTGTGCTTCCGGATCCGGGCCGCCGACGACCAGGGCTTTCACGGAAGCCGGAAGCGACGGGAGCGAATCAATCAACATTTCAAGTCCCCGGCCTGCCGCCAAGGCCCCTGCGAATCCAACCACGAAGTCTCCCGGGTCGAATCCAAGGGTAGTTCGACTCGTCTCCCGATCCCCCGGGACGATTTCCGCCGAACGACGAGCATTGTACAGGACCGTCACTGGGTTGCCCATCGCGCGGAACTTAGCGGCGATAGGCTCACTGACCGTTAGGACGTGGGCGACGGACCGACACAGCCTCCGCTCTTGGATTCTCGCGATTCGGGCCTCGAGAGCGGAGTTCTCCGCGATCAGGGCGGGCCAGTCCTCGTGGCTATCGTAGATGACGGGGACGCGCCGCCCGCGCCGGCCCGCGGCAACGGCCGCGGACAGGACCTCGAAGTCGTGCGCGACGAGGAGGTCCGGCGTTTCCTTCTGGGCCGCATCGCGGAGCTTCTGTGAAGCGTCCCGGTAGGCGAGTCCGCGACGGACAAACGATGTCCCGATGGGCGGCACGGGAACCTTCACTCGATGGGTCGTGTACGAATCCTTCCCTTCCTGTGCCGGCTGCTCGTCTTTGATCCAGGAAACGAACGCCCTGTCCCAACCCGCACGGGTCAGAGACTCTGCCTCTCGCAACGCTCGCAGGACGGGCTTCGGAAGGAACGGGTCGGTCTGGAGAAGGAAGACGGCCTTCCGCGATCCCACGTCAACGGGACCGGGAGAACCTCACTTGAGGCTATCGCAACGAACCGTTTAAGCGACCCGGACAATTGACGGACGTGCGGTCCGCGGTCGTCGCCACGGTCCTAAACGAGGTCCGACACATCCGAGAGTTCCTCGACTCCCTCGAACGGCAGACCCGGACCCCGGACGTGCTCGTGGTCACGGATGGCGGATCGGTTGATGGGACGACCGAGATCCTGCGGCAGTTCGCGTCGCACACGCGCCTCCCGTTCCGGTGGCAAGGCGTCCCTGGCAACCGTTCTCAGGGTCGGAATGCGGCGATTCGCCTCGCGGACGCCGATTTGATTGCGGTGACGGACGTGAACATCGTCGAGCCCGAGTGGTTCGAGCGCATCATCGCACCCCTCGAGTGCGGCAAAGCGGATGTGGTCGGCGGTTGGTATGAGCCGCTCGGGGACACCCCGCGGGAAAGGGCTCTGGGTGCCATGACCCTGTTCTCCCTCCGGGATATTCGACCCGATTCGTTCGTTCCGGCTTCGCGGAGCGTGGCGTTCACGCGAGAGGCCTGGCGCCGAGTCGGTGGTTACGATGAGCGGCTCGCGACCGCGGAAGACACGGTCCTGGCGTTCGCGATGCGACGGGCCGGCCTGCGCTTCATGTTCGAGCCGCGCGCGGTCGTTCGGTGCTGGACGGCGACGAGTGCCGTCGAGGCCTTTCGGATGTACCGCCGCTACGCCTTTTCCGACGGTCGGGCGGGCACGCTTGGGATGCCGCAGACGCACTATGGACGGATCTACGCCGTCTACGGAATCGCGGCGGGCGTCCTCGTCCTGGGCTTCTGGTGGCCACCGGCATGGATCGCCCTTGTCGGAGGAGCTGTGGCGTACGCGTTCGTTCGCGTACGGGCGGCCGTCCGGCTGGGCCTGTGGACCCAAATCCCCTACTCGATCCTCGTGGGGCTCGCCGTCGATGTCGCGCAGATGAGCGGGTACGCGGCAGGCCGGGTTCACGCCCTACCGGCCCTTCCCCTCGATGGACCCGCCCGAGCGATTCGTCCCCGCCGAGGAACCTGAGAGACCCTCACAAACGGGACAATTCTTTCCAGAAGAGATTTATCATGTGCGTCTGTTTGGCGACTCGATGAAAGCGGTCATCCCCGCCGCCGGGTTGGGCACTCGGTTCCTTCCATACACGAAGGCCATGCCGAAGGAGATGATCCCGATCGTCGACAAACCCGCGATCCAGTTCGTCGTCGAGGAGGCCGTCGCGAGCGGGATGCGGGAGATCCTCATCGTCACGGGTCGCAGCAAGCGGGCGATCGAAGACCACTTCGATGCGAACTTGGAGCTCGACGAGTATCTCGCGAAGTCGAGTCGTCCCGGAGCCCTCGATGATCTCGAGGCGTTGATGAAGGCCGCGCGAATCATGTACGTGAGGCAGTCGAGCCCGCGGGGCCTCGGGGATGCGGTCTTGCGCGCCGCCGACTTCGTGGCCGACGAACCGTTTGGTCTGCTCCTGGGAGACGACATCACGGTGAATCCTCCCTGCGCTGAGGTGCTGCGCGCGGTCCACGAAAAGCTCGGTCGTTCCGTGATCGCGGTTCAAGAGGTCCCGCACGACCAGATCGGGCGGTATGGAATGGCCGTCGGCAAGGAAGTCGAACCCGGCGTGATTCGACTTGACGATCTCGTCGAAAAGCCCTCCCGCGAGGAAGCCCGCTCCAATCTCGCGACGATCGGCCGGTACATTCTGACGCCGGAGATCTTCTCCAGCCTTCGGAAGACCGGAGAGGGGAGGGGCGGCGAGATCCAGCTCACGGATGGGATCCGCTCGCTCATGGAGAAGGAAGCGGTGTACGGCGTCCTGTACCGCGGGCGTCGATACGACGTCGGCGACAAGGTCGGCTGGCTCACGGCCAACCTGGAACTCGCGATGGAGCGGGACGATCTTCGGCCCGGGCTCAAGGAGTTCCTCGACAGGTTTCGGAAACGGTCTTAGCCGATCCGGTGGAACCGGACGCCGCGCATCTTCTTCGGGTCCAGGATTCGACGACCGTCGACGACGACCGGCGTGGCCATCGAGGTGACGAAGTCCTTTGGGGTCAGGCGGGAGAAGGCCGGCCAATCCGCCTGGAGGATCGCCCCGTCGGCTCTCGCGAGGGCTTCCTTCGCGCTCCCGACGATCTTCACCTCGGGCACGAGACGCGCGAACGCCGGACCCGCGAGCGGATCATAGCCGACGACGAGGGCCCCTTTCGACAGGAGGGTCCGCGCAATCGGGACCGCGCGGGTTTCCCGCAGGTCGTCCGTGTCGCCCTTGAACGCGAGCCCCAAGAGGGCGATGCGTTTCCCGCGGAGGTCCCCGAGTTCCTCTTCGAGCTTCGCGATCGAACGAAGATATTGCACATCGTTCTGCGCGAGGACTGCCTCCAGGAGAAGCGGCTCGACCCCTCGACGCCGGCCGGCCGCGACGAGGGCGCGCACATCCTTGGGAAAACAGGAGCCGCCGAAGCCCACGCCGGGGACGAGGAACCGTGGATTGATGCGTGGATCGAGCCCGAGCCCTTTGTGCACCTCGTCGTAGGAGATGCCGAAGGCATCGCACAGATTAGCGAGCTCGTCCGCAAACGCGACCTTCGTGGCGAGGAAGGCGTTCGTGGCGTACTTGACCGCCTCCGCCGTCTTCACGTCCGTCGAGAAGATCGGGCATTTCGTGGACCGGTAGAGGCGTTTCAGGATCCGGGCGGTCTCCGGTCCGTCGGCCCCGAGGACGATCCGATCCGGTCGCAGGGCGTCCTCGAGGGCCCGTCCTTCGCGAAGGAATTCGGGGTTCATCCCGAGTCGGAACGGAACGTTCGCGGCTTCGAGAATCGGACGAACGAGGCCGTCCACGGTCCCCGGCAAGACCGTGCTCTTGACGACCACGGTACGTCGCTTGCCATCTTGCCAAGCCTCGGCGACGGATTTCACGGCCTCGCGGAGGGCGCTGTCGTCCATGCTGCCGTCCTGTCGGGACGGCGTCCCGACGCAGAGGAAGACGACGGCCGACGGACCAATCGCCTCCTTCATCGTCTCCACGACCGAGAACTGCTTCTCACGCAGGACCTTCCGCAACGCGGCCTCAATTCCCTTTTCGTAGAAGGGCGGCTTTCCGCGGGCGACCTGTTCGCGCCGCTTCGGATCGATGTCCACCGCAAGGACTCGGTGGCCCTGGGTCGCGAAAGCGACGCCGGAGCAGAGGCCCACCGGCCCCAGGCCGACGATGGAGATGGTCGTCACGTCGCGTCGAAGCCTCGGCTCTGCGATAAAGATTACGGGTTCACTCATGTTGAGAGGGTCCGCTATGAAGATCGCGGTGCCGCGAGCGCGTGATAGGTGTCGAGAAGCCGCGGCTCCATCGCTTTCCAGTTGTACCTACGTTCAAAGGCGGCACGACCGCGGGCCCCCATCGCCCCCGCCTCCGAGGACGAGAGCATCAGGGACTCGAGGGCTTTCTTGAGAGCCTCCCGATCTCCGTATCGGACGACGAGGCCGCATCCGACCTCGCGGACGATGTCTCCCGCGAGCGTATCCTCCGAGACAAGGACGGGCTTCGCGAACATCATCGCCTCGAACAGCTTGTTGGGCGCCGCGAACCGGTTGTTCGGGACCCCTGGGTCGTACAGGGCGGCGACGACCTGACAGGCCGCCGTGCGTTCGAGGACCTCGTCATACGGAATCGTCCCGAGATACGAAGCGGCATGGGAGCTTTCGATGTGATTGAGCAACTCCGCTTCGTCTGGCCCATGGCCCGCGACGACGAGCTTCGCCCCCACGTCCTCGCATGCGATCACAAGGTCCTTCAGTCCCCGGTCCCTCGCAATCATGCCACCGTAGAACACGATGAACTGGTCCGGATCCTCGCGGGCCTTCGGGACCGGGCGATCCTCGGGGACGTTCAGGATCTCCACGAGGCGTTTCGGTCGTGTCGCCCCGAATTGTTCGCGCCGATGGAGGTCCGGCACGATCACCGCATCGGCCCGAGCGATCATCCTCCTCTCCCATTTCGCGAGGGATCCCCGCAATCGGTCGGACAGGGTGGCCGTAATCATCTCCGCGTAGAAGTCGAAGATGTCGTAGACCAAGCGGGCTTCCGCGAGCTGGGCGGCTCCGTAGGCCGGGACCACGGTGTCGAAGTCGACCGCGTGGACGACGTCCGGCCGGAGCCGCAAGAGACGGAAGAAGAGGTGGGCCCACCACCTCGGCAGCAGGAGGGCGAGCGACGGTTGGCCCTCCGGCGCCCGGAGACGGAAGCGGTGAATCCGGATGCCGTCGCGGGTCTCCTCCTCCGGATACGCGAGCTCCCGATCCCAGAGGATCACGTGGACCTCGAATCCCGCCCGGGCCAGCGTGCCGGCCTCTTTCGCGAT
>Ga0209159_1000998_pt1 | contig 23056 bp, 21 predicted proteins | sample GraSoiAngelo_144_FD_185901 | JGI IMG/M metagenome (GOLD analysis project Ga0209159, IMG submission 185901) | Grasslands soil microbial communities from the Angelo Coastal Reserve, California, USA - 14_1009_02_40cm (SPAdes) (version 2) | ecosystem: Environmental > Terrestrial > Soil > Grasslands ...
GTTCATGAACTCGCGAATGCCGGCCGAGCCGAGCTCGCGGCCGAACCCGGAGCGTTTCACGCCACCGAATGGCAATCGCGGGTCCGAGGCCGACATCGCGTTGATGAAAACCATTCCTGATTCCAATTCGGATGCGAAAAGTTCCTGCTCGACTGGATCGTTGGTCCACGCGCTCGCCGCCAGCCCAAATTCGCTGTCATTTGCCATCTCAATCGCCTCCGCGGAATCGCGCACCCGAAAAACAGCCGCAACCGGACCGAAAACTTCTTCGCGGAACGCAGGCGCATCTTTCGGAACATCGACAAGCACCGTTGGTTCGTAGAAAAATCCCGGTCCTGCGATTCGATTGCCGCCCGTCAATAATTTCGCGCCGGCGGCGATCGACTTTTGGACCTGCTCGTGCACGCCGTTCAAAATCTGTTCTGTCGCCAGTGGACCGATCTCGGTTGTTTCGTCGAAAGGGTCGCCGACTTTCAGCGTTCGTATTTGCTCGACGAATTTTTTGAGAAAATCGTCGTAAATCTTGTCGGCGATAAGAAATCGTTTCGCCGCGATGCACGACTGGCCGGTGTTGATCATCCGGGCTTTCACGGCGGTGCTGACCGCGAGCCCGAAATCAGCGCTGGGCATGACGATGAACGGGTCGCTGCCGCCGAGCTCGAGCACGCTCTTCTTAATTTCACGGGCCGCCGTGCTGCCGACCGCGCTGCCGGCTTTTTCACTGCCGGTCAGTGTCACGGCTTTGATCCGAGGATCGACAATCAATCGTTCGACTTGATCGGACTCGATGAGGAGCGTTTGAAAAACTCCTTCGTCGAGTCCGGCGCGACAGAACAATTGCTCAATCGCCAGGGCGCATTGCGGAACGTTGGCCGCGTGTTTGAGAAGGCCAACGTTCCCGGCCATCAAAGCGGGCGCGGCAAATCGAAACACCTGCCAGAACGGAAAATTCCAAGGCATGATCGCCAGGATCGGTCCCATCGGTTCATAATGAACGTAGCTGCGACGCGCGTCCGTTTGTGCGACTTCGTCTTCCAGAAATCGTTCGGCGTTCTCAGCGTAATAACGACAGCCGCGCACGCATTTCTCGATCTCGGCGACGCTGTCTCGAAGCAATTTTCCCATCTCCAGCGTCATCGTTTGCGCCAGCTCCTGTTTCTCGCGCTCGAGTAATGCCGCAACCTCGACCATCAACTGCGCGCGCTTTGCAAACGGTTCGCCGCGATATTTTTCAAACGCGGTTGCTGCTTGCCGCAACGCTTTCTCGATGTCGGCGTCGTTGTGTGGCTTAAATTCCTTCAGCTTTTCGCCAGTCGCCGGATTAATCGACGCAATCGCCATACTTTCACTTTATATCGCATCCGCCAGTTAACGCGACTTTACCGAAGACGTATTTGTCCTCGCTGCGGCTCCGCCAACAACCGTCGAGTCGATTAATGCTAGTGAGTCGTGTTCGCGGTTGGATGGCGTGGCGAATTCGAAGCGGCCGCCTCGGCGCTTCGGTCCTTTCGCAATTCCCAATTTAGATCGATCGCGATCTGCTTTTCGTCACTAGTCCGCTTTTCCGGAGGTGGCAACAAGCTTTGAGCTTCCTCGGCCGCTTGTCGTGCCTCAGCCGGCCGTTTCATAAAACGGAGCGCTTGTGCCAGGAGCGCTAACGGCTGCGGGTCGCGACGGTCGGTGTCTTTGACCGCTTCCTGAACCAATTCAAGCGCGCGAGGCCAATCTTTTACGGCCGGATCGGTCGTATTGAGAAGAAGATCCGCATGCCCATAAAGCGCGTTGGCGTAATCCTCCTTCAAGTAGTAATCGGAAGGATCTTCACCGCGCAAACTCTCTGCGATTTTGAGACGCTCGGCCGACAAGTCCACAGCGCGTCTGATCATGGCAGAATTTTTGGCCTTTACGCCAAGTTGCCATTGCGCCCGTGAGACATTGTAAAGGCTGTAGCCGAGATTGCGGTGCCAATCACGGCGTTTGTCCTGCTCGCAAAGTTTTCGGCGAATGGCCAGGCTGCGTTCGTAGTAATCCAATGCTTCCTTCCATTGACCTTGGTTGCTAAAGAAGTTGCCGAGTTTGTTGTAACTTGTCGCCAGATCGCTTTGGCGTTCGGGTTGTTCGGCAAGTTCATCGCTCGGTCCGGCCTGGCGCAATTTCAAGCTGTGATCAAAATGGGTGCGCGCTTCGGCTCTTCGATCCCTCGCGAGGAAAAGAGTGCCCAATGAGTCGTGAATCGAGGCTTCGATCCGGTCGAGATCCGCGCTGGCAGCAGCATTTTTTTGGCGCACGTCACTCACCATTTTTAAGGCGTAATTGTAATCGTCCTCGGCCTCTTTGATCTTGGAGCCGCCAAAAAGCTGTGCGGTATCGCCAAGTTTAGTGAGATCAGCGAAGTAGAGCGCTCGCCAGCTCGCCTCTTGTGGATTTTGAGTCATTTCTTTTTCTGCGAGCTTGATAGCTTCTCGATAGGTAGCCATAGAGCGCGAATAGTCCGCCTCGGTCTTATTTTCCACGGTGTCCGGTGAAGGTCCTCCCAGGATGCAATCACCGACCAACCAAATGCAGTCGTGCATTTGTTTGGCGAGAGCCGAACTCGCGTTGCCGAGCTTCATTTGCTCCGTGAGAAGACGTCGCGCTTCCTCAGCCTGCTTCAGAGCGGCTTCATCATTACCGAGACGCAAATAAAGGCTTCCACAAACTCTTCGCAGACCTACCAGTCCAAGAACTACGCGGTGATCATCCGCGCTGCTGCTGGTCACGCTGCGGACGACGTCTTCCGCGCGATCAAGAATTAGTTTTCCAGATTTCTCAGTTACTAAAGGTGTGAGCGCCTCGAGCAAAGCTTCAATCTTCGTCTGCGTTTCCACCAAGCGGTCGAGCGCCGCTTTCGTGCGTCCGGCTTCGCGGAGCAAATCTTCGTCGGCCTTATGTTTGCTTTCGGCTGCGATTCTCGCCCGCTGGCTCGCAGCTTTTTCGGCTCTTGCGCTGCGCCAGGCATAAAGGACGAGGGCGCCCATGACTGCTAAAACAACAATGGCAACCCCCGCGACCCTGCGAACTCCCCGATAAAACGCGGCCTTTTGCCTCCGGCTTTCAGCGTCGGGCAAATTCTTCTTTACCCAATCAAGATCGAAAACTTTTGAGTAGATGCGATTGCGAGTCTCAAGATGACCGCCTACGACGCGAACGATTCCGGACAGCCGAAGCTCGTTTAGCACCGGGTTAAGATGATCGTCTGCTACCCGTTCGCCGCGGCGAACTTTCGCATACGTATCGAGCAGTGCCGCACGATCCTGCTCGCTGCGTAATAATCGGTCGCGAACGAAATGGAGATTGTCATCGCGTTCGCGGGCCTCAGGTGAAAGGAAAATGCGCTCGCAAGCAGCATCGACGTCTCGAGTCAAATGGACTTTTGCCTGCGCGACTTCGGCACAAAGTTTTTGGGTTAGATATGGTTGGCCGCTTGTCCACCACAACACTCGCGCCAAAAGCGCGCGCGCGGTCTCATGATGGGGACTCAGTCCGTCGGCGAGAACGACCGCATCGGATGAAGTGAAATCGCCAAGTTCAACCGCGTGCCCGATATTGAAAGGGGTGATTCTCTCGTCGCGAATAAGATCGCTGGGAGTTGCCACTCCAAGCAGGCAAAAGGTGAGCCGGTCAAGCTTCGGTTCTTCCGGCCGGCGATTGTAACACTCGCGAATGCCGGCGAAGAATTCGTCCGCGCTGAATTTTTGAAAACTGCGAACAGCGTCGATTTCGTCAACGAAGATGACGAGAGGTTTGCGTTTGTTTTCAAGATAAACTTCTTTGATCGCTCCCATAAACCGGTGAAGCGGCGCCCTTCGTTGATTCGTATCCCAGAAGGCTTCCATCTCCGCCTCAAGGTTTAATTTTTCGCCGACATGGCAGAGCATGCTGAAGTACCATTGATCGACGTCGAGATTTTGGCCGATGGCGGTCAAATCAATGATGACGACAGCGCTACCTTCCTGACGCAGTTGCACCGCTGTCCTCACCATCAGTGAGGATTTTCCCATTTGGCGAGACGTAAGTACGTAACAGAACTCGCCATGTCGCAACGCTTCGAGTAGCTCGGTATCGGCAACTCGGGCGACGTAGGAGTCGGCGTCGGCCTGAAGTGCGCCCCCAGCGACAAAAAAACCGTGGTTAGTCACGCGAGATGCCCTCGAAGATAGCGTGCGTAAAGATCACAGCGAAATGCTGCATTCGATGGCGTTTCGCCACGCAATAACCCGGCAGCGCGAAGCCGGAAGAAGAGCTTGCCGTCGGTTGGCGGCTTGCCCGCCAGCAAGTCGCGCAGCAAATTCAACGCAGCATCGTTCCCGGAAAGCAGAACGAGGAAGCGCTTGAGATGGTCGGCAAACGGGCCGTCCTCGTTAGGTGCCGTTCGTTCCAATTCATCAAGCTTTATCTCGCGCATAACCATATCGTGCAGCGCCCGTCGGACCAGGTACGGCTGTCCGCCCAGCAGGCGCATGAATCGCTCGAAATCCGAGGGTCGGAGAGGTTGGCCGTAGCGATAGTTCAATTGGCGGACTTCTACTGTATCAAAATCTCGTAGTCTGACTCGTGTGCCAACATTGAAAGGAGATTGGTTCAGATCCGTAATGAAAAGATGTGCCTCGGTAGCGTAAGAAATTATCTGGGTGAGCCCGCGCCACGGACTTTCCGGATCGAGTGCGCGCGCGTTATGCCAGGAGCGAAAAAGGCCGAAGACTTCGCTACCAAACGGGCAGGTAAACAGCCGATCGACTTCATCGAGCGCCCAAACGAGTGGCCTTTGCAGGCTGCGCAGCACCTCCCGTCGCACATAGTTCTCGAAGTTTTGATCCACTTTTGGCGCGCCAGACGTCTTCCGGAAATTTTTCTAAATCCAGCTGATTAGCCAGGGCAGTCCCGAGCGTGATAAAAAAAGATTCGAGAGATGTGAGGTCGCTCACGTTCAGAGTCTGGAAGTCAGTGCACGCCACTCTTACGCCATTTTTGCGTGCGCGTTGCAAGCCGCGAGAAAGCAACGAGGTCTTGCCCATTTGTCTCGCACCTTCAATCAGCACAATGCTGTCATGGCGCTCGATCGCGGCGTGCAACTCAGCATCGGTCGGCCTTTCAATGTAGTACTGCGAATCGAGCGGGACCGCGCCACCGGGCGGCTCGACTGCCCGCGAAACCGCGCGGTTAACCGGCTGTGGCTGCGCCGCTAGGGCGGTGGCAAGTTCCGCCACAACGTTGGCCGTGTCCCCAGCCCCGCGCCATAATGTGTACTGAATGGGATCTAAAATCGTGGTGAGAGTATTCGGCAGCGGTCCTTCCCAATTGACTCGTACCGGAAGGATCCGCGGTCTGCCACCTTGATGTTGCGCCGCGTTGTTGGCGACCTCCATTTCGAATGCGAGCATTTCGCTTGTTACGGCCATAGGCGACAACAAGGGGATAACAGCATCCGCGTCGCGCAGAGCGCGCTCGATCTCCTTTGCCCAGTCTAGTCCAACTTGAAGATGTCGATCGACGAACACCTGGCATCCGCATTTAGTTAACTCGGATTCCAGTTCATGTAGCAGAGCTGCGTCTGGTTCAACGTTACGCTTGTAAATCAACGCCACCTTTGCGCCGGTGCAGGAAGGACGGGTCTTGGCCGCGCCGGCTTCAACCGACTTTCGTTCGGATTCATCAATCTTTTTTGGGCGATTCGGTTGACCTGCCTTCCCATCGAAATAATTCACTAATCGAATGCGAACACCGTGTTTGACCTGCGTTTCACCGAGGTCGTGCAGATGAGGCCGGATTGCATCGAATTCGCAAAGAAAACTAGCGTGGACTTGCGACATCAAAATGTGACCGGCGTCGCCGCAATCCATTACGCGTTGCGCGAAATTGATTCCCGCCCCCGACACATTTTCGGCACCGTTGATGTCGGGTACGCGATAAACCAAACCCGTGTGAAGTCCCATTCGGACGGTCACGCCTTTTCCATTTCGCAACGCGAGCGATATCTCCACGGCGGCACGCACCGGCGCGCAGACATCGGAATCAAAGAAAACGAGCGCCATTCCATCACCCGTGGGAAGACATATCAAGGAATGATCATCGTGAGCGCGATTGTACTCGATCGAATTGCGAACAGCTTGGCGCAGCTGTTGAATTAATCCCGGTTGTTCGTCCGACGGAAGCCGAGAATAGCCGACGACGTCGGTGAAGAGCACATGTGCCATCTCCGGCTTCGAGGGCGGCTCCAACGTGAAAGGTGCCGATTCTTCGCCCATACAGCCTTGCGGGGTCACAGGATGTCTAGTTTCATATTTACGCGTCAATCGTTTTTTGCCGCGTCACTGTCAAAGCGGCGGGACTAAAAGACAAATTGGCCTTCTCAATTCGGAACGGCTTTAGAGTCGTAACCCTTTTGGAATCAAAACGCGATCGAGCAAATCGAACAGCGATTGCACCAGCAACGCGAGCACCGCGGCGGGAATCGCGCCTTGGAGGATCGTTGCGTGATCGTTCAGATTGAGGCCGCTCAGGATCGGTTCGCCCAGGCCGCCGGCGCCAATTAGCGCCGCCAGAGTGGCGGTCCCGACATTGATCACAGCGCTCGTTTTGATTCCGGCGAGAATGGAGCGCGAAGCCATCGGCAGATGAATCTGCCAAAGCCGCGCTGCCGGACTTAGTCCAAGTGCGATCGCCGATTCGCGCAACGCGCGTGGGATGTCCTGCAAACCGGTCGCGGTGTTTCGAACAATCGGGAGCAGGCCGTAGAGAAAAAGCGCCGTGATCGCAGTGCGAACGCTGATTCCAAAAAAAGGCAACGGCACGAGCAGCGCCAGCAACGCGAGCGACGGAACGGTTTGCACAATTCCGGCAAAACCGAGAATGACGTGTCCAATTGCACCGCCGCGGCTCGCCCAAATCCCAAGCGGGATTCCAATCAGCACTGAAAGGAGGAGCGAAAATCCGGCCAGCTCGAGATGACGCGCCGTCCAGCGCGCGAGTTTGTGCGGAAATGATTCACCGCCCGTCCAGGCTGTCGATGTTGTATTGCTGTCGAAATACAAGGTGGCTGCGCGCGCGTAATTCTTCGTGCGTTCGGCTCCCGCGTTAAGACGCGTCATCTTCGCTTCGTCGATCGTTCCTTCCAGCTTTCGCAACGCTTCAATTGCCGGTGTTGGAAGCGCGTACCTGAATAAGAAGACAGCTTTGTATTGCGGGAAGAACTGGCGGTCGTCCTCGAGCACGACCAGATCGTTCTCCGAAATCTTGGCATCGGTTGAGTAGGCGTCTTTCACGTCGATCGAACCTTTGCCGAGCGCCCCGTAACCGAGCGCATGATCGATTCCGATTATGTTTTGGGGATTCAATTGGTAATGCTGCGCCAACGGTCGCCATCCATCTTGTCGATCCAAAAATTCGTGGGTGAGCCCAAACTTGAGTTCCGGATGGTTTTTCAAATCGCTGACTGTGCGAAGACCGAGCTTTTCTGCGCGACTTCGCAACATCACGAGCGCGTAGGTATTGTTGAACCCGAGCTGTTCGGTCATGCCGATGCCGGCTTTGCCGAGCTCGTTCGCGATTTGCTCGAACGTCAATTCAGCGCCGCGTTTCAAAATCTCCTGCGTGATCGTTCCGGTATATTCCGGGTAAGCATCGATCTGGCCGCTGCGCAGCGCCTCCCAGAGAATGATCGTGCCGCCCATTCCCTGGCGATGCTCAGCCGAAATTCCAGCCTCGATCAGGCTGCGCTTCGCGATTTCGCCGAGGACATACGATTCCGTGAATTTTTTCGAGCCGATAACGACCGGCTTAGCAGCCAAAGAACCAGACAAAAAAATAAGGAAAGCAGGAACGCAGGAAAAAAGAAGGAGACGTCTGAAGGTTTCCTGTTTTCCTGTTTTCCTAATTCGATTCATAAAACGGCAAGGCTTCGTTGGGCGTTGATAAATTCGGAAACGAAGGAGCTGGCCGGCTTTTCGCGAAGATCGGCGAGCGAACCTTGTTGGACGATTCGGCCTTCATTCACGAGCACGATTTCGTCTCCGAGATAAGCGGCTTCGGCGAGATCGTGGGTTACCAGAAGCGCCGTTTGGCGGAGGCGGGCGAAAATTTCCTTCAAATCTTGTTGTAACGCTGCGCGCACGAGCGGATCGAGCGCACCCAACGGTTCATCGAGCAGGAGTAGTTCCGGCGAGAGCATCAGCGCGCGCATCAAACTCACGCGCTGGCGTTGCCCGCCGGAAAGCTCGAGCGGATATCGGCCGAGCAAACTCTCGGGAAACCTTGTCAAGGCGCAGAGTTCGGAAAGTCGCGCGAGCATTTCATTTTCAGGGCGTCCAAGATGGTGCGCCATGAGCAAAATATTTCCGCGCGCGGTCAGATGCGGGAAGAGTCCGCCTTCCTGGATCACGTAACCGACGCGCCGCCGGACGGTGTCGATCCCGCCTCCGTCGAGGCTACGGCGGGCAGGCTTGTCAGCATTAATCTTCGCGCCGTCGAAAATGATTTCGCCGATGTCAGGTTGGATCAAGCCGATGATCAAACGCAGCAGAGTTGATTTTCCGCAGCCGCTCGGCCCGATCAGGACTGTGGTTTTGCCGCGCTCAACTAAAAGATCGATCGCATGAACGGCGGCAGCGTCACCGAATGTTTTTGAAACACCGACCAGTTGAACCAACGCGCTCATTTATTTTGTCATGCTGAGCGAAGTCGACGCATCTCTCTACATATTTCTGATCAACGGAATCGATTGAACTCGTTCGTCTCCCGACTCTCTCGCCGCTTCCCTCGCGGCACAACCGTTCATGTCGCTCGTCCCGCTCGCTCCATTCCTCCACTTCGGTCGGAATGACAGAGGGTGAACCAACGCGCTCACTTATTTGTAGCCGTGGTCGTTGACCGCGGCCGGGATCAGTGATCCCGGCTACAGAACGGTGAAATAGAAAACGCCAAACCAGCGTGCATCGTCGGTCCACACTTGCTCGAAATGAAAGCCAGCCTGGCGCGCGAGCTCGATAAATCCGGCGATGGTGTGTTTGTAGGAGTATTCGGTGAGAATTTCTTCGCCGGCGCGAAATTGAAATTCGCGCGCGCCGATGTGAACCGTTTGCTCGTTGTCGCTGATAAGGTAAATCTCGATCCGCCCTTCGGATGGACTGTAGATCGCATGATGCTGCCAGCGGTTTAGATCGAAGTCTGCCTCCAGTTCGCGATTGATCCGCACGAGAAGATTTTTGTTGAACTGCGCAGTCACACCAGCGGCATCGTTGTAAGCGCGCTCGAGAACATCTCGATCTTTCTGGAGATCAACGCCGATGAGCAAACCGCCGCCGTCGCCAGCGACGTCGACCAAGCGCGCGAGAAACTCACTCGCGATTTCGGGCTCAAAATTGCCAATGGTCGACCCTGGAAAGTAAATGACGCTCCGAGAAGAGAGTCGGCGCGGCAATGGCAACTCGAATGGTTCCAGATAATCAACGCAGACCGGCAGGACTTGCAGGGTGGGAAACATTTCCCGAAACCGAGCCGACGATTTTTCAAGCTGTTCCTTCGAAATGTCGATTGGCACGTAAACAGCCGGATTGTGCAACTCTTCGAGCAGGATGCGGGTCTTCGTTCCGGCGCCGGTGCCGAGACCAATCAGCTCGACTTGCGGACCGAGCGCCTTTGCCATGTCGGCGCCGTGCAACCGAAGAATCTCGATCTCGGTTCGAGTAATGTAATATTCGGGCAGGTCGCAAATTTCCTGGAACAATTGCGCGCCGCGCTGGTCGTAGAAAAACTTGTACGGCAGTTGCCGGGGTGATTTTGAAAGTCCGTCCAGGACTTCGTCGCGAAAGTTTTCTTTCGTCGCGCCTGCAACAACAGAAGTGTTTTTCTCGTTCACGAGAGATCGCGCGCCAAACGGATCCCGGTGAATTGCCACCGTTTATCAGGCGGAAAGAAGTTCCGATAGGTTTTGCGAATGTGGATGCACGACGTCGCGCATGAACCGCCACGAAGCACGTATTGATTGCACATGAACTTGCCGTTGTATTCGCCAAGCGCGCCCGGGCCTGCGCGATAGCCGGGATATGGCGAGTAAGAACTGCGGCTCCACTCCCACGCGTCGCCGAACATTTGTTGAAAATCGCCGTTGGAGCCGGCGCGCCCCCACGCCGGTGCCGGGTGAAACCGCTCGCTCTCGACGAAATTTCCGTCGATGTCGATCTTTGCCGCCGCCCGTTCCCATTCAAATTCTGTCGGCAACCGCGCGCCGGCCCAGTTCGCATAGGCATCGGCTTCAAAATAACTGAGGTGCGTGACCGGTTCGTTCGGATCGATCTTGCGCAGACCGGACAAAGTAAAATTCGACCATTCGCCGTCGCGCTCGATCCAATAAAGCGGCGCGCGCCAATTCTGTTCGTTAACGGTGGTCCAACCTAGCGACAGCCAAAACTCCGGGCGCGAGTAGCCATGGTCAGCCATGAATTGGAGATACTCGCGGTTAGTGACCAGTCGATCCGCAAGCGAGAAGGGCAGAACCAGAGCGCAATGTCGCGGTCCTTCGTTATCGTAAGCAAATCCGCTCCCATCGTGGCCGATCTCAACCGTCGCTTCATCGAATTCGACAAACTTCAGCGGCTCTATGTCGACCTTATCGTTTTCGATTTTGTGCTGCTGGAAAACCGGATAGAGCGGGTTCTGCGCGAAGACATGTTTGATGTCGGTGATGAGCAACTCCTGATGTTGCTGCTCGTGATGGATTCCAAGGGTCAGGATCGGTTCAATCTCGCGAAACAATTTCTCATCGGCATTGGAAACCAGAGCATCAATGTCTGAATCGATCGAGACGCGATATTTCTTCGCCTCTTCAACCGTTGGCCGCGAGATCAATCCACGGAGGTCGCGGCGATGCATCGCGCCGGCGGCGTTGTAGTAAGAGTTGAATAGATACGCGTACCCCGGAACGGCATCGCGATAGCCTGGCACCCATTTTTTTAAGATGAAGGTCTCGAAAAACCAGGTGGTATGCGCGAGGTGCCATTTCGTCGGGCTGACGTCCGGCATTGATTGCACGACGCAATCTTCCGGCGCAAGATTTTCGGCCAACCTGGCGGTGAAATTCCGAACTTCGCGAAAGCGCGCAAGCAGGCTCTTTGCCGGCGAAGAATCCGGCCGCGAGCGCGATTGCGCGGTCGCCGTTCGATTTACTGTCGCGACCGCGGCCTGGATCAAGTAATTCCACCTTCCTGCTCAAGCTCTTCTCTGCGCGCCTCGAGCATTTGATCGTGGGCTGCTTCCTCCCGGCCGTCGCTGACGAGATGTTCACCCACCGTCTCTTCTTCGTCGTCGATCCCGGAACGGGGCACACGATGACCCCGGTCGTCCGGAGTGACTTCCCATTCTCCGGTGACGTTCGAATTGTCCGGCGTTTCTTCGGGCGGCTCGTTATTTTCCGAGCCCATCAATTCCTCGCGTGCGTGGCTCCAATCGGCATCGGTAAATTCGTCCGGATTGCGCTCGTCGATCATTGCAATCTCGCGGGCACGTCGTTCGATGTCTTCGGGCGAAGGAACTCCCATTCCGTTGCCATGAAGCTCGATTTTGCCGCTACTCGGTCTCTTTTCCTTCATACATTTAAATTACGAAAACCGAATCAAGTATACGTGCAAAAAGTTACAGCGCGAATGTCGGGCGGGAAAGAGGATTTTGCTCGAGACCCTTTTCGGAACTAAGGGGGATTTGATGGACGAGTGCAAAATGCTCCGACTGCAAAATGGCGGCGAACTCGCTTACGTCGAGTACGGCAGCGCCACGGGTCCGCCAGTTTTGTTTTTTCATGGCTGGCCCAGTTCGCGCACCATGGCGCAACTGACCGATACGGCCGCGCGTGAACTGGGCGTGAAAATTATTTCAGCTGATCGCCCCGGCATTCGCGATTCCAGTTTTCAGCCGAATCGCAAATTGGTCGATTGGCCCAAAATCGTTGAGCAGCTGGCAGATCACTTGCGGATTCAACGATTTCGCATTCTGGCGATCTCGGGCGGCGCGCCTTACGCCTATGCCGCCGCGTGGAAAATTCCCGATCGAGTACTGGCAATCGCGATTGCAAGCGGCGCGCCGCCGATTGTCGATCTGAGCGATTATTCCGGATTGCTCTCGCTTTACCGCCGGCTGCTCTGGCTCCATCGCTTTTCGCCACCGGTGCTGCGGGCCCTTTTCTATCTGACCGGCGCAATTGCACGGATTCGTCCGCCAGTTCGTTTACGTCCGGTCGTTTTGAAGCTTTTGCAATTACAACCGTGCGACGCGACGTCCCTGGAAGATTCGGTCGCATTTGAGGCGTGTTTCGAAAGTCAACGCCGCGCCTGGCGGGCATCGGTTAAAGGACTCACCGTCGACGCGGAAATCTTTGCCGCGCCGTGGGGATTTCCCCTGGAAGATGTCGATGTTCCGGTGCGTCTCTGGCACGGAACAAAAGATCGCGCCTTTTCTACTCGCGTGGCCGAGTACGTCGCGGCGCGACTTCCCAATTGCGAGGCGCGCTATGTGGAAGGCGAAGGCCATTATTCGCTCCCGATCCGGCATATGCGCGAAATCCTGGCCGATTTGATCGCGGTGTAGCTGCCTCTACCCGCCTTCACTGAAGTTACGGCGCGGCAAGCAGAAAAATCCCGTGCGCGCATTACAGCGCACGGTAAATGTTTTGACGTGGAAGATTTTACCGCGGGAGCAATTCACGATCAGCCGGCGCGACGACTTTGGACGGTTGATCCGCCGTTCGATGAAAGGGTAAAAGCGCTCATTCGCGATTGGGGCGCGAACAAGAATCCGGAGTTGATCGAGGAGATGATTGTAACCGCGCTGAAGATGGCGCGAGACGAAATGGGCGTGGCGGATCTCAAACTGATCAATCGCTCCCTCAAAGAAATGCGGTATGCCGCGAAAGTTTTCGCGCGCTATTCCCAGTTCCGCAAAGTTGTTGTGTTCGGTTCAGCTCGCATCAGCTCAGACGCTCCCGAATCGAAGGTCGCCGAAGATTTTGCGCGAGCGATGGTGTCGCACGATTACATGGTCATTACCGGCGGCGGGGAGGGGATCATGGGTGCGGCCCAGCGGGGCGCGGGGCGCGAGCATAGTTTCGGGCTCAACATTCGTTTGCCATTCGAGCAGCAAGCCAACGAAATAATCGAAGGCGATCCGAAGTTGATCAATTTCAATTACTTTTTTGATCGCAAGCTCAACTTTGTTAAGGAATCACACGCGTTCGCGCTTTTTCCCGGCGGGTTCGGCACGATGGACGAAACTTTCGAGATCCTCACTCTGATGCAGACGGGCAAGGCACGGATTATTCCGATTGTTCTGCTCGACCGGCCAGGTGGCACTTATTGGGAAACGTGGCGGAGGTTTCTCACCGAGCATCTTTTCAAACTTGGCTTGGTTTCATCGGAAGATTTTTCGTTCTTCAAGATTGCGGACGATGTCGATGAAGCGGAGCGCGAGATCCTCCAGTTTTACAAAGTCTATCACTCCGCGCGCTGGGTCGGGGAACAGCTGGTTTTACGCATCTGCCAGCCGTTATCGAAGAACGCGGTCGCCGATCTTAACAAGAATTTCTCAGACCTTCTTCGGGAGGGGATTGTTCAGGGGAGCGCGTTGCGACAAGAAAAAAACGAGCCGGAAATCTGGAACCTGCCGAGGTTGATCCTGACGCCGTATCGAAACAATTTCGGCCGGTTCCGTCAATTGATCGACGCGATGAACGCTTCGTCAGTCGGGTAGAATCGGCTCTGGGCTTGCGATCGGCGCAAGCCGTGCAGTTTCGGCCCGCCCCCCCTGCACGCGGACACGGCGTTGTCGGCTCGCTTCGACCAGGGCAAGGTCGACATCGAGCTTGGAACGCATCATTCGATCGAAACAGAAATGCTCGCGGGCGTAGCGAAGACCGTTCTCGGCGCAGCGCGCGGCCAGATTTTCATCGGAAAGAAAGAGGAGAATGGCGGTGGCGAGCGCGTTGCTATCGTTCGGCTGGACACTGAGACCATTTTCGCCATGAACGATAATTTCCGGAACGTCGCCGACGCGGGTGGCGACAACGGGACGACCGCTCGCGAATGCTTCGCGCAGGACAATAGGCGATGCTTCAGTGTGACGTGAGGCGATCACGACCATGTTCGCCGCTGCCAGAATGTCGGGGGTGTCCCAACGGTATCCCATCATCAGGACATTGCCGTTGAGACCGGCGCGGTCGATAGCGCGGCGGACCCATTTCTCCCGGCTCCGGCCGCCAGTTGCTTCGCCGACAAAAACGAAGCGCGCATCGGGCCTCTGATGAAGAACGATTCGCGCGGCTTCGACCAAATTGAACTGGCCTTTGTCCGGCCGGATCATGCCGATGTTGGCGATGATCGGCGTTTCCGCCGACAGTCCGACTTCGCGCCGGAACTTCATCGGGTCGCGCGTAGGAGAAAATTTTGTTAGATCGACCGCCGACCCGATTACCTCGATTTTTTCAGGGGCGATCCCGTATTGTTCGATGAATTCTTTTTTAATGATTTGGGCGTCGGCAACGATTTTTGCGCAACCGTGCCGATAAATGAAGGCGCGGTTTTTCTTGCCGAGCGGATCGGTAATGCAGCGGGCGCGCGTCACCGGCCAACCGCAGAGAAAAAGCGGCAGGCAAAGCCAGTGGTCTTTTGAACTGTAGCTTTTGATCAGGTCGACGCGGTTGCGGCGGCAGAAAATCCAGATGCGTAAGGAGACAAACGGGTTGATCCGATGCTTGAGGGACATCGGAACTACCGGAGTGCCCAACTCGCGCGCCTTGGTGAGCACTTCACTGGTCGGGTCGCAAATGAGCCAGGCGCGATGGCCGTTTGCATTCAGCCAATTGATTTCAAGACAGGTGCGATATTCCTGTCCACCCCAACTGCCACTGCTCTCGAGATGAAGTAAATTCACGCGCGATTATCGACCTTTTGGGCAGTTTGATCAGTTTCCCCGCGTTTTTCGAGAATATAATCATGGATCGTATTAACCGTCCGCAACGCCTTGCCAGCCACCTCTGAGTTCGGCACGCCCACTCCGAATGTCTTTTCCATGCTGACCACGAGCTCAAGAGCATCAATCGAGTCCAATCCGAGGCCATTCGGGCCGAAGAGTGGCAGATCGTCGCCGATCTGGTCCGGCGTTGTTTGCAGCATCAAATTTTTGACCAGCATCTCCTTAATGCGCGCGCGTAGGTCGACGACGGACATAATCAGCGGCGGCGAAGTTGTCGTAATCGGCCCTGGAGGTCAACTGCGCTTTGTCATGCCGAGCGAAAATGCCATTCGGCTCGGACTTCAGACTTGATCGGCCTTGCCGCCGGGAGTGGCACCTTGGTTCGGATCGGGGCGGACAGCGCTGCTTGCTGGAGCGTCAGTTCGGGCAACGGTCGATGCCGGCGGCGGACTGCCTTTGGCCGCGTCGTCACTGTGACCAGCCTTATGCAGCTCGTCCGTGAATTCATCCTTGGCCTTTTGGAATTCTTTGATCGCCTGACCAAGACCGCGAGCGAGCTCCGGCAGTTTCTTGGCGCCAAAGAGAACGAGGATAATGACCAGAATGACGAGCAGGTCTGGGCCCCCAAGATTCATGAAACTGGCGAGGAAACTCATATTCAGCTGCAACATTCAGACCCATTGACCCAACTTGCAAGGCAATTTGGGCACGCCCTTGATCGGAAGGCTTGGCTGGGCCGCGGAGTCTTGTGATTTCGTGCAGCGGGCGTAACTTCGTCGGTGCAAAATTATCCGCCCGCCGAACGGGCTCGCCCTGGAGCAAGCCGGGCATTTACGTTGATCGAGATCATTATCGCGGTCGCGATTTTGACCGTTATACTTTTGATGGCAGTGCCCAGCTTGGAAGGCGTTTTCGCAGACAGAAAATTGCGCGCATCGCTGGACGGATTTAACAAGCTCGTTCGACAAGCGCAGGAACGAAGCGTGGCCGAGCATCGCGCTTACTTGGTCGTTTGGGGCGAGAAGGATGTGATTGTGCAACCGGAGGTGTTCGCCAAAGGCGAGGAGAAGAAAGCGGTGGCGACATTTGCATTGGACCGGGGAAGCGCGTTGACGCTTACTTTGCCGGCTGCACTCACGGCCAAGCCTGCGGGCGAATGGATTTTCTGGCCGACGGGCACCTGCGAGCCTGCAATCGTTCGGTTTGTGGGAAGAGCGGGAACGTGGACGGCAAATTATTCGCCGCTTACAGGCTACGGCCAGTTGGCAAACTATGCGGCGAGGTAAGATCAGAGGTCAGAGATCAAAGGTCAGAGGTCAGATTGCCTTTGCGCTTTACGAAGTGCTGATGGGCCTGGCGATTTTCGCTCTCGGCGTGCTCGCGCTCGGTCGCGCGGTGCAAAACTGTCTCAACGCCAGTACCCTCAACGCGGAGGAAGACCGTGTCCGGCAAATTTTATCCAATCGAATGGCCGAGGTGCAGGCCACGCCCGGATTTCCCGATCCGGCGAAGGAATTCAATGTCGACACCGGTTACGGAGTTGTGAAGCTGGTTCAAAAAAGCGTCCCCGCTGAATTGGAAGAAAACAACGGAACGCGACTCGCCGGTGTGAATCGAGTTACGCTCACAGTAAAGTGGACGCGTGGCGGCGCCGAACAATCGCAGCAAGTCGAATTTTATGTCTATCGCCCCGGTTAATCGCCACCGCGGATTCACCTTGCTCGAGATCATAATGGCGGTTGCGATTTTGGCCACAATGGCGTTGGCCATCTATCGCTTCGTCCAATCCAATCTGGTGGCGATTCGTCTTTCTTCTGAAGCGCTCGCGGCCGATGCGCGTTACGACGGTTTGCGCGAAGTGCTAGCGGCGCAGTGGCAGAGCTTGCCTTCCGGAAAAGGCGCGCTGCTTGGAGAGGCCTTAAAATTGAATGATCGCGAGCGGGACGAGATCCGATGGATTTGCAGCGCGGGTCCAGGTTTGATGACGCGCTATGCTGCGGCCGATTTTGTAGTGGCGTTGCGGTTGCAATCGGAAAAGAAAGATGGCGATCGGCTCGATCTCGGCTTTCTGCGAAAACCGAAAGACGATTCGTCGCTCACTAACGCGAACGAAAGCTGGGTTCCGCTAATTGAAAATGTGCGCAGTTTCCAAGTTCGCTATTTTGATGCGCGTTTAAATGTGTGGGTGGAACGGTGGACGGACTCCGGCACGTTGCCGCGGCTGGTGAAATTAACGGTCGGCCGGAGTGATGCTGCCGTGCCATGGGAGGCGATCATTCCGCTTGGCCGGACGCCGATGTGATGATGTCGATGTTATGAAGATGCCTTCATCAAATTCGAAATTAATTTCTGGCGCGGCCATCATGCTGGCACTCTGGGCGATCTTTTTGTTGAGCGCGCTGGTGATTTCGTGGGCGCTTGACATCGATTCGCGGTTATCGCTTTCAGGAGAGGGAACGCGAATGTTGAAGGCGGAGGCGGTGGCCTGTTCCGGAGCGGAAGTGGCGCTGCATCCGGCAGTCACTCCAGGTTCGCCAAATCTGAGCCGGCAATTAGATAACGGTGCGAGTTACGAGGCGCGACTCAGCGGTGAAGGCGGACGTTTGAACTTAAACTGGCTGGTGGCGGGAGAAGATCCCGAACGACTGGAAATTTTACGGCGATTTCTCGAGATTAAGGAAATCGATCTCCATGAACGCGACACCATGGTAGATTCGCTGCTTGATTGGGTGGAGCCAAACACCGGTCTGCATCATTTAAATGCTCCGTCTGAAAGTGACGACTATCATCCACCGCACACGTTGCTGACGCGTATCGAAGAGTTGAAAAAAATCGCCGGCTGGTCCGAATTCACGAGCACGCCCGGATGGGAAGATGAATTCACTCTCAACAGCGGCGGCCCAGTGGATTTGGCGTGGGCATCGCGCGACGTCCTGCTTGCTTTGCCAGGACTAACACCGGAGATCGTGGATCGGTTCTTGCAAGCGCGACGCGGGCCAGATGGAATCGATGGCACTGAAGATGATACGCAGATACGAGGAATCGACGATGCGCGCATGCTTCTCGGACTAAATGAAGAGCAATTCAAGCATCTCAACGGGCTCATTTCGTTCAAGGATCCGGTGTTGCGCGTTGTTAGCGTCGGAACGGCTGGCAAAGCCAAGCGCACGGTGCAAATGGTGTTTCGGCGGGTCGGCGCCGTTCCTCAACTCATTACCTGGAAGGAGTTTTAGTTATCGAGCCAACATCGACACCGGTCTTTATCACGCCGGCCGCGAACGGCTGGAATCTCCTGCGCGCGCGTAAGGACAACGGTTCGTGGAATGTGCGCTTGCTGCGCACGCTCGACGAAGCCGTGCCGCTCCTCTCGACCCAGGACAACGTTGTCTTGAGCTTGCCAATCGCTGCTGTCCTCGCGCAGCGATTCCGTCTGCCGACCATCGATCCGACGGAATTTCCGGAGATGGTCCGGATTCAAATCGAGAAGGCGCTTCCGTTTTCAGCGGAGGAAGTCACGACCGATTTCGAATTGATCGAACAAAGCGAAACCGAAAGCGTCATTTCCGCCATCGCAGTGAGGAATGAGCGATTAGCTGAAATTGCTGCGCCACTAATTGCTAACGGCATTATACCGCGCCAGGTCACAGTTTATGCAGCGCAGCGCGCGACTACCTATGCTCCGGAAGGACGCGCGCTGCTAATTTATCCAGAAGGCGAAACGCTGGTTTCGGCTGTGACTGAAAATGGAAAGGTCAGCCTTACCCGCACACTGGACGGAGCAAGGCCTGAACAACTGCAAATGGAATTGCCGCACCTGGCGTTAAGCGCAGAGCTGCAAGGTATCAACGGTTCCTTTCCAAGCGTCTTGCTCGATGAAAGTTGTTACGATCTGCGCGACATGGTGCAGGGGATTCTCGCGACTCCCACCGAGCTCGTAGGGATCGAGACGCCCCCGGCGTCGGTCAAACTTAATCTCCTGCCCGACAGTTGGCGGCAGCGCCGGGCGCAACTCGTTAAGCGCGGTAAATGGCAGAAGCGACTCACCTTGGCCGGCGGCGCTTACGCCGCGATTTTTCTCCTTTTTCTCCTTTACCTTGCTTACAGCCGTTTCGCGATCGCGCGACTTGATCGACTGATTGCGCGCGACGCGCCGCAAACACAGTTCATTCGCGAGACTGAAGCCAACTGGAAAGCGCTCGCACCGGCGATCGACTCGCGCTTCTACCCGGTCGAAATTCTGTTGCACCTTTACGAAAGCTTGCCGTCGGCTGATGTCCACATCACGGCCTACAATCAGTCCGCGCGCCAGATCTCAGTCGATGGCGAGTCCAACACGGCCGCGTTGGCCTATCAATTCGCGGAGAAAATTAAAAAGAACTCCGGCTTGCAGAATTTCCGATTCGATATGGCCGCGCCGCGAATTTTGGCGAACAATCATGCGCAATTTCGTCTGGAGGGAAAACCGCGATGATGGCGAAATTGACAGGGGCTTATCAACGGATGAGTCAGCGCGAGCGCATCATGACGCTCGCTGTCGCCGGCATTTTGTTCCTGCTCGTCAATCTCTTCGTTTGGAGATGGCTTTTGGGAACGATTGGCACCTCGCGGCGCGAGCTGGCCTCGCGCAAAGCGACCCGCTCTGAGCAAACCGTTTACATGAAAGAGCGCGATCTCTGGGCGAGGCGCGACCAATGGGTGCAGAAAACGCAGCCTACCCTCAAAGGCGCCGAGGAAGCTTCCACTTTGCTCGATCAACTCAAACAAATCGCCGGCAAGTACAACATTTTAATCGAGAACCCGGCGATCGGGTCAGGCGAAACAACTCCCAACCATCAAGCCGTTTTCGCTTCAATCGAAACGAGCAGCCATTGGCCGGAGCTTGTTCATTTTCTTTATGACGTTCAACAACCGGACGCCTTCCTTGTCTTTGAGAGTGTGAACCTGGTGATTGACAGCAATGACGCGACCATGATGCGCGGCAAATTCAAGATCGCGCGCTGGTTTGCGCCGGCTAACCGCAAGAAAGGTTGAGTACGATGCGCCCACGAATCTACATCTCGATCTTCGCAACGATCGGAATCTTTTCCGCGCGCGCCGATGACGATTTGCCGAAGCGATTAAATTTCGATCACTACAAAGGAATGCTTGATCATTCGCCGTTTGCCGTCGCCAGCGCCGTGGTTGCGCCGGCAGCCACACCAAATTTCGCGAAGGACCTTTACGTTACCAGCGCCGCAAAGGCGCCTGACTGCGACATGGTTACGATCGCGTCAACGGGTGACAAGGAGTTCAAAAAATATCTGACGACCTGTGGTGGGCCGGTGGATGGTTACGCAATCGCGAACATTGAATGGTCGGACAAAGTGGGCGAAACCAAAGTGACGATCGGCAAAGACGGGCAATTCGCGACACTCGCTTTTAACCAGCAACTAATCACTCAACCGTTGCCGAACAGACCGGCACCGGGCGTTGTTCCGCCGCCGCTGCAGCCGGGTTTTCAGAAACCGGGTCAAAATCCCGGAGTGGTCGCGCCGACACCGCATGTGCGCGGCACCATTCAACGAAATCCCCAACCGCAACCGCCGCCACAGCCCCCACCGCCGGCCGCGGAGCAATAAGCCGATTGTCGATCTTAAGAAGCGTTATTCGCCCCAGTCGTCGTCGGCCGTGTCCGGCTGACGATCGGGCCCAGCCGAAAAGAGATCGTACTTGTCCGGATGTTTAATTCCAGGGGAGCGATAAATATAAACCGTGCCCCAGGGATCTTTCGGAAGTTCTTTGAAGAACTGGTACCACCGAGTTGGTCTGGGCTCGCTCTCGGCCTGGGTGACAAGCGCCTGCAAACCTTGCTCGGTGCTCGGATAAAAACCGTTCATCGCTTCATACTGCATCAATTGTGTGCCGATTGATTGGACGTCCGCTCGCACAGCCGTGGTCTTGGCGAACGCCGTCGGATTGCCCATTTTCGAAATCGCGAGACCCAGCAGGATCACGATGATGCTGACTACGATCATGATCTCGAGCAGGGTGAAGCCAGATTGATTCGTTCGTCTAATCATTGGTTGAGCTAACACAGAGACACGCAACGGCGGGTTGCGGTTCAATTAATGGTCGGGAGTTTGGAGCAAATAATCCGATTTTTCCCAAAGATATTTTAGTTGAATCTGCGTTCCGCGAATCGCCGATGTCGACGTAGCGGAGCCGCTCAGGATGATCACATCGTTCGTGCCGACTTTCAAGTTGCTGACCGGAATGAGCTTCTGACCGCGCAGCCACCCGGTGTATTGAAAGTGCATCTCTTTCAGGAGCGATTCCATCTCGCCGCGATAAGCTGGATCGGCCAGTTCCGGCAGCGTCAGTGTCGCCGCTCCGACGTCCTCGCCGTTCACATAAACTTCCGGCGGCGAATCGATTCGAGGACTCGCCACTTCAAACGTTAACAACGCGAGCAGGGGTTGCGCCTCCATTCCGAATTGAAAGGCCGCGCCTTGTTGCAGACTCGGCCCGATGCGGATCGTTTCCGCGGCGAGCGTGGCGGTGACGGTTCCAAATTGCTCGGTGTCCTGCGCCGGCGAGTGCAGCGGTGGCATCAATGAGAACGGCTCCCGGATCACATCTCGATGTTCGGCGCTGAGCGGATGCACCACATCGCTGCTCGTCATCCAGTCGAGATACGCGCCGCGGATCGTTTTTCCATCACCGGGCACTTCGATATCGAGCGTTGAAATTCCGTTCATTGGAATCATGACCGAATCCGAACTCGGCAGACCCACTCCGGACCCGAGTTCGCCCGATCGCAAAACTTGCGTGCCCGATTCGTCCCATGCCACGACTTCCGGTCGCGCCTCCGCTTTGTCGTCGAAGAGCAGGCGAAAGAAGAGCACTTGATAATCTCCCGGCGGATGCGCCGTGCGAATGCGGAAGACAGTTTTCCCAGCGGCGCTGCTCGTTGAGGGTGCGGGCGTCATGGCGAGGGCCTCAACCCAGTCAGGCGCACTTTGCGTGTTTGAGTTCGCGGCCGCATTTTGGCGTAAATCGAGCCAGGCACTTTGCGGCAGCGCCACTCCTGATTTCGATTGCGCCTCGATTGTCAGTTTGCCTTGATCAGTTGGAGTCTCAATTGCCGGCCCACGTTGGTAAGTAGGAGTCTCAACTGTTGGCTGGCTGCTCCGAGCAACTGGGTGTTGATCGGTTGGAGTTTCAATTGTCGGCCCGCCTTGGTAAGTAGGAATTTCAATCGTGGGCTGCCCGCTGCGGGAAACAGCCGGCCTGCCGCTATTCGGAGGCAGCAGTGTGCGGTGCAACGCTTCTTGCGCCCGGACGAGGAATGCTGCACCTATCACGACCGCGCACGCGAGAACGCGAAAAACCATTTGGCCGGCGAGACTATCTTAGTGCGGCCGAAACTGCAAGCTATGTGTCGCCTCAAATACTGCCGAAAGAATGCTGTAAACCACCAGCCCTACGATAAGCGCAATCACAACGATAATCACCGGCGGGATCAACTGCGAAATGATGGCAACGTTGCGGTCCAGCTCGCGCTCATAAACATCGGCAATCGTTTGCATTGTTTCTCCGAAACGTCCGGTCTGTTCGCCTACCGCCATCATGTCGGTAAACAAATCCGGAAAAATGTGCTGCGCACTCAACGCCGCAGAGAGCGTTGCCCCATCCACCACGGCGCGGCGCGCTTCGGTGACCTTTAATTCCAAATATCGATTGCCGGCGATCTCGCTCACCAGATCGAGCGCGCGGAGGAGGGGAATTCCGTTTTGGATGAGCGTGCCGAGCGTGCGCGAAAACTGCGCGTAGTAACGATGACGAATCACACGTCCGTAACCCGGAATCTTCAACCGAAATCGGTCCCAAGTGAGCCGTCCTTCTTTGGTGCGGACGAATGCGCGGAAACCGACGCTCGCGCCGATGACAATCAGGATCGCCAACCACCAATACGTGATGATGCCGTGATGAATCTGCATCAAGATCCGCGTCGGCAGCGGAAGGGCGCCGCCGATTTGGGCCATGAACCCGGTCAACTGCGGCACCATGTAAGTGATGAAGATTG
>Ga0209159_1001011_pt1 | contig 22874 bp, 25 predicted proteins | sample GraSoiAngelo_144_FD_185901 | JGI IMG/M metagenome (GOLD analysis project Ga0209159, IMG submission 185901) | Grasslands soil microbial communities from the Angelo Coastal Reserve, California, USA - 14_1009_02_40cm (SPAdes) (version 2) | ecosystem: Environmental > Terrestrial > Soil > Grasslands ...
CTGGACATAGTATTCCTTCCCGCCCTTGAAGAAGGCGACCTTGTAGCAGAAGTCGCAAACATGAGGGCATCCACGCGACACGACGATGGAGTTGGGCACCAGGTACTTATGCCGCCGGATCAGATCCCGCCGGATGGGCGGCACACCCAGCAGGGTTCGAAGGCGCGAGATATAGCGCCTGGACGGGTTGCCGGCTCGGAAGTCCTGGAGGAAGCTCGGCCAGGTATCTTCGCCCGGACCCAGGAATACGGTGTCGGCGTGCCGCTGGGCCTCGTCGGGGAGTGATGTGGCGTGCAGGCCGCCGATGGCAACGTACACACCACGGGCACGGTATCGGTCGGCAATCGCATAGGCGCGCCGTGCGGATGTGATGTAGGCCTGGATGACGACCAGGTCAGGATCGTCGTCCATCGGCACCTTCTCCACGTGCTCGTCCCAGATCGACACGTCGTCGTCCTCGTCGAGGAAGCCCGCCAGGGTCGCAAGCCCAAGCGGGGGAAAGAGCGAGTACTTGATGGGGCGGAAAAACGGGCTCGTGGCCTCGGTCAAGGCGGGGAGAATCATTTTCACCCGCATCTGGCGCCGGCCTCCTGACGCATGTGCCATGGTCAACGTCGGCCGCGGGCCGATGGTTTCAGTGCCAGAAATGAGATCTCGGTACAATTCAGTGCGCGCAAGGACCAAGAGTGAAGAGCGCGGAAATCCGCCAGCGTTTTCTTAACTTCTTCAAAGAGCGGGACCACAAGGTGTTAGCGAGCGCATCCCTGATCCCGTTCGGCGATCCTACCCTGCTGTTCACGAGTGCCGGCATGGTGCCCTTCAAACCCGTCTTCCTGGGTCAGGCCCAGCCGCCCCATCCGCGCGCTACCACTGTCCAAAAGGTCTTCCGCTCATCGGACATCGACGTCGTCGGCCACGACGGCCACCACCTGACCTTCTTTGAGATGCTCGGCAACTTCTCATTCGGTGATTACTTCAAGGAGAAGGCCATCCCGTATGCCTATGAACTCCTGACGAAGGAGCTGGGGCTTGAACCGGCTCGCCTGTGGGCAGGCATCCACGACGAAGACGACGAGAGCGATGAAATCTGGAAGAAGACCGGCATTCCGCCGCGGCGCATCCGCCGCTTTGGGGACGAGTACAACTTCTGGGCGGCGGGTCCAACGGGACCGTGCGGTCCGGACTCCGAAGTCCACTACGACTGGGGCGAGGAACACGGCTGCCGGCTACCGGATTGCGGACCGAACTGCGAGCATCCCGGCTGTGACCGATTCCTCGAGATCTGGAACCTCGTGTTCATCCAGTGGGACCGCGACCAGGCCGGCCACCGGACGCCGCTGGCACGCAAGGGGATTGATACCGGGATGGGCCTCGAGCGCATCACCGCCGTCGTCAACCGACAGCGTCGCGGCGTTTTTGAAACGGACCTCTTCCGGCCGCTGATCGAGCATTGGGAGAAGGAAACTGGAAAGCAGTACGGGACGCAGGCCGAGGTGGATACGTCGCTTCGGGTCATGGCCGACCATGCGCGTGGCACCACCATGCTGATGGCCGACGGGGTCATCCCCTCGAATGAGGGGCGGGGTTATGTGCTGCGGCGCCTGATCCGGCGCGCGATGGTTCACGCGCGACGGCTCGGTCCCAATGCCCACTTATCGTCGGGCGTGCCGATCGTGGCCAGACTCCTGGGTGATATCTACCCCGAGGCCCGCAAGCAGGCCAACCAGATAGCGGATGTTGTGCGGTCGGAGGAGGAACGCTTCGGCATCGCGCTGCGGCAGGGTATGGAGCGTCTCCAGGGGCTCATCGATCGGAAGGCGCTGACCGCCGAGGAGGTCTTCTACCTGCACGACACACTGGGTTTCCCGGTCGAACTCTCCGCCGAGCTGGCCGGCGAGGAGGGGGTCAGTGTCGATATGACCGCGGTCGCGGCGTTGATGCAGGGTCAGCGGGAACGTAGCCGGGTCGCAACCGGCGGATTCACCGCGCCGCTGGCGGGCCGGGCGACGCGCTTCGTCGGCTACGACCGGCTCGAGGTGGACACCGTCGTCACCGACGTCTTCGCGGTCGCCGGCGACCAGGGGCAAGCCGACGTCTTTCTCGAAGAGACGCCCTTCTATGCGGAACGAGGCGGGCAGACGGCCGACACCGGCTGGCTGACCTGGAACGGCGCGAAGGCCGAGGTCCTCGACGTCCAGCCACAGGGTGAGGCGATCCGTCACCGAATCGCGGCGGCGCCCGATCGACTCAAGCCTGGCGATCGCCTGCGCGCCGCCGTGGATGCTCCGCGCCGTCAGGCGATCGCCCGCCACCACTCGGCCACGCACCTGCTTCACCGCGCCCTCCGCGACGTGCTGGGCGACCAGGCGACGCAGGCGGGATCGTCGGTGCAGCCCGACTCTGCGACCTTCGATTTCCGTTTTCCGCGCGCGCTTGCGCCCGGCGAGATCGATCGCGTCTTTCGCCTGCTGAATGACAAGATCCGCGCGAACCTGGTGCGCCGGGTGGAGGAGCTTCCGCTCGAGCGGGCGATCGCAACCGGCGCCGTCGCACTCTTCGACGAGAAGTACGGTGACCTGGTTCGGGTCGTCTCCTTCGGTGACTGGGCGCGCGAATTGTGCGGCGGCACGCACGTGGAGCGGACCGGCGAGATCGGCATGGCCTTGATCTCGAACGACCGCAGCATCGGCGCCGGGATTCGCCGAGTCGAAATGCGGGCGGGCGCGGCGGCGGACCAGCGGGTGCGGGAGTATGAGCGGGTGCTCGCCGAGCTTGCCGAAACGCTGCGAGCAGGCCCCGCCGAGCTGCCGTCCAGGGTTGTCTCCTTACAAGCCGAGGCGAAGCGGCTGGAAAAGGAGATTGCCAACCTGCGCCAGCGTCTCGCCGCCGGTGGTGGAGCGCAGCTCGAGGAAGCGGACGTCGACGGTGTCCGCCTGTTCCTCCAGCGGGTGGATGCGGGCGAAAGGGACTTGCTCACCTTTGCCGATCACGCGCTGACGAGGGTCAATGGCAACGGGGTGGCGGTCGTCGTCGGAGGCCGCAACTTTGCCGTCAAGGTGGCAAGCCAGCTCGCCGACCGGTTGCCCGCCAATGACCTCGTGCAGGCCTTCCGCCGGGTGGCGGGCGGGAAAGGCGGCGGCCGGGGGCCCGTCGGGCAGGGTGGTGGGATCGATCCCAAAAGAGTGGATGACGCGTTCAAGTCCTTGCAAGACTATGTGCGAGAGCGGTTGAACCCCCCACCCCGACCCTCCCCCGCAAGGGGGGAGGGAGATGCCAAGCCCTCCCCCACAAGGGTGGAGGGAGATAAAACCTGATGATCAAGATCAAAGATCGGATCAAGCGCTTGCGGCGGGGTGCCGACTACGAGAACTACTACACCGCACTGGATATCGGCACCGAGTACATCAAGGCGCTGGTCGTCAAACGTGAGGGACGCAACGGCGTCGTGCTTGGCGCGTCGCGACAGCGGCAGGAATTTGCCGACATGCAGGCCGGGGTACCATCCGATATCCAGGGGATCATCGACAGCTGCGATAAGGCGATGTCCCAGGCGGAGGACATGTGCGACATCATCCCCGGCCAGGCGGTAATCGGCATCGCCGGCGAACAGGTCAAGGGCTTCAGCACATCGGTAACCGTGCCGCGTGCCGACCCCAACCTGAAGATCAACGAGGTCGAATTGATCCAGACACTCCAACTGGTGCAGAAACGCGCACTTCGGGAGGCCCGGCATGCGATGAGCCTCGAGCTCGGCGTGGCCGACGTCAGCGTCAAGTTGATCAACTCCGCGATCACCAGCGTCCGTATCGATGGCTTTGTGGTCAACAACCCGATCGACTTCCAGGGCAAGCAAATGGTGATCACCGTCTTCAACACCTTTGCGCCGTTGACCCACGTGGGCGCCCTGCAGACGATTGCCACCGAGTTGGACCTCGAGCTCCTCGCCACAGTGGCCGAGCCCTATGCGATGGCGCGCTGCGCCGCTACAGAGGAGGTCTACGACTTCGGGGGAATCTTCATCGACATTGGCGGCGGCACCACCGATATCGCCCTGATCCGCAATGGCGGCATCGAAGGCACACGAATGTTCCCGATCGGCGGGCGCGTCTTCACCAAGAAGCTGGCGACCCGCTTCGGCATCTCCTTTACTGAAGCGGAGGCCGTCAAGCTTCGCCACTCCAAGGGAGAGCTCCCGCCGGAGCAGGCCGACAAGGTCCACGCCGTCCTGGCCCGGGACGCCGAGGTGCTGGTCGAGGGCGTGGCGATCACGCTGCAGGAGATGGCGAAGGGGGACCGGCTCCCGACGGCAATCTATCTGGCGGGGGGCGGCAGCGCCCTGCCGGAGGTCAAGGAGCAGCTGCGAGGCTTTCCCTGGGCGGACAAACTTCCGTTCGGCCGCACGCCCGGCGTCAACGTCCTTCGCCCGGTTGATATTCGGGGCATCTACGACTCCACCGGGTTACTGCTGGATCAGCAGGACATCACCCCGATGGGCCTGGCTTTCCACGCTATTCAGCAGCAATCCGAGGATCAGGCCCCGCTTTTCGGGCTGATGCGGAAGGTGCTGAAGCTGATGAAAGTCTGACGGCCGGGCCACAAAACCTGACAGCGTAACGACTCGACTATCGGTGACGTTTCGGGTATGAAAGGCCGCGACGTGTTAAAACTGTGAAGACTCTGGCCAAGCTGCTCTACGTCGAAGCCGACGAGGAGATCACCGACCTCGTCGATCGCCTGCGTGATCTCAGCCTCGAGGATGAGGTCACCTTCGTGGTCCCTGAGCGGGCGCGCGCCCTCCAGAGCCCAATGAACTTCAGGCTACTGAAGCGCTACGCCGACAGCTATGGCAAACGGGTGAACCTGGTGAGCGGCGATCCCCGCCTCCAGGCGATGTCGCTCGAGGCCGGTGTCACCGCCTACCCAAGCCTGGCGGCTTATGACACCGGGACCGAGATCCACCAGCCCGGGCTTGCCGACGAGCCGCCCGCCCCAGACGGCGCCCCGTCGACGCTTGTTCCGGGTATGGCCGAGGCCGGTTCCCGAACGGGCAGCCCCGGCGGGGTCGCGACGCTCGACCGCCCGCGGCAGGCGTCGGTGATCTCGGCACCGCCGAAAAAGACGCCCGCAGCTCCGAAACCGCCACGGTCGGGTCCCTCCTTCAACAGCTACCGGCCCTACGTGATCGGCGCCGGAGCGCTGGCGATCATCGCGTTGCTTGTCGGCATCCTTTACTGGCCAAGCGCAACCGCGACGCTGACGGTGTCGGGAACGGCGGTCAAGGCCGACGTGACCTTACTCGGAGCACCAGGGACCGCGGCGGGATCGCCCGACCACTTCGCCACCCAGTCGGTTCACGCCAGCCAGTCGCAGACGCTGCCCGGCGCACCGACCGGGCAAAAGCAAGTGGCTGCGGTGCCCTCGACAGGCCAGATCGTGATCACGTCCACGTGCGTCTTTTGCCTTGGACAAGATGTGCGGAAAGGCCAGGTTGTTAGCACCGACAGCGGAAAGCGATATTCGACTCAAAAGGTCGCTCACATCGGGGCTGGATACGGCGCCCAGGACACCGTTCCGATAGCGGCCCTAACTGCGGGGGTTGACGGCAATACCGATGCCGGCACGATCACCAAAATCGATGGCAATCCGGACAATCTCGCTGTGAAAAACAAAGATGCAATCGCTGGCGGGGCCGACTCGCGTACCGCAACGGTTATCCAGCAGTCCGATATCGACGGCATGCGCGACATCTTTGCGAAAGACGCCGTGCCCCAGGTGACCGACCAGTTGAAGAGCCAGGCGCAGGGGCAGACCGTCGTGATGGTCGGCAACGGTGTGCAGGCTACGGCCAAGTCAGACCACAAGGTCGGCGAGGAGGTCTCCGGCTTCACCGTCACCATCACCGTCGAGGGCTATGGCGTGGCTTTCGATGAGAAAAGAGTCAAGCAAATGCTGAAGTCCGGCCTGCAGCGCAAGCTCCAATCAGGAACTCAGCTGACCAACGACGTCAAGCTCACCTACGATGCCATCGATGCGACAACCGATGGGCATGTCACCCTGAACGGTCACCCGTCGGGCTTTTCGATCCCGGTCTTTCTCGAGAACAACATCCGAGGACATCTGAAGGGTATGAGCCCATCAAAGGCGCATGCCTTCCTCCAGTCGCTTCCGAACGTCGTCGACGCCCGCGTCACCCAGTCACCGTTCGGCCTGCCCTGGCTGCCGCTGTTCAGCTCGCGCATCTCACTCAAGATCCAGGAGGTCGCCTCCAGCTCGAGCTCTTGAGGATCCTCGCGATCGATCCGGGCAGCGTCCGGCTCGGGCTTGCGCTGAGTGATCCATCGGGGACGATCGCCCAGCCACTGAGCGTGCTCTCGCGACGCTCGGAGGCGGAGGATCTCGAGGCACTGGTGAATCTCGTGCAGCGCCACGACGTCGACGCTATCGTGATCGGCCTTCCTCGTTTGATGGACGGCCGCCTCGACGCCGCGGCCCAGGACGCCCAGGCCTTTGGGGCACGCGTCGCGCAGGCGACCGGGCGCCCGGTGGCATACTGGGACGAGCGCCTGACAACCGTGGCCGCCGAGCGTTATCTGATCGAGCAAGGCAAACGGCGGAGCAAACGGCGGCAAGAGGTCGATCGGATGGCCGCCACGTTATTGTTGCAGGGGTACCTCGACTACCAGCGCGCGCGGGGGCCAGGAGGCTGAATGCCAGAGATTCCCGAAGCGAACGGCGAGATTCAAACCATCGAGCTGGTCAATGAGAAGACCGGCGAAGAGGAAAGCTACGTCGTTCACGACGTCGTGGAGATCGAGGGTGAAACGTACTACGTCCTGCAGGCGGAGGCCGACGAGGACCGCGTCCTGATCCTGCGCCGTGAGGGCGAATCGCTCGTCACCCTGGACGATGAGGAACACGACCGGGTAGTCGAGCAGCTCGAGGAATTCGAAGAGGACGACGAAGTCGATGAAGACGGCGGCCCGGAGCGCTGACTGACCCGGCTCGGCAACCGATGAGCGCGCCGGCGCCGCGGCGACGCAGTCGCGCGTTGGGCTGCGTGCAGTGGTTTGTCGTCTTGCTGTTTCTGCTGCCGGCGGCGCTCGGCATCCCGGGCGTACTTGCCTACAACTGGGTCGACCATCAGCTCCATCAGCCTGCCAACCCGGCGAACGCCAAAGTGCGGTTCGTCGTGCCACCGGGCGCCAGCTTTCATGAGGTCGCCGATACGCTCCATCGCGTCGGGCTGATCGACTCGGTACCGGTGTTCGATTTCTACGCCCGCTACAAACATCTGGACCGCAACGTCCAGGCTGGCGCGTACGAGCTCAGCCGCAATCTCAACATGGTCCAGATCCTGCAGGCGCTTCAAACGGCCATCCCGGAGGAAATCTTCGTCACAGTTCCCGAGGGCTACACGATCAAGAAGACAGCCGCACTGCTCGACACGGGGGGCGTGATCAAGGGCAGCGACTACCTGGCGCAGGCCGTGGCGGGCCAGTTCAACTACGACTTCCTCAAGGACCTTCCGCCCGGAACGTCGCTCGAGGGGTTCCTGTTCCCCGATACCTACCTCATTCCGCGCAATGGGACGGCCAAGCAGCTGATCACGCTGCAGCTCGACCAGTTCGGCAAGCGCTGGAATGACACACGCAAAGGGCAGGCGAGCCAACGCAAGCTCAATGCTCTTCAAATCGTCACCATCGCCTCGATGATCGAGCGGGAGGCCCTATTCGACGAAGACCGCCCGCTGGTCGCCAGCGTGATCTACAACCGGCTGTCGGCCGGCTGGGCGCTGGACATCGATGCCACCGTGCTCTACGCGAAGGGCGCCTGGCAGGCGACCGTCACGACGGACGACCGCAAGATCAATTCGCCCTACAACACCTATCTACATACCGGACTCCCACCAGGACCCATCGCGAACCCCGGCATCAAGGCTATCGATGCCGCCCTCCAGCCGGCCACAACCGGCTACTTCTTCTACCTCTCCGACAAGCAGGGTCACAACCACTACGCCAAGACCAACGAAGAGTTCGCCCGCCTCCTCAAGCAGTACGGCCTCGAGTAACCCCCTCCCGGACCCTCCCCGCGGGGGAGGGAGGGGCGTTGCCGCGTCCCGGCTCCTGCTGGTCGGTGGGGAAGAGGGCGGCGAGCTGGCCGCCACGCTTTACGACGCGGGGTTCGCTGCGGCCGGCATCGATGCCAGATGCGAAGCGCGCGTGGTCAGGCCGGCTGAACTGGCAGATGCGGTCGCGCACATGCGGGCGGATACCCGGGTTCTGGGCGCCGCCGTGACGATGCCGCATACGGTTGCGATCAGCCGGCTGCTTGACGGGCTGGGCCCGGAAGCGCAGGTCGTCAGGGCCGTGGACACCGTCACCCATCGGGCGGGTGCCCTGATCGGCTGGAACACCGATCGGTCGGCGTTCACGCTGGCCCTCGAGGAGGCCGGCTACCAGCTGAAAGGACGCACGGCGCTGGTCCTGGGCGCGGGTGGCGCCGCCCGGGCGTCCGTTGATGCGCTGCGGGAGGCCGCCGCCAAGATCTGGGTATCGAGCCGCGATCTCGAGGAGGCCCGGGCCCTGTGTCGGGACCTCGACATCAGCAGCGGCGGTCCCTCGCCCCTTGGGTCGCTATCCTTGCTGGTCCGCAAAGTCGAGCTGATCGTGAACGCGACCCCGGTGGGCAACGACGGCCGGGGCGCGCCCTTTCCGATCGAGTGGCTCCTGCCCAGTCATTTCGTCTTCGATCTCATCTACCAGCCGCCCATTACCCCACTGGTCCGGGGCGCTCGCGACCGTGGCGCTCACGCGATCAATGGGTTGTCCATGCTGCTCTTTCAGGGGCTCGCCGCCTTCGAGATCTGGACCGGCCAACCGGCGCCGGAAGCCGAGATGCGGGCGGCATTGGAGCGGGCCGTGCTGGGGCGGCTCAGTTCGTGACCCACCTGCCCCTGGCGCTGGCGTGGGCCGTCGGCGGCGTCCTGGTAGGCGCCGGCCTGAACTACGTGTCACGCTGGCTGGCGCGCATCGAGGAGATCGAGTTCCAGCAGTCACGCCCGGAGATCCTGCTGATGCCGGGTCTCTGCGCCGTGCTGTTCTTTCTCTTCGCCCTGCAGCTCGGCTTCCAGCCGCTGTTGCTCATCGATTCCGTCTTCGTCGCCATCCTGGTGCAGGTGCTGGCCTTCGACCTGAAAACGCGCTACATCCTCGACCTGGTGATGTTCCCCAGCTGGGCGATCGCCTTTGCGCTGGCTTTTGTGACACCCTGGACCGCCTTCGCCACCTGGCCATGGCCGGATTGGCGGACCGCCCCCGTCGCCGCGTTGATCGCCGGCGGGGTCTTCTTGCTCCTCTACCTTGGCGGGCAATTCGTGTTCGGCACGGAGGCCTTTGGGTTTGGCGACGTCAAACTCGCCGTGCTCATCGGGATGGCGACCGGCCTTTCGAATCTACGAATGGTCCACGCCCTGCTCTACGGCGTGTTTCTGGGCGGGCTTGTGGCGATAATTCTGCTCATCACCCGGATCCGCCGATTGAAAGAGGCGGTCCCCTATGGCCCGTTCCTGGTCATCGGGACCCTGATCATTCTCTTCACCCAGCCACCGTGAACGCGCACGACCTGCTCCCCGGCGAACGCATCCTGGTGAGATCAGTTCGGCACTGGGTGGTCCTGTTGCGCCCGACGGTGACGACCGTTCTGGCCGTTGCCGTATCCCTCGTCGTCCTCCTCCTGCTCCCTATCCCAAGAGAGTTGCGCCTCCTGTTGATGCTGGGCGCGGTGCTCGCCGGGCTGGTCGTCGTCAACCTCTATTACTGGGGATGGCGGGCTCATGAGTACGTGCTGACCGACCAGCGGGTCATCCTGAACGAGGGGATCATCTCCAAGTTCTCCCGGTCGATCGCCATCGATCGGATCCAGGACCTCACCACCTTCCAGGGGCTCTGGGGCCGGACCTGGGGGTTTGGCGACATCGAGCTCGAATCGGCGGGGCGGGACAGCGCCGAGGTGCTCAGCACGGTGCCCCGACCGCAGCAGCTCCGCAACGCGATCTTCTCTCAGATCGAAGCTCGGCGTCATCCGAGCTGAGGCCCCGGCCTGACCCTCCCCCGCAAGCGGAAGGGAAATACTCCACCACGGTAAAATCCCTTGCCGGACATGGTTAACCCCAGCGATTTCCGCAACGGGATGACGATCGAGTGGGAGGGCGAGCTCTGGATCGTGATCGGGTTTCAGCAGGGCCAGAATGCCCGCGGCGACACCTTCTTTCGCACCAAACTCCGCAATGTCAGAAACGGCTCCATCATCGACCAGAAGTTTCGCGACAAGGACCGCTTCGCCCGGGCGCGGATCGAGAAAGTGCCCATGCAGTACCTTTACAGCGATGGTGACAGCCACTTCTTCATGGACCTCGCCAGTTACGACCAGCTCCCGCTCAACGATGACCAGCTGGGCGATAACTTGAAGTACCTGAAGGAGAACAGCGCAATCGAAGTTCTGATGTATGAGGGGCGGCCGCTTGGCGTCGAACTTCCGACCACTGTGGATCTCAAGGTGACCCAGACTTCACCAGGTTTCAAGGGTGATACAGCCGCCGGCGGCGGCAAACCGGCCACGGTCGAGACCGGGCTGACCCTCAACGTGCCCTTCTTCGTCAACGAAGGCGACGTGATCCGGGTCGATACCCGGACGGGCGCCTACGTGGAGCGTGTCTAGTGCCTGACCGGCCGCTCGGCTCCGTCAAGGTGGCCAACGAGGTGATTGCCCACATCGCCTCCCTGACCGCGAGCCAGGTGCAGGGCATCGTGGGAATGTACCCGGCGCGGGCTCGGGACGGCCACCGGGTGCTGCCGGCCAGCAACTCCTACAAGGGCGTGCGCGTCGATCTGGGCAACGACGTGCTGAACCTGGAGCTGTTCGTGATCGTCGAACATTCCGCACACGTCCCGACGGTGGCGGCTGAGGTGCAGCGCCAGGTCGCGGACGCAATCGACAAGATGCTCGGCCTCGAGGTGCGCCAGGTCAACGTCTTTGTCGGCGACGTGAGGTTCCCCGAGGACGCGTAGTGCGACGTCTCATCGCCGGGGCGCGGCGCTAATGGGCCGGCGCCATCTGGCCCGAGAGCTTGCGCTCAAGGTGCTTTTCGAGCTCGAAGGCGATGGCGGCGATGTGGAGCGATCGCTGCAATACCACGTCGCGGAATCCCGGGCCGACGCCGAGGTGGCCGACTTCGCCCGGACGCTGATCCTGGGCGTGCGTGAGCACCAGGCGGAGATCGACGCCCACCTGGGCGAGGCCTCGCGCAACTGGGGCCTCGATCAAATGGCAAAAGTCGACCGCACCTTGCTGCGGATCGCGGCGTTCGAGATCCGCTATCTGCCGAGCGTGCCGCTCAAGGCGGCGATCAATGAATCCATCGAGCTCGCCAAGACGTTCGGTGGCCCGGACTCCGGCAAGTTCGTCAACGGCATTCTCGGCCGGATCGCCGCGGACGAGGCGCTGCGACGGCACCCCGACGAGGCCGCCACCAAGGGCGCCTCATGACGATCGACGAGGCTGTGGCGCAGATGGACTATGAAACCGCCGCTGCCGAGCTGGAGCGGACGGTTCAGCTACTGGGGAAAGACCAGGAGGATCTCGCCGAATCGGTCCGCACCTTCGAGCGGGGACTGGCGTTGGCTCGACGATGCGCCCGACTACTTGACGAGGCCGAGCGCCGGCTCAGTGAGCTGGCCCCGGCGGGCGAGCGCCCGCCCGGCCCGTGAGCCTGCTTCGGAACCCCTACTTTGTCGTTCCGTTAGTGGCATGGGTGATCGCTCAGGCCAGTAAGGTGATCATCGACTCGGTGCTCCTGCGCCGGCTGAGCGTGCGCCGGCTGGCGACCGCAGGCGGTATGCCGAGCTCGCACAGCGCGCTGGTCGTCTCGCTCACGACCATCATCGGGCGGCTCCAGGGTGTCGAGTCGCCCCTGTTTGCGCTGGCGCTGATCTTCAGTTCAGTCGTCATGTACGACGCGACCGGGGTTCGGCGGGCGGCCGGGCAGCAGGCGATGATCCTCAACCGTTTGCTTGACGACCTGTTCATTGCTCATCGCGGCATCCACCAGGTCCGGCTCCGCGAGCTGCTGGGACACACGCCGATCGAGGTGATCGCGGGCGCACTCCTCGGGGTCGTGATCGGGCTCGGACTGTGGCGATGATGGTGGCGGAACGCCGGCGCCTTGACCAGGCCCTAGTCGAGCGCGGACTGGCGGCCTCCCGCGAACGGGCGCAGGCGATGGTCCGAGCCGGGCTGGTTCGGGTCAGCGGCACGATGTCGGAGCGGCCCGACCAGATGGTCGCAGCCGACCAGGCGGTCGAAGTCACCGGCGTCAGGGATTACGTCAGCCGGGGCGGGGAGAAGCTGGCCGCGGCGCTCGACGCGTTTCCCATCGATCCGCGCGGCCGTCGAGTCCTCGACGTCGGTGCATCGACCGGGGGCTTCACCGACGTCCTGTTACAGCGCGGTGCGGAGCAGGTGATCGCGGTCGACGTCGGCTACGGTCAGCTGGCCTGGAGCCTTCGCCAGGACCCACGCGTGACCGTCCTGGAGCGCGTCAACATCCGCCGCCTCGATCGGCTACCCGCCCCGGCCGACCTCGCCGTCATCGACGTCTCATTCATCTCCTTGCGCCTGGTGCTGCCGCGGGTCCGTGATCTTCTGAGCCCGCCGGGCGACGTCATCGCCCTGGTCAAACCCCAGTTCGAAGTCGGGAAGGGCGCCGTGGGAAAGGGTGGAGTGGTTCGTGACCCGGAGCAGCATCAGCGCGTTCTCAACGCGATCACCGATTTTGCTCGAGAGCTCGGATACGTGGTGGCGGGCCAGCTGCCATCGCCCATCCTGGGGGCCAAGGGTAACCGTGAATTCTTCTTGTATTTGAGGCGGAATGGCTGAGGCGGTTGGCATCGTCTGCCATCCTCGCATCGACCTCGGTGGTCCACCGGTGATGGAGGCGCGCCACCGGCTCGAGCAGCGCGGTTATCGGGTCTGGACCTACTGCGCAACGGCGGAGGAGCGCCCGGGTGCCCTGGTCGACAGCCTTGACGGCACCCGCTTGATCGTCAGCATCGGCGGCGATGGCACCCTGCTCTGGACGGCCCAGCAGGCAGCGGCGGCGCACATTCCGGTACTGGGCATCAACGCCGGTCGCCTTGGCTTCCTCACCCAGGTCCAGCTCGGCGAGGAGGGGCAGGCGCTCGATCGCTGGGCCGCCGGAGACTTCACGCTCCAGCGGCGAGCCTTGCTCGAGGCACGGGTCGGCGATCGCGTCTTTCATGCGCTGAATGACGCTGTCGTTCATAAGGGTATCGAGATCAACCTGATCCGGATCGAGGTCTCGGTGGACGGCCAGCCCGCCGGACAGTTCGATGCCGACGGTGTCATCGTTACGACGCCGACGGGATCGACCGGCTACAGCCTGTCGCTGGGCGGACCGATCGTTCACCCCGATGTTCGGGCGCTTGTGTACATGCCGCTCAACCCGCACAGTCTGTTCAACCGTCCGATCGTCCTGCCCGAGCAATCGCGGATCGTGATCCGGCTCCCAAGAGCCGCCGCCATCCTCACCTGCGACGGACAGCAGAATGCGCAGCTGCAGCCGGAAGCCGAGGTCCAGGTCGCGTCGGGCCTGGAAGTCGAGCTGGTGCAGTTCGATGGCGGCCGAAACTTCTTCGACCTGCTTCGGCGCAAGCTGCGGTGGGGCCTGCCGCTCACGGACGGCGACGATTGACCGCATCGGCCCTGCACCGGGTTGGCCAATTCTGGCGGCATGCATCGGCTCGGGTGACGCCGGCGGAGCGCGCCACCGCCGCCAGGATCCTGGGCCCTGAGCTCGCGCCGCTCTATGCGCAGCTGCCGGTCAACGACCAGCGTCACGGGCTGGACGTGCTCGACACCGTGACCCGGCTCGACGGGCAGCCCGGCCGGCTGTTGCAGCAGGCGGCGCTGCTGCATGACGTCGGCAAGGGTAGCGCGCGCTTCTCCGCAGTCGACCGTGGCCTGACGGTCTTTCTTCAGGCGGCCTCACCACGCATACTGCAGGCCATGCTTGCCGTTCGGCCGGCGTTCGCCCGGCGTTTCGAAATCTACCGGGACCACGCTCGGATCGGCGCCGAAACGCTGCACGCACTCGGGGCGCATGAGCTTGCCGATGTCGTCGCGGAACACCACGCCGCAGATCCGATCCGTGACGTGACCCGCCACTTGAAGCGCGCGGACGGGCGAAATTGACGGCCGAGGTGACGACCGAGCTCGAGCGCGATCCGGTTTACGTGGTGCGGACGGCTGCCTTCGATGGACCGATCGAGTTGCTGCTCACGCTGGCTCAGCGAGCGGAGGTGGACCTCAAGACCATCCCCCTCGCGAGTCTGACCGACGACTATCTCCGTGCGATCGACCAGGAGCGGCCGCCGCTCGACCGGCTCGCCGCATTCCTCGTGATCGGCGCGCGCCTGGTCCAGCTCAAAGCCGCCGGCCTGATGCCGGACGCCATGGGCGCTGAGGCGGAGGAGGACCTGCAGGCCTGGGAAGACGCCATCAAGGGACGCTTGGAAGAGTACAAGCGTTTCAAGACACTGGCCGAGTCACTGATGCGCCGCCACGCCAGCGGACGGTTCACGTTCGCCGGCCTCCTGGAGCCCGAGGTGATCCCGCAGGCCCGGGTTCAAGTGAGCCTGGACGCGCTGGCCTCCGCGTTCCAGCAGGTGCTGGACCGGCTGCCTGCCGTGGATCAGGTGACGTTCGAATTCGAGCATGTGTCGCTGGCCGACAAGCTCGACCAGCTTCGGCAGATGCTGGTCCACCAACCGCAGCTGAACTTCACCGCCGTCTTTCGCCACGCGCGGACGCGATTGGAGGCGGTGGTGACGTTCCTCGCGCTCCTGGAGCTGATTAGAATCGGTGAGGCCCGCGTGGCGCAGCCCTCCGCGTTCGCTGAAATTACTGTGCACGCCCAGGAGAGGAAGGAGAATTGAGCGGCGCGATCGACGTACGGGACACGACCGGACTGGCCGCCGCGCTCGAAGCGGTGCTCTTCACGCTCAACCGCCCGGTCACCGTCCTGGAGTTGCAGGACATCCTGCAGTCGCCTTTGCCGGATATCGAAGCCGCCGCCGCCGCGCTTGGTGAATCCCTGGCGGGCCGTGGCCTGTTTTTGCAACGACACCAGGACCAGCTGCAGCTCGTCACCGACCCGGCGCAAGCCGATGTCGTTCGGCGGGTGCTCCGGCCCGAGTATCCGTCGCGGCTCTCACCGGCCGCATACGAGACGCTGGCGATCATTGCCTACCGTCAGCCCCTCACCCGGGCGCGGATCGAGGAGATTCGCGGCGTGAACTGCGAGGCGGTGCTGGAGAGTCTCGAGGAGAAGGGCCTCATCGAGGAGACCGGGCGGCTCGAGGCTCCCGGCACGCCGCGCCTGTTTGGCACCACCATGAAGTTCCTCCAGATCCTGGGGCTCAGCAGCCTCGACGAGCTGCCGCCGCCACCGCAATCCGGCTCAACCAGTTCCTAGCGCGCGCCGGCGTGGCGGCCCGTCGCAAGGCCGACCAGTTGATCGTTTCCGGACAGGTCTCGGTCAATGGGGTCCGGGCGGTCGCCGGCCAGCAGGTGACACCGGGCGTCGATCGGGTGACGATTGGCGGCCGGCGGATCGAACCGGTCTCGGAGTCGACCTACTTGATGATGAACAAGCCGGTCGGGGTGCTGACCAGCATCGGTGACGATCGTGGCCGTCAGACGGTGGCCGACCGCCTGCCCGGGGGCGCGGCGCGCGTCTTCCCGGTTGGCCGGCTGGATCTCAATAGCCGCGGGCTGGTGTTGCTCACTGACGATGGCGAGCTGGCCGGGCGGCTGATGCACCCGCGTTACCATGTCGACAAGGAATACTGGGTCGTAATCCAGGGCCGGCCGGGTGACGATGCCCTGCGCCGGCTTTCGCAAGGAATGGTCGTCGGAGGGGAGCAGTTTCAGCCGGCCGAGGTTCGAATGCTCGAAACCACTACTGGTCAGAGCCGCGTGTCGATGGTGCTGCGCGAAGGCCGCAAGCGCGAGGTCCGGCGGCTCTGGCAGGAGCTGGGGCATCGCGTGCTCGACCTGCAGCGGGTTCGCATCGATGGGCTCCAGCTGGGCGACCTCGAGGAGGGGACCCTGCGCAGCCTGAGTGCGGACGAAGTCCGCAGCCTCAAGTCAGCGGTAAAGCTGTCGTGATCGTGGCCATCGACGGTCCGGCGGGGTCCGGAAAGACGACCGTCGGCCGCATGGTGGCTGAGAAGTTGGGGTTTGCCCTGGTCGACACCGGGCTGTTCTATCGGGCGGTCACTGTCGAAGCGCGCCGGCGCGGGATCGGCGCGGGTGACGTCGCAGCGCTGGTCCAGATGGTGGGCGAACTTCACATCGACATCAACACCTCACCGAGCGCGGGTCGCGACTCCCCGCTGCTCAGCATCGACGGTAAAGATGTGAGCCGGGACGCGCACGACCCGGCCATCGCCCTGGAACTGTCGCAAATCGCGCAGCTTCCCGACGTGCGCCGCCTGCTGGTCGAATCCCAGCGCCGGTCCGCGAGGGGCGATGCCGTTGTGCTGGGCCGGGACATCGGGACGGTGATCTTTCCCGACGCCGACGTAAAGTTTTTCTTTACCGCCCCGGCTGCCGAGCGGGTCGCCCGCCGCCGGCGGGAGCTCGATCGGGCACGTGGAAGCGCGACCCCCGACGCGGTGCTGCAACAGGAAATCGAGGCGCGCGACCGCGCCGACCAGGAACGGGAAGTCGCGCCGTTACGCGCGGCAAGCGATGCTATAATCGTCGCGACTGAGGGCAAGTCGGTCCATCAAGTGTTCGATGAGGTGATGGCCCGCTTGCCGAAGTACTGATCGCTTTGAGCTACTCCTTCCTCACGCGTTTTGCACGGCTCCTAACCCGCGTCATCCTCGGCTCAAAATTCCACCTGCGGGGCACGTCGAACGTGCCGGTCAGCGGGCCCGTTCTCATCGTTTCAAACCATGTCGGGGCGGTCGATCCCGCGATCATCGGCGCCTGGACCCCACGCCCGGTCTGGTTCATGGCCAAGGCTGAGCTCTTCAAAGGCGGCTGGGCCTGGTTGATGCGCGGTTACCATGCCTTTCCGGTGGTGCGGCATTCCGCAGACCGGACGGCGCTGCGGCGCGCGTTCAACTTGTTGAAGCAGGGCTCGGCCGTTGTTCTGTTCCCGGAAGGACATCGGTCCGAGAACGCCCGGCTGTTGCGCGCGGAGCCAGGTGCCGGCTTCGTCGCCCGCCGCTCGAGGGCCCCATTGGTGCCGATCGCCATCACGGGAACGCAGAATGTCATCGGCCGTCACAAGCTGGTCCCGCGGCGGGCCGAGGTCGTGATGACCTTCGGCGAGGCGTTTGCGCTGCCGGAGCGGAACGGCGATGGCAGTCCGATGGATCATCAGCAGAGTTCGGATTACCTGATGACGAAGATCGCTCAGCTTTTGCCGTTGGAAAACCAGGGGGAATACGCCAGCCCACCCATGTCGAGACGCGCGCAAGCATGAAGAAGATTTATGTCCTCGACACACCGGCCCGCCGGCCGACGCGAGTGGCGCGAAACGTGCCAGACGAGCGTTTGAGGCGTTACGTTTGTGTCGGAACCACACGGCTATGAAGAAGATTTACGTGCTCGACACAAACGTGCTGCTCCATGATCCGAACGCGATCTTTTCCTTCGAGGACAACGAGATCGTGATCCCACTGGCCGTGATCGAAGAGGTCGACGGCCAGAAGCGCCGCCAGGACGAGGTCGGCCGCCACGCCCGCCTGGTCGCGCATATCCTGGACGAGCTTCGGATCAAGGGAAAGCTGTCCGAGGGGGTGGGCCTCAAATACGGCGGCACGCTCCGGGTCCAGCTAAAGCATCCGGAGTCGCAGCATTTGCCTGAGGACCTGGACCCACGGAAGGCGGACAACCAGGTGATCGCCCTGACGTTGCAGCTCAAGGCGGAGAGCAACGGCACGCCGGTGATCCTGGTGAGCAAGGACATCAACGTGCGCGTCAAGGCCGACGCGCTCAACCTGCAGGCGCAGGACTACGAGACCGACAAGATGGTCCGCAACGAAGCGGATCTCTACGACGGCATGACCACGCTTGCCGTGCCGCCCGAAGACATCGAGACCTTCACCAAGACGAACGTCTACCAGCCGTCGAACGGCCGGCTCTACGACAACCAGTTCGTCCACTTCAAGTCACTCAACGGCACGAAGTCCAGCGCCCTGGGGCGCTACGATGCGACCGCCGGCCAGGTGGTCGCCCTCGCGCCGATCAAGAAAGAGATCTGGGGCATCCAGGCCAAGAATCTCGGCCAGCGCTTCGCCTTTGACATCCTGCTCGACGACCGGGTGCCGCTGGTGACGATGACCGGCCAGGCCGGCACCGGGAAGACCTTGCTGGCGCTGGCGGCCGGGTTGAACAAGGTACTGGATCAACACCGCTACCGCCGGCTCCTCGTCACGCGGCCCGTCATCCCCATGGGGAAGGATGTTGGCTACCTCCCGGGTGACAAAGAGGAGAAGCTGCGCCCCTGGATGCAGCCGATCTATGACAACCTCGAGTACTTGATGGGCTGCATCTACAAGGAACAGATGGCGGCCGACATGATCCGGCACATCCAGGACAAGGGCCTCTTCGAGGCGGAGGCGCTGACCTACATCCGCGGTCGGAGCATCCCGCAGCAATTCATCATCGTGGACGAGGCGCAGAACCTCACGCCTCATGAGGTGAAGACGATCGTGTCGCGGGCCGGGGAAGGGACGAAGATCGTCCTCACCGGTGACCCGAACCAGATCGACCATCCCTATCTCGACTTCCGCAGCAACGGGCTGTGTTACGCGATCGAGAAGTTCAAGAACAATCCGCTGGCCGGCCACGTCACCCTCACGAAGGGCCAAAGGTCAGAACTCGCGGAGCTTGCGGCAAAGCTTCTGTAAGCCCCCTCCCCGACCCTCCCCCGCAAGCGGGGGAGGAGACTTCCCCGCAAGGGGAGGGAGATCTCGGTGCTGAGGTAAGTTAAGGCCGGTGGATCGCACGTTTGTCGCACTCGATCTGGAGACGACGGGGCTCACCCCCCGCCTGGACCGGATCATCGAGGTCGGCGCAGTTCGCTTCCAGGGCGATCAGGTCCTGGCCAGCTTTCAATCGCTGGTTCGCCCCGAAGTCGGAATCCCCCGCGCAGTGCAGGAGCTCACCGGCATCCGCGATATCGACGTCGCTGCGGCTCCGCACCCGGAGGAGGTGATCGCCGAGCTGATCAATTTCGTCGGTGACAGTGCCGTCGTGGCCCACAGCGGCAACTTCGACCTCTCCTATCTTGTCGACGCTGACGGCTACGGCAAGCGGTACGAGCTATTCGACACTCTTGATCTGACCCGGATCCTTCTCCCGATGGCACCCAGTCACAGCCTGCCCCACCTGTCGCGCCAGCTCGGCCTGCGGCATCCCGATCCGCATCGGGCGTTATCGGACGCCGACGCGGCGCGCCAGCTGTTTCGCTACCTCTGGGAGTTTGCTCGCGGCTTGCCGCGGGATCTCCTCGACCGGATGCTGGAGGTGACAGGCGGCTGGCCGCATCCACTTCAGCATTTCCTGAGTGAGGCACACGCCGCGCCGGCGAGCGGAGTCACGAGCCTGCCACCCGCCACGGTTATGCCCGAGAAGCCCACGCGGAGCACGACGCCATCGACGGATCCCCAGACCATTCGGGCGCTGCTCGGGCCGGACGGTCCGATGGCCGCGCTCCTCGATGACTACGAGCTGCGTGAGTCACAGCTGCAGATGACGCTGGCGATTGCCCAGCTGTACGCGCGAGGTGGGCGCCTGCTCGTCGAAGCCGGTCCGGGCACGGGGAAATCGCTCGCCTATCTGGTGCCAGCGGTTCACCATGCGGTGGCCACCGGTGAGCGGGTGGTGGTGGCGACCAACACCATCACGTTGCAGGAGCAGCTGTTCTCAAAGGACATCCCGTTCATGCGCAGCTGGCTGCCCTTCGATTTCAAGGCGACCCTGTTGAAGGGCCGGGCCAACTACGTCAGCCTGCGGCGCTGGAATCGATATCTCAACGCGCCCAGCCGGCGGGCGGATGGCACCTGGTTCGACGACGAAGTGAAGTTCAAGATGCGGATGCTGGTCTGGCTGGCACAGACCCGCAACGGCGACCGCTCCGAGATCAAGCTCAACGGCTTCGAGGAGTTGTTCTGGCTGCGGGCGGCGTCGACGCCCGATGACTGTCTCGCCGCGCACTGTGAAAACTACAAGACCCAGCAGTGTTTCTACTGGAACAGCCGCCGAGCGGCGCAGGACGCTGATCTGATCGTCACGAACCATGCCCTGCTGCTGGCCGACGCGCTTCGAGGCGGCACGGTGCTGCCGCCACATGAGCATCTGGTGGTGGACGAGGCGCATCAGCTCGAGGAGACGGCGGTGGACGCCCTGACGATGCGGGTGGGCGAGGACGACCTGCTGGAGAGCATCGACGGCGCCCTTACCTGGTTCCGCGCCGCCATCGGTTCACCGGGCGACGCCGTGCGGGTGGCCGCCGCGGACTGCCGGCAGGCGGTGACCGACTTTTTCCGCGCCGTTCGCCCCGTGCTGGCCCAGGGTCAGCCCGAGTTCCCGCTGCGGCCCGGGCGTGAGGAGCCCATCATCCTCGATGCATCGTCGCGAGCCTGGCCGGAGAGCATCGCACTTGCGAAGCTCGCAAGCGTCCTTGCTGACGGCGCCGCCACCCTGCGCCGCGCACTCGATAGCGCCGGCGCGCAGCTTCCATTCGAGAGCAACCCGTATGCGCAGCGGGAGCTCGACCTCTTCGTCACGCAACTGCAAGCGCGCGTCGACCTCGTTGTGCAGGCGTTGTTGCACCCGCAGCCGGAGCGTCTCTACTGGATCGGGACGGAACGCCGCTCCGGGCGGCCGCTGGTGCAGGCCGCTCCCACCGCCGCCGGTCGCGAACTGCAGGCGCGGGCGTTCACGGGCAAGGAAACCGTGGTGTTCACCTCGGCAACCCTTGCCGTGGCGGATTCGTTCGCGTATTTCAAACGGGGGGTCGGCCTCGAGGCGTCGAGCACCCATGAGATGGTGCTGGCGTCGCCGTTCGATTACCTGTCGCAGGCGCTGCTCTGCCTGCCGACCGACCTTCACGATCTCAACGACCCGGCGTTCCTCGACCAGGTCGCCGCCGTCGTTGGCGATATCGCGCACGCGATCGCTGGCCGGACGATGGTGCTCTTTACGTCGCATCAACAATTGCGCGACGTGGCGGATCGTCTGCATGCTCGCCCGGCACTCCGCCATCTCAATGTGCTGGCGCAAAACCTCGATGGAACTCGCCGCCAGCTGCTTGCGCAATTCCAGGAGGATCCGCGAAGCATTCTGCTCGGAAGCAGCAGCTTCTGGGAAGGGATCGACGTTCCAGGTGACGCGCTGTCTTGCGTGGTCATCGTCCGCTTACCGTTCCGGGTGCCGAGCGACCCGCTGCAGCTGGCACGGAGCGCGATGCTGGCGGACCCGTTCGGACAGCTGGCCCTCCCCGAAGCGGTGTTGCGCCTCAAGCAGGGGTTCGGTCGTCTGATCCGGCGACAGAGCGACCGCGGCGCCGTGGTCCTGATGGACCACCGAATCGCGAACCGCACGTACGGCGCGGCCTTCCTCAGCGCGCTGCCCCGGGCAGCCGTACACCTTGGCACGTCCGATCAGATGGCGCCGAGCATCGCCCAATGGCTGGCCCGAGGCGGCGGGGTCCGGCTGCCGGCGCCGGTCGAGGTATGAGCGCGGACGGCCAGCTCACAGTCGGGCTGGCGCAGGTCGATTCCGCCCTCGGTGATCGGGATCGCAATCTTGCCCGTCACCGCCAGTGGGTCGCGCAGGCGGTTGACGCGGGCGTCAAGCTGTTGGTCTTTCCTGAACTGAGTCTGACCGGCTATTTTCTAAGAGACCTGGTGGTGGACAGTGCAGTCAGACTTGACGGCCCGGCCATGAAGGACCTGCTGTCCCTCTCCAGCGACCTCGACGTCGTCCTGGGCGCCGTCATCGAGGAGCCGGATCATCGCTACTTCAACGCGAGCCTGTACCTCAGCCGGGGCGAGCTCGTCCATGTACACCGGAAGGTGTATCTCCCGACCTACGGAATGTTCGACGAGCAGCGCTACCTCGCGTCGGGCGATCGCTTCCGCAGCTTTAAGACGTCCTTCGGCCGAGCCGGAATGCTGGTCTGTGAGGACATCTGGCACCTCTCCAGCGCGTATATCCTGAGCCTCGAGAGCGTCGATATGATCATCTGTCCGTCGGCGAGCCCTGGCCGCGGACTATCGACGGACGAGCGGCTGGGGACCGCAGAATCCTACAACCTGGTCTGCCGCACCTACGCCCAGTTCCTGACAACGTTCTTCCTCTATTGCAACCGGGTCGGCTACGAGGACGGCGCCAACTTCTGGGGTGGCTCGATGGTGATCGGTCCCAATGGGGACATCATCGCGCAGGAGGAGGATGCGGACGAGGCGCTGGTGGTGGCGACCCTGGACCTGGGTGACGTCCGCCGCGAGCGGCTGGCCAATCCGCTGCTGCGGGACGAGCGGGTGGAGTTGACCATCAATGAAATGCGACGGGCATGGCATGAGCGCACCCGCAAGCCTTACTGAGCCCGTCTTCCCGCCGCTTGCCATCAACCCGGAGCTGGTGCGGAAGATCCTCGTCCGTTTCATCCAGAACGAAGTGCAGAAGGTCGGCTTCGAGCGGGTCGTACTCGGCCTGAGCGGCGGGGTCGATTCCAGCCTGGTCGCGACCCTGGCGAGCCAGGCGCTCGGGCC
>Ga0209159_1001015_pt1 | contig 22811 bp, 21 predicted proteins | sample GraSoiAngelo_144_FD_185901 | JGI IMG/M metagenome (GOLD analysis project Ga0209159, IMG submission 185901) | Grasslands soil microbial communities from the Angelo Coastal Reserve, California, USA - 14_1009_02_40cm (SPAdes) (version 2) | ecosystem: Environmental > Terrestrial > Soil > Grasslands ...
GGCGTGAGCGGCGCCTCCTGGCGGAGCAGATCCGCGTCGCGGCCGTCCAGCAAGTTCTGGACGACGTTGCACCCCATCTCGTAGGTCGAGTACCACCGCGGCCCTACGGCCATGTCGGGCACGCCCGCGTAGAGCACGTGGTGCGCGGCGTTCCAGCCGAGGGCCTCGCCCAGCTCGATCGTCGCGCGCGCTCGGAACGACTTGTGGCCCGTCGTATAGGAGCGGTTGTGGAGCATCCGGTCCTGCACGTCGATCAACCCGGCGAAGGCCAGGTGGGCCAGCACCTGCCGGCGGTTCGGCGCGTCTTCCATCAGGCCGAGGAACACGCGATACGCCGTCAGCACCTCGCCGCGCTGCACGAGCGTCAGCCAGTGGTTCAGCCGCTCGGCGAGCGGACCGTCGAGACGGAGCGGCTCCTGATCCGGCCAGTGCGCCTCGGGCTTCGGCGGTGCCTGGTCCACCTTGATCTCGTAGAGCCGCGTGTAGTGGCCCGGCGCTTTGCCGAGGAGCTGGTTCCACGGATCGAGCCCGGTGGGGATGTACCAGACCACTTGTGCGAGCGGCAACAGCGAAAGCTCGGGCCGAACCATCGACATCAGCGGCAACGCGACGCGCTCGCCCAGCAGGCAATGGTCGTTGTTGACGAACTTCACCACGCCGTCGTCGAGCCGCTGGTGGTAGGGCACGTGCGTGTACGGCGCGTGGATCCGCACCGTCTGTGAGACGATCTCGGTAACCGGCCGCTTCTGCTTGATCAGCTCGTACAGCGCCGCGCTGGCGCCGACCTGGTCGCGCGCCAGGATCCGCTCTTCGAGGCGGGCGTAGTCGGAGGTGATCGCCATGGCCGGGAGTATACCGCCTCAGCCGCGCAGCCGCGGGTCGAGGCCGTCGCGGATCGCGTCGCCGACGAAATTCAGTCCCACCACGGTCACGAAGAGCGCGGCACCCGGTCCGAAGACGATCCAGGGCGCCTGCTGCAGGTAGCCGCGGCCGGCGTTGATCATGCTGCCCCACGACGCGCCGGGGGGCTGGATGCCGAGACCGAGGAAGGACAGCGACGCCTCGGCCAGGATCGCGAACGCCACGCTGAGCGAGGCCTGGACGACGATCGGCGCGGCGGCATTGGGCAGCACGTGCTGCCACGCGATGCGCCAGGCGGGCGCGCCCAGCGCGCGCGCGGCCTCGACGTAGTCGCGCGCCTTGACCGTCAGCACCTGGCCGCGCATCAGCCGCGCGAACGTCGGCGTGTAGACGACGCCGAGGGCGATCAGCACGCCGGTGAGCCCCGCGCCCAGCACCGCCCCCAGCGCCAGCGCGAGCACCAGGGGCGGGAACGACAGCACCGCGTCCATCACGCGCATCACCAGGCCGTCCACGCGCCCACCGCTGTAGCCGGCGGCGATGCCGAGCAGGCTGCCGGCGAGCGCGGCGATCGCGACGGAGACGAAGCCGGCGACCAGCGACACGCGGGTGCCCCAGATCACGCGGCTCAGCACGTCGCGGCCGACGTTGTCGGTGCCGAGCAGGTGAGCGCGGCCGGGCGCCTGGAGCGCGCTGCCGAGATCCTGCGCGTACGGGTCGTACGGCGCCAGCACGGGCGCGGCCAGCGCGACGGCGAGGGCGGCGATCAGCACCGCCGCGCCGAACGGCGCCAGCCGGGCGCGCGCGGCCCGGCGCAGCGCGTCCCAGCGCCGGTCGCTCACGGCGGCCGCCCCCGCCAGCGCGGCCGCCCGGTCAGCGAAGGCGGATTCGGGGATCGATCCAGCCATAGAGAACGTCCACGAGGAGGTTGCTCGCGATGAAGCCGACCGCGATGAGCAGGATCACGCCTTGCACCAGCGGGTAGTCGCGCGCGAACACGGCGTCGACCACCAGGCGTCCCACGCCAGGCAGCGCGAAGACGTACTCGGTGATCACCGCGCCGCCGATGAGCGTGCCGAGCTGCAGGCCGAGGACGGTGACGACCGGGATCAGCGCGTTCTTGAGCACGTGGCGGCGGATGACGTGCGACTCCGCGAGGCCCTTCGCGCGCGCCGTTCTCACGTAGTCTTCCGCCAGCGCGTCCAGCAGGCTCGACCTGAGCGTGCGCGTGACCACCGCGGCCAGCGCCAGGCCCAGCGTCACCGCCGGCAGCACGAGCGAGCGTACGCCGGCCCAGCCTTCCTCCAGCGGATCGACGTAGCCGGAGATCGGAAGCCAGCGCAGCGTGACGCCGAAGAGGAAGATCAGGAGCAGCGCGAGCAGGAAGTTCGGCATGCAGATGCCGAACAGCGCGAACGTGGTGCCGAGGCGGTCGACCCCCGTATTGTGATGGACGGCGGAGGCGATGGCGACGGGAAAGGCGATGGTCAGCGAGATGGCCATCGCCAGCAGCGCGAGCTCGAGGCTCGGCCGGATGCGGCGGCTCACGTTCTCGATGACCGGCTCGCCGTTGCGAATCGAGCGGCCGAGGTCCCCGCGCAGGAGCCGGCCCATCCACGCCGCGTACTGCACGGGGATCGGCCGGTCCAGCCCGAGCTCGCGCCGCAGCGCGTCCTTCGCGGTGGCGTCCACCGACTCCGCCATCATGGCGTCGATCGGATCGCCCGGCGTGAGGTGCAGCAGCGCGAACACACCGGCGGTGACGAGCAGCAGCACCGGGATCGTCGCGAGCAGCCGGTGCGCGATCAGGCGCCCCATGACGCGGCCGCCGCTAGCTCACTTGAGCCACACGTCTTTGAAGCGCATCATGCCGTCGGGAATCGGCTCGTAGCCCTGCACGCGCGGGCTGAACGCCTTGGGCTCGACCGGGTGGACGGTGTAGACCATCGGCAGCTCGTCCTGGAGGAGGCGGATCAGCTCGCTGTAGAGCTTCTTTCGCTCCGCCTGATTCGAGACCTCGCGCGTCTTGTCGAGCAGCTCGTCGAGCTTCGGGTTGGAGATGCCGGACCAGTTGAGCGACGTGCCCGGCGTCGTCCGGAAGAACTGGTAGATGTTGCCGTCCGGGTCCGGCCGGCCGCTCCACTGGTAGCTGATCATCTCGAAGTTGCGGCTGTTGCCGTCGGAGAGCTGCGTGGCGGCGTCCACGAGCTTGATCTTCGTCGTGATGCCGGCTTCGCGGAGCTGGGCCTGGATGACCTCGGCCTCCTGCACGTTGATCGGGATGTTGGCGGTCGTCATCGTGAACTCGAAGCCGCCGGGCTTGCCGCCCTCGGCCAGCCTGGCCTTCGCCTTCGCGAGGTCACGCTTGATGTACGGGATGGACTTGTCGTAGGCCCACGAGGTGGGCGGGATGGGCCCGTTGGCCGGAACGCCGACGTTGAGCCACACGCCCTTGACGATCTGCTCCAGGTCGAGGCTGTAGGCGACCGCCTGCCGCAACGCCTTGTTGTTGAACGGCGGCTTCTGGTGGTTGAGCTGGTACGCGAAGGCGGCCAGCGACGGCACGTCGAGGACGACGACGTTCTTGTCCGCCTTGACGGCGGCCACGTCGCGTGGCTGCACGTAGTCCATCACGTCGATTTCCCCGGACTGGAGGCTCTGCAGCTTCACGGTGTCGTCGAGGATGGGCCGGTAGCGCACGCGATCGAGGTAGGGGCCGCCCTGCCGATTCCAGTAGCCCTCGTTGCGCTTGATCACGAGATGCGCGTCCTTCACCCACTCGACGAATTCGAACGGCCCGGTGCCGGCCCCCTTGGCGTTGCGCTGCAGCTCGGCCCCACGCTCCTGCACGACCTTGGGCGAGATCATCATGCCGGCGCGATCCGTGAGCGTCGCGAGCAGCGCGGCGTCCGGCCGCTTCAGGTTGATCTTGATCGTGTGGGAGTCCACCACGTCCACCGAGTCGATGCTGGCGACCTCGCCCTTGCGCACCGACTTGGGCTCCGTCTTCATCCGATCGAAGTTGAACTTCGCCGCCTCGGCGGTGAAGTCGGTGCCGTCGTGGAATCGCACGCCGCGGCGGAGCTTGAAGACGAGCGTTCTGGGATCGGGCTGCGACCACGACTCCGCGAGACCCGGCCGGATCCCGAGCTTCGTGTCCAGCGTCACCAGCGGCTCGTAGATGTTGTGGTAGACCTGCCGGTCGACCTTGCTGCCCGACAGGTGCGGGTCCATCGTCGCCGCCTCGATGTAGAAGCCCACGCGCAGCGTTCCGCCTTTCTTCGGCGCCTGCGCCGCGGCGACGCCAGGCGCCAGGCCGACCATCGGGACACTGGACATGACCGCGCAGGTCTTCAGGAACTCGCGCCGGGACACGCTCATGTCTTCCTCCGTGTCGGTGACGGCAGATACTGCGCTGTCCGGCGCGCACCGTCAAGCCGGGGCGCCGGTGGCCGCTTTTCATCCGCGCGAATGGATTTCATGCGCCAAGACGGTCGTCCCCCGCCCGGACCTCTGCCAAGTCCTCGTCGGCCTTGACCAGGCCGCTCACCGGGTCTGGCACATCACTTGCCCTATAGACGTGCCCGTGGAGCCTTCGATCCTTGCCTCAGAGGCGGGCGCGTCGAGCGAGGCGGTCGTGACCGTCCGCCTCGGCGAATTGCTGCTGGCCGAAGATCTGATCACGTCGGCCCAGCTCGAGGAGGCGCTGCGCGTGCAGGCCGCGAACGAGGGATATGCCCCCCTGGGACATATCCTCGTCACCCAGAACATCATCACGCGGGATCAGCTGGTGTCGGTTCTCGAGCGCCACCGGCGCAGCAGCAAGCTCGGCGATCTCCTCCTCCGAAGCCGCGAGCTGAGTGCGGAGCAGCTCGAGACCGCGCTGGCCGAGCAGCGCCGCTCGGGTCAGGCGCTCGGCGAGGTGTTGATCAGGCTCGGGCTGGTGTCCGAGGAGCGCATGCGCAAAGCGCTCTGCCGACAGCTGCACATCCAGTTCTTCGTGCTCGATGCGATTATCATCGATCCCACGCTGCGGAACTTCGTCAACGAGAAGTTTGCGATGAAGCATCGCATCGTGTCGCTGGCGCGGGTCGGCAACGTTCTGGTGGTGGCCATGGACGACCCCACCCAGACGTGGATCCTCGACGATCTACAGCGCAGCACGGGCCTCAAGATCGAGATGATCACGTCGAACTCGGCCCAGATCACCCGCGCGCTGGAGCGGCTCTACCGGGTCGACGTCACCCCGAGCCTCGACAGCGGAACGACCGTGGACGTCATCGGCGAAGACGCCGACGCCGACATGTACGGCGGGTCGGTCGCGCACCAGATGGACAGCGCCGACGAGATCGTCCGCAAGCTCCTGCGCGTCGCGGTCGATCGGGGCGCCTCCGACATCCACCTGGAGACGGTGAGCAGCCGGCTGCAGGCACGGTTTCGCATCGACGGGATGCTGCAGCACTTCAATCTGGGAACGCTGGGAGACGACCTCAGCCGCCAGCGCGGCGAGGTCCTCTCACGCATCAAGATCCTCGCAACCCTCGATATCGCCGAGCGCCGGCGCCCGCAGGACGGCAGCTTCCGCGCCCGCGTGGAGATCGACGGCCGCGTCGTCCCGATGGACTTCCGCGTGTCCGTCATTCCCAGCTATTACGGCGAGAATGCGGTCATCCGCATTCTCGACCCGCGCGGCGCCCCCGACTCGCTGGCCGCGCTGAAGCTGGCGAGTCCGGTGACCGAGCGGCTGGAGCAGCTGATCCGGTCGTCGGCGGGCACGATCCTCGTGACCGGCCCGACGGGCTCCGGCAAGAGCACGAGCCTGTTCGCCATCATGAAGTCGATCTACCGGCCGGAACTCAAGATCGTGACCGCCGAGGACCCGATCGAGTACGTCTGCGCGCAGTTCGCCCAGCACGAAGTGAACGAGCGCGTGGGGAACACCTTCGCGGCCTACACCCGCGCGTTCCTGCGCCACGACCCCGAGGTCATCATGCTCGGCGAGATCCGCGACCCCGAGACGGCGGAGCTGGCCTTCCGAGCGGCCCAGACTGGGCACCTGGTCGTCAGCACGCTGCACACCAACGACGCCCTCGGCGCCATCACGCGGCTCAGAGACCTCGGCGTCGACGCCAGCGTCTGGACGTCCTCGCTGCTCGGCGTGCTCGCCCAGCGGCTCGTGCGCGAGATCTGCTGGAACTGCAAGGAGGAGTACGCGCCGCCGACGACGCTGCTGAGCCGGACGTTCGATATCGTTCCGAGGGACTTCCGCTGGTACCGCGGGGTTGGCTGCGCGACGTGTCATCACACCGGGTACCGGCGGCGGGTCGCCATCTCGGAGCTGTGGACGCCGAGCCTGGACGACGTGCTGCTCATCAACCAGGACGCTCCGCTGGACACGATCTTCGCCTCCGCGCAGAAGAACACCTACTCGATGGCGACCGACGCGTCGAGCAAGCTCCGCGAGCACCGCACGACGCTCGAGGAGCTGCTGCGCGTGCTGCCTCCCTCCGCACTCCGCGAGCTCCGCACGACGCTGACCTGACGCACCGCTGCCGGTTGCCCCGGGCGGCCGGCGAGTATACGCTGGCCGGCCATGGAGCGAGGAGCCCGCCGCCCGTGATGCGCTACCGGTGGCCGAAGCGAAACCAGTCCGCCGCCGTCCTCTCGTTCGACGTCGACGCCGAATCCGGCTTCCTGTTCCGCGAGCCCGAGAAGGCCAAGCGCAGCCTCGCCGATCTCGAGGAGCGCCGCTTCGGTCCCCGCGTGGGCGTCGACCGCCTCCTCCGGATGCTCGACCGCCTGAAGCTCCGCGCCACCTTCTTCATTCCCGGCTGGACCGTCGTCAATCACCTCGCGCCGTGCAAGCGCATCCGCGACGCCGGCCACGAGATCGGCGCGCACGGCAACGTCCACGAAGCCGTCGGCATGCTGGACGAGGCGCAGGAGAAGCGGGTGATGGCCGAGCAGCTGGCCATCCTGAAGGATCAGCTCGGGGTGAAGCCCGCCGGCTATCGCTCGCCGTCGTGGGACGTCAACGTGTGGACGCCGGCGCTCCTCAAGCAGAACGGCTTCCTCTACGACAGCTCGCTGATGGGCAACGACGTGCCGTACGAGATCGCCACCGCGGACGGGCCGTTGATCGAGGTGCCCGTGCAGTGGATCATGGACGACGCGCCGCTGTTCCGCCACGTCTACGGCTCGACCAACGCCATCGCCGATCCCGCGCGGGTGTTCAACCTGTGGTCCACGGAATTCGCGGCGATGCACAAGGAGAACGCCTGCTTCGTGCTGACCTGCCACCCGTTCATCAGCGGCCGCGCCTCGCGCGTGCAGCTCATCGAGGACCTCGTGAAGTTCATGCGGCGGAGCCCGGGCGTCTGGTTCGCCACCTGCGAGGACGTCGCGCAGTGGCACGGCACGCAGCGCGGGCCGGCCAAGCGCCGCTGAGGAGGCTCCCATGCGTCTCTCCGACAGGGTCGTCATCGTCACCGGCGGCGCCCGGGGCATCGGCCGCGCGTACTGTCTCGGCGTGGCCGCGGAAGGCGCGCGCGTCGTGGTGGCGGACGTCGCGGATCCCAAGCCCACCGTCGCGGAGATCGAGGCGCGCGGCGCGCAGGCGCTCGCCGTGGCCTGCGACGTCTCGCGGGAGGCGGACACCCAGCGGCTGGCCACCGAGACGCTCGCGCGGTTTGGCCGCATCGACGTGCTCGTCAACAACGCGGCCCTCTACGGGACGCTGAAGCGCCGCCCCTTCATGGAGATTCCAGTCGAGGAGTGGGACCGGGTCATGGCCGTCAACCTGCGCGGCCTCTTTCTGTGCGCGCGCGCGGTGTTCCCGGCGATGCGCGCGCAGGGCAATGGCAAGATCGTCAACATCGCCTCGAGCACCTTCTTCAAGGGCGTTCCGGACTACATCCACTACACGACGTCCAAGGGCGGCGTGGTGGGGTTCACGCGCTCGCTCGCGCGCGAGCTCGGGCCCTTCGGCATCCGCGTGAACGCCATCGCGCCGGGCTTCACGCTGAGCGGCGAGAACGAGAAGAACATCTCCGAAGAGCGCAAGCGCGCCAACGTCGAGGCCCGGATGCTCAAACGCGCCCAGATGCCCGAGGACCTCGTCGGCACCCTCGTGTTCCTGGCCTCCGACGACAGCGACTTCATGTCCGGTCAGACGATGCTCGTCGACGGCGGCGGCAGCGTTCATTGAGCGCGCCCCCCGCCTTCGACTTCGCGGACACCGTCGTCGTCGTCACCGGCGCCGGGGCTGGCATCGGGCAGGGCATCGCCGAGGCGTTCCACACGGCCGGCGCGCGCGTGGCGCTGGGCGACCTCCGTGAGACGCCGCTGAAGCGCGCCGCCTCGGCGCTGGGCGGTCAGCGCGTGTTCTCCCAGGTCGTCGACGTGCGCGACGAGGCCTCGGTGGCGGCGTTCGTCGGCGCGGCCGAGAAGCATCTCGGCGCCGTCGGCGTCGTCGTGGCCAACGCCGGGATCTATCCGAACACGCCCGTGGTCGACATGGACGTCGAGGAATGGGACCGCGTGATGGAGACCAACGTGCGCGGCGTGTTCCTCACGTGCCGCGCCGCCGCGCGCTCGATGGTCGCCCACGGCACGCCGGGCAAGATCATCACGATCTCCTCCGGCGCCTACGCCAGCGGCCGTCCGGGCGCCGCCCACTACTGCGCGTCCAAGGCCGCCGTCGTCATGTTCACGAAGGTGCTGGCGCTCGAGCTGGCCAAGGCGCGCATCAACGTCAACTGCATCGCGCCGGGCTTCGTGCGCGTCGACAGCGAGGTGTCGCCGCTGACCGAGGAGTACGTGACGACGTTGACGCGCGGCATCCCGTGGGGCCGCCAGGGCACGCCGCGCGACATCGCCAACGCCGCGCTGTTCCTGGCCTCGCCGTTCGCGGACTACGTGACGGGCGAAGTGCTGTCGGTCAACGGCGGCACCTCCGCCGGCCGCTCGCAGCTGCCGCTGAGCACGCCGCCCGGAGCGAGAAAAGAGAGGACACGATGAGACTCGCCGGAAAAGTCGCGCTCGTCTCGGGCGCCGCGAGCGGCATGGGTCAGAGCGAGGCCACGATTTTCGCCAGGGAAGGCGCCAAGGTGATCGTGGCCGACATCCTCGAGGCTGAAGGCAAGCAGGTCGCCGAGAAGATCGTCTCCGGCGGCGGCCAGGCGCGCTTCGTCAAGCTCGACGTGACGAGCGAGGCGGAGTGGGACGCGGCCGTGCGGGCCGCGGTGAGCGCCTTCGGCAAGCTCGACGTGCTCGTGAACAACGCGGGCATCAGCGGCACCTACGACGCCGACATGCTGAGCAGCGCGGCGTGGGACACGGTGATGGGCGTGAACGCCAAGGGCGTCTTCCTCGGCATGAAGTACGCGATCCCGCTCATGAAGAAGGCGGGCGGCGGCGCCATCGTGAACATCTCGTCGATCTCCGGCTTCGTCGGTCAGGACGGCGTGCACATGGCCTACAACGCCTCCAAGGGGGCCGTGCGCATCATGACGAAGACGGCGGCCGTCCAGTTCGCGGGCGACCGCATCCGCGTCAACTCCGTGCATCCCGGCTTCATGCCGCCGATGCGCACGTCGAAGACCTCGGCCGATCCGACGTGGCGCGCGAAGATGCTCGGCGCCGTCCCGATGAAGCGCGAGGGGCGCGTGGAAGAGGTCGCCCACGCGGTGCTCTTCCTGGCCTCGGACGAGGCGTCCTACATCACGGGGACCGAGCTCGTCGTCGACGGCGGCTATCTGGCGGTGTGAGGAGCCGAGTGCTCCGCGGCTGACTAGATCGCGATCTTGAGCTGGATCGCGCCGAACAACGCGCGCGGGATCCGCACCTTGCGCTTCCCCGTGCCGCGTGACCGAGTCATTCGCACGAGGCCGTGCCGTTCCAGGATCCGGAGGTCTTGCTGGACGTTCTTGAGGTCCCTTCCGACGATGTTGGCCAGCTCATACATGGAGCCCGGGCGCTTGCGCCGAATCGCACGGAGCAGGGCGAGCCGGCTGGGCGTCAATAGATTCCGCGCCGCCTCGAGGCTGGTGAAATAGACGCCCTCGCGGCGGCGCATGCGGCGGCCGGCTCTGACGGCCTCGAACGTGTCGCTGAAATCTCCCAGCCCCTGCTCGATGGACTTGATCCCGATGGTCAGGGTTCTAGGCATCGCGGCGCTCGGTCGTCTGTTTCACGTCCGCCATGAAATCCGCGATGAGACGAGTGACGTCGCTGAACGCATACGGCTGTTCGAACCCCTCCACGTGACGGTGATGCCCCTTCGGCGCGGTCGCGACCTTCCAAATCGCCAGATCCACGATATCGCCCCGTCCGTCGGTGAACTTTTCCCGAAGGACGAGCGGCGCCCGGGCCAACTACGGTCTCCAATATATGGTATGTAAGGCCACATATCAACGTGGCCATATGGTGCAGCACCTGGCAATGTCCAAAGACAGATACGCGTCGCGGTGCTGGGCTAACGCAGCCCGATCGCCTGCGCGACCTCCTCCAGGTGGAGCGCCGCGTCGCCGCAGTCGAGGCTCGCGGCGTGGATGCGCTTGTGGAGCAGGTGCAGGGGGTGCTCCTCGCAGTAGCCGATGGCGCCGAAGATCTGGTGCGCGCGCCGCGCGACGGTCAGGCAGGCCTCGCTCGCGTAGGCCTTGGCCATGGCGACATCGGCGACTGCGGGGACGCCCTCGCTCGTCCTCCACGCCGCCGCGTAGAGCAGGCCGCGCGAGGCGTCGACGTCGCGCACGAGATCGGCGCACGCGTGCTGGATGGCCTGATGCCCGCCGATGGGCCGGCCGCCCTGCACGCGCGTCTTCGCGTACTCGACGGCCAGCTCCAGCACGCGCTGGGCGGCGCCGACCATCTCGGCCGTGCGCGCCAGCGCACCGGCCTGGAGGGCCCCGCGGCGGCCGGCGGACGAGCCCAGCCGGTCCTCGGCGCTCACCGCGGCGCCGTCGAACGCCACCTCGAAGAGCTTCTCGGGCCCGATGACCTCGAGCGGCCATCGCGCGATGCCCCGTCGGTCCGTCGGCACCAGCAGGAGCTGCGTCTCGCCGCCCGCGCGCGCGGCGACGACGAGCGCGTCCGCCACGTGCGCCGCCTCGACGAAGAGCGCGCGTCCGGTCAACCGGCCGCGCGCGTCGACCTCGAGCGAGCTGGCCTCGTCGGCGAGCGCCACGCCCACGATGCGCTCGCCGGCGGCCATCGCGGGCAGCAAGCGCTTCTTCTGATCGGCGTTGTCGCAGGCCAGCAGCACCGACGTCGCCACCACCGCGCTCGGCACGAACGGCCCCGGCGCGCCGGCGCGGCCCATCTCCTCGACGAGCAGGATGACGTCGAGCAGCGAGCCCTCGCTGCCGCCGAGCTCGGCCGGAACCAGCAGCCCCTGCCAGCCGAGCTCCGCCATGCGCTGCCAGAGCGCGTCGTCCACGCCTCGCGCGTCGAGCGCCACGCGCTGCACCCGCTCGGGGGGACAGTGCTTCTTCAGGAAGTCGCGCGCGGTGGCGACGAGCAACTGCTGGGCGGGCGAGGGACGAAAGTCCATCAGGCCTTCCTCGGCTCGGCGGGAAGACCGAGACCGCGCACGGCGACGGTCGTGCGCAGCACCTCGGCGGTGCCGCCCGCGATCGTGTGGCCGAGGCTCGTCAGGTACGCGTGCGAGATCTCGCCGTCCAGGCGCACCTCTCGCGAGCCCGCGCGCAGCGGCGCCCACGGGCCGAGCAGGTCCATGCCGAGCCGCGCGAGCTTCTGACCCGTCTCGTCGGCGTAGACCTTGGCGACCGCCGTCTCGTAGCTGATGGGCGCGCCGTCGCGCAGCAAGCACGCCGCGCGGTAGAAGAGCAGGCGCAGCGCGGCGATCTCGGCGGCCATGGCGGCCAGCCGCCGGCGCAGCGCCGGATCGCGGCTGGCGCCCGTCGTGTTCGCGTGCTCGACCAGCCGCCGCAGCACGCGCTCGAGCGCCGGCGCCTTGTAGAAGCGGCCCCAGAACCGGTCGGAGTCGAGCCCGTTGAGCAGCGCCTGGAAGCCCTCGCCCTCGGGCCCGAGCCTCAGGTCGGCCGGCACGCGCACGTTGTCGAGGAAGACCTCGTAGTGATAGACGCCGCCGGTGAGGCTCCGGATCGGCCGGATATCCATGCCCGGCGTCCCGTTCGGCACCACGAACATGCTGAAGCCGCGGCTGCGCCGGGCCTCGCGGCTGGTGCGCGTGAACACCAGTCCGTGAGTCGCGATGCCCGCGTGGCTCGACCAGATCTTGTGGCCGCGGATCACGTACTGATCGCCGTCGCGGCGCGCCTCGGTCTTGAGCGCGAGCAGGTCCGAGCCCGCGTCGGGCTCGCTGTACCCCTGCCAGAACGTTGCCTCGCCGCGCGCGACCGCTGGCAGCACCTCGCGGCGCAGCCGCTCGCTGCCGTACTCGATGATCGCGTCCGCCGTCTGCCAGGAGCCGGCGAGCGGCCCGAAGGGCGCGCCGGCGAGCGCCAGCTCCTCGAACAGCACCAGCTTGAAGAACATCGGCCGTTCCTGGCCGCCGTACGCGACCGGCCAGCACATGCTGATCCAGCCGCGCTCGGCCAGCGCCTTCATGAACGCGCGCGAGTGCGCCCCCGAGCCGTAGCCCGCGTCCATGCCGTCGACCGGAAAGCGCTCGAGCGGCTGCTCGCGCAGGAAGCCACGAACCTCTTCGGCGAAGGCCGTCTCGGCGGGGCTGAACCCGAACTCCATGGGCGGCTATGCTACACGGTATGCCGGAGCTCGGTCCTCTCCTCGCGTCCGGCCGCGACGCCGATATCTTCGCCTACGGCCGCGACCTCGTCGTCCGACGCTCGCGTCGTGGCCGGTCGATGGAGAGAGAGGCGAGGATCATGCGGTACGTGGCGCGGCACGGGTACCCCGCGCCTCGGGTGGAGGACGTCCGCGCCAATGGCTCGGAGCTGGTCATGGAGCGCATCGACGGCCCCACGATGCTCGAGGTGCTCTCGAAACGGCCGTGGACGCTCCGTCGAAACGCCGGGCGACTCGCGATGCTCCATCACCGCCTCCACGAGATTTCAGCTCCGGACTGGCTGGAGCGGGTCTTCGGCGGCGGTGACCGCGTGATCCACCTGGACCTTCACCCGCTGAACGTCATCCTGTCGCCTCAGGGGCCGAGGCTGATCGACTGGACGAACGCCGGCTGCGGCACTGGTCCGGCGGATGTGGCCCTGACCTGGCTCCTCATGGCCACCGCCGACATTCCGGGCGGCGCCATGCGAGGAACCGTCGGCAGTGTGTTCCGCACGATGTTCGTCCGGTCGTTTCTCGGGCACTTCGAGATCGACGCCGTGCGGACGGCCCTGCCCGCGGTCGGGATGTGGAAATGCGAGGACCGGAACATGCGGCCGGCGGAGGTGGCCGCCATGCGGCAGCTGGTGGCCGCGGAGTCGAGCCAGCGCTAGGCGCCCCTCAGTTCCACTTCACCAGCTCGTTCAGCGCCGTCCTCAGATTCGCGCGCCCGCTCTCGAGGTGGGGGTGGACCGCCAGCGCGCGCCGGAACAGATCCGCGGCCTCCCGGAACTCGCTGAGCATCAGATGGCAGAGGCCCTGACCCGAGAGCGCGCCGAAATGATTCGGATTGCGCGCGAGGGTCTCCCGGCAGTCGGCGATCGAGGCGACGTAGTTCTTCGCGAGGTATCGTACCGTCGCGCGCTTGTTCCAGCCTTCGGCGAACTGCGGCGCCGTTTCGATCAGCCGCGTGAAGAGGCCGTCCGCCTCCTCGAGCTGCTGGCGCTGCATCGCCTCGACCCCCTGCAGGAGTAGCGCGTCGAGCCGCGGCTGACCGGACTGGTGCCACATCTGCCACAGGGCGGTCGCGGCGCGGGCCGCCCCCACGGGATCGTCGCCTCGCAACACCGCCAGCGCCTCCTCCTGGGTCATGGCACGGAAGTCGAGCGACGGACCGCGATCGCGCCTTCCTTGACCACGAGCCGGATGGCGTCGGGCGTCTGGAGGACCCTGACGTCGGCGAGCGGACCGGTGATGAGGCCTTCGTCGATCGCCGCGCGGAAGCCGGCGTCGAGCCCGCCGGCATCACGGACCGTCGTGTAGCCATAGCCAGCGTGCGCTCGATCACGCGCGCCGTGCGCAGATGCCGCGTGCTGCCGGGCTCGTTCAGCTCCCACCGACTCGCCAGCTCATAGCCGTGGAAGGCGAGGTGATTGTGCCAATCGATGAGCCCGGGCAGCACGGTCATGCCGGCGACGTCGATGAACTGCGCGCTCGACGGCCACGTGGCCGCCGCCCCGGTGCTCACGGTCTCGACGCGGCCGTCGGCGATGACGACCGCCGCGTTCGCGCACCGGCGTGCGCCCGGTGCCGTCGATCAGCGTGCCACCACGGAGGACCAGCATGGGACGACCTCCTCGTTCAGGGCTGCGAATTCTGCCGCACCGCGCCCGGAGTATACGCCGCGGCGCCTTCAAACTTGACCGGGCTTCTCGCGGCGCATTAGTGTGCGATGAGGTGGGCGAGACAGATTCGGGGCTGCGCGCGGAGCACCGCAAGGCTTTGGATGACGAGCCCCACGTTGTCGGGCTCACGTTCTCCGGCCGGGGAAGCGAGTATTTCCGCATCTGGGTCGTCAATCTCGTGCTCACGCTCGTGACGCTGGGCGTCTACTCGGCGTGGGCGAAGGTTCGCAAGGCACGATATTTCAGGCAAAACACGCGACTCGACGGTCACGTGTTCGACTATCACGGCCGGCCGGTTGCGATCCTCCGTGGGCGCGTGGTGGCGTTTGTGCTCCTCACTGCCTACACATGGACGTTCCAGTTCTCCAACGCCGCCGGCGTCGCGACGGTGGCGATGGTGTGCGCGCTCGGTCCCTGGCTGCTGATGCGAGCGCAGCAGTTCTCGCTCGCCAACACGAGCTATCGTGGCCTGCGGTTTGGTTTCAGGGCGAGGACCGGCGAGGCCTACCGGACGCTGTCGCCCGTGATCGCGCTATGGCTCGCGCCCGCCGTCGGCGCGGCGCTGACGAGGTACGACCTCTGGTTCGTCGGCGCGTTCACGCTCGCCCTCCCCTGGATGCACCATCGGATCAAGCGTTACCAGCGCGCCAACGCGTCCTACGGTGACTCGCGCTTCAGCTTCACGCCCGCCCTCGGCCGCTTCTACTGGATCTATGCCAGAGGCGTGGGGTTCGTCCTGTTGGGGTTCGTGCTCATCGTGGCCATCGTGGTCGCGATGTCCATGCGGCGGGGCCACGCGGAACCGTTCGCCGCGTCGTCGCATCTGGAAACATGGCTCTACGGTTCCCTGATGGGACTGGTTGTCTACGTCGCGGCCGGACCCTACTACGCGGCGCGTTTGCAGCAGCTGGTGTGGAGCCGCACCCGCCTCGGCGCCATCCGTTTTCGTACCGAGATCCGTGCCAAGCCGTTGTTCCTGCTCGTCGTCAAGAATGTCGCGCTCACTCTCGTCACGGTCGGCCTGTACTGGCCGTTCGCGACGATCGCTCTCGCCCGCTATCGCATCGAATGTATGCGTGTCGAGTCCGAGATGCCGCTCTCGGCGCTCGCGGGCGGCGTCCAGGCGAGCGTCGTCAGCGCAACCGGCGAGGGGGCCGCCGACGCGTTCGGCTTCGACTTCGGCCTGTGAGTCCCTTGGTGTTCCCGGCATCGCGCTTCGACGGTCGCCACGCCGATGCCGTGCCCGTCCTGCTGCGTGTCGAACACCACGATCTGATCGTCGAGACGGCGGACGGCGTTGTCCTCGACCACGAGCAGCTCGGCCACGTCGTGGTGTCGGAGCCATTCGACCACACCCCGCGCTTGATCGGCCTGCCGAACGGCATCACGCTCGAGGTCTACGACGGTGATGGAGGTCTCACCGGCGCGCTTCAGGAGGCGGGCGTACGACTCCCGCTGGCCGTGCGCCTTCAGCGCCGCTGGCTCGGCGTCGTCGCAATCCTGGCCGCTTTCGTCGGCCTGCTCGCCGTCGGCTACGTGAGGGGTTTGCCGGCGGCGGCGCGCTGGGCCGCCTTCTTGCTGCCCCCACGGCTCGAACACCGGATGGGCGAGCAGTTCCTCGTCGTGCTCGACAAGCATCACTTCCGAGGGACCCGTCTCGAGCCCCAGCGTCGCGCGCGGATCACCGAGCGATTCGCCCGGGCGGCCGCGGCGGCCGCACCGGGCGTGACGTATCGGCTCGAGTTTCGCGCGGCGGGTAAGAACGAGATCAACGCGATGGCGTTGCCAGGCGGCATCATCGTCATGCTCGACGGTCTCCTCAACGTCGTGGAGGACGACGAGGCCCTGGCGGTGCTCGGCCACGAGCTCGGCCACGTCATCGCCAAGCATTCCACGCGACAGATCTTCCAATCGGTCGGGGTCGGCACCCTTGCCGGGCTGCTCTGGGGTGACTTTTCCGGGGTGGCGGCGAGCGTGCCGGTGGCCCTCGGCGTACTGCGCTACTCGCGCGAGTTCGAGCTCGAGGCCGACGATTTCGCGGTGATGTTGCTGAAGACCCAGGATCTGTCGGCGGAGCCGCTGTACGATTTCTTTCTCCGGATGCTGGAAGAGGAGCACGAGCGGCACAGGGCCGACATTCCGATCTTTCTGTCCTCGCACCCGTCGACGAAGGAGCGTCTCGAGCGTCTACATCAGCGGCTGTATGAGCCGAGTCGCTGAGGCGCTAGCCTCCGCGCAGCCGCGGATCGAGCGCGTCGCGCAGGCCGTCGCCCACGAGATTGAACGCGAGCACGGCCAGCATGATGGCCAGGCCCGGCACCGTCGCCACGTGTGGCGCCACCAGCAGCACGTCACGTCCGGTCGAGACCATGAGCCCCCACGACGCCGTCGGCGGCTGCACGCCGAGTCCGAGGAAGGAGAGGGCCGCCTCCAGCAAGATCGCGTTGGCCATGAAGAGCGTCGCGTAGACGATCAACCCTGGAATCACGTTCGGCAGGATGTGCCGGCGCAGGAGCGCTCCGCCCGGCGAGCCGAGCGCGCGCGCCGCGCCGACGTACTCGGCCTCCCGCAGCGCCAGCACCGAGCCGCGCACGATGCGCGTGACGGCCGGCACGCCCCAGATTCCGACGGCGATCGTCGTGTTCAGGACGCCGGGGCCGAGCATGGCCACGATGGCCAGCGCGAGCAGCAGATACGGAAAGGCGAGCAGGATCTCGACCCCGCGCATCAGCACGGCGTCGAGCCAGCCGCCGATGAAGCCGGCAAGGGTGCCGAGCAGCAATCCGCCGACGAGCGCAATGAGCATCGAGAGCACGCCCACCAGCAGCGCCACCCGCGAGCCGTAGATCACGCGCGAGAGGATGTCGCGCCCGAACTCGTCGGCGCCGAGCAGGTACTTGGCGCCCGGCCTCGTGCGCTTCTCGATGAGGCTCTGCCGCGCGGGATCGAGCGGCGCCAGCCACGGCGCCAGCGCGGCGCTCAGCGCGAGGACGACCACCAGGACGAGGCCGAGGAGCGCCAGGCGGTTCCGGCAGAAGCGCGCCCAGGCGGTCATTGGACTTGGCGTCGGGGCGCCTGCGCAGGGCTCCGGCGCCCGACGGTCGGGCAGAGAAACCGCGCGTTCATCCTTGCCGCCCCACGCGGGGATCGAGCAGCCCGTAGGAGAGGTCGACGAGGAGATTGATGACGACGAAGGCGAGCGCGAAGACGAGCACGGCGCCCTGCAGCAGGACGTAGTCGCGCGCGAAGATGGCTTTCACCATCAGGCGGCCGAGCCCCGGCCAGGCGAAGACCGTCTCCGTCAGCACGGCGCCGCCCATGAGCTGGCCGGACTGCAGGCCGAGCAGGGTGAGGATCGGGATGAAGGCGTTGCGCAGGGCGTGCTTGCCGAGCACCCACGCCTCGCCCACGCCCTTGGCGCGCGCCGTGCGCACGTAGTCCTCGCCGAGCACGTCCAGCACGGCCGAGCGCGTCATGCGCGAGACCATCGCCACCGACGGCAGCGCCAGCGTCACCGCGGGCAGCACGAGATGACTGAGAGAGCCGGCGCCGCCCACGGGCAGCCAGTTGAGCCAGAGGGAGAAGACCACGATCAGCACGAGGCCGGTCCAGAAGATCGGCATCGAGAGGCCGAACAACGAGGCCAGGCGCGCGATCGCGTCGAACACGGAGTTCGGCCACACCGCCGAGACGATGCCCGCGACGATGCCGACGGCCGCCGCGATCAGCAGGGCGGCCACCGTGAGCTCGAGCGTCGCCGGCCACGCGTCCGCCAGCTCGACCGCGACGGGACGGTTCTGCTGGATCGAGCGGCCGAGGTCGCCGCGGACGAGACGGCCGACGTAGTCGACGTACCGGGCGGCGAACGGCTTGTCGAGGCCGAGGTGCTCGCGCAGCGCGGCGACGGCGTCCTTGGTGGCGTGCTCGCCCAGCATCAGCGTCACCGCATCGCCCGGCAGCAGGTCGATCGTCAGCATGACGACGAAGACGACGCCGAGCAGGACGGGAACGGCGAGGAGAAGGCGCCGGACGACGAACGTCAGCATTCGCCGGAATAGAGGAGCGTCACGGGTTGCCCGGGGCGCGCCGAACGCTGATGGGATAGAGGAGCGCCGCGGGTTTCCCGGCGCGCTCTGAACGCTGGGGGGGATAGAGGAGCGTCACGGGTTGCCCGGGGCGCGCCGAACGCTGGGGGGGATAGAGGAGCGCCACGGGTTGCCCGGGGCGCTCCGAACGCTGGGGGGTATGGGGGGCCATGTCGGGGCCCCCCATATTAACGGTCGAGCCAGGTCTTCCAGAGCGCCAGGTTGTACTCGACGGGGTGGATCTGGAAGCCCTTCACGGTCCCGCGCGTGGCGATGATCTCCTTCGTCGTGTAGATCGGGATCCACACCATCTCTTTCGCGATGATGTCCTGCACCTCGCCGTAGAGCTTCTCGCGCTCGGTCTGGTTCAGGCTGCGGCGCGCCTGCTCGACGAGCGCGTCGACCCGCGCGTTGGCGTAACGCGAGGTGTTCCAGCCCGTCGGCGGCACCTGCTTGCTGTGGAACAGCGCGTAGAGCGAGTAGTCCGCGTCGGCGTTGGAGGTCACCCAGCCCACCGTGAACATGTGATGGTTGAGCGGGTTGCCGCGCAGCTGCTGGAACACCGCGGCCCACTCCAGCACCTGCACCCGGGCCTCGATCCCGACATCCTTGAACATCGCCTGGATGGCCTCGGTGATCTCGCCGTCCTTGGGATAGCGCCCGCGCGCCGCCACCCACGAGAGCGAGAGCCGCTGCCCGCCCTTGTGAAGCATGCCGTCGGGTCCGGGCGTCCAGCCCGCCTGGGCGAGCAGCGCCTTGGCCTTCGCACGATCGAACGGATAGAGGCGGTCGAGCTGCATGTCCTTGTAGCCGAACACGCCCGGCGCCAGCACGCCGCGCGCCGGCCCCGCCGAGCCCTCCATGATGTTGTCGAGGATGGCCTTGCGATCGACGGCATGGAGGAGCGCCTGCCGCACGCGGACGTCATCGAGCGGCGGCATGCCGGCGTGAAGGCCCGCGAAGACGACGCGGATGCCGGTCGTTTCGTGGACGGTGAACTTCGGATCCTTCCGCAGCGCCGGCAGCTGCGCCGGCGAGGGGAACAGCACCATGTCGGCGTCGCCGGTCTGGAGCGCGATCATCCGCGCGCCTTCCTCGGGGACGACCTTGAAGATCACGCGATCGACCAGCGCCTTGTCGCCCCAGTAATCGGGGTTGCGCTCGATAATCACGTGGGTGTTCGTCTTCCACTCGACGAACTTGAACGGCCCGGTGCCCACGGGCGCCCGGCTGAAGTCGGCGCCCATCTTCTGCACGGCCGTCGGCGACACCATGCCCATGCAGTACATGGCCAGGGTGCGGAGGATCGGGCCGTAGGGCTCCTTCGTGACCACGTCCACGGTGAGGTCGTCGACCACCTCGGCGCCGTCGAGCGAGCCGGCGAGGCTGGCCCAGCGCGCCGGTGGCGTGCCCCGCAGCGCGCGGTCGAAGGTGAACTTCACCGCGGCGGCGTTGAACGGGGTGCCGTCGTGGAACCTCACGCCGGGCCGCAGCTTGAAGCGGACCCTGGTCGGCGACATCACCTCGTAGGACGTCGCGAGCGCCGGCTTCACCTGCATCTTGTCGTCGAGCGTCAGCAGCCCCTCGAGCATGTTGAAGTAGACCCACGCGCCCGGCGCGGTCGTCTCGAGATTGGGGTCGAGCGAGACGGGATCCGTCGGCCGCACGATCGTCAGCGTGCCGCCGCGCTTCTGGGCGTCGGCCCAGGGGACGATCGCCGCCACGAGGCCGAGCACCAGGAGCCCGAGCAGCAGGCGTGAGGAGGAAGAGCGCATTGAGTTATCTCCAGTCTTCGAGGAGGTCGCCGGCGACGGTGATCGCGGAGTCGAGGGCGTGCACGATACGGTTGAGCTCGCGGACGAGGGCCACGCGCGCGAACTTGAACGCGTCGCCGTCGGGATCGAGCGCGGCCAGGTCCCGCGCCCGCTGCGCGCCCGCCAGCGGCGCGATGGGCAACGCGAGGTCGTGGGCGAAGCGATCGCCGCTCGTGTAGGCGAGCGGCACCAGGATGCGTGAGAGGCGCACGAGCCCGGCGTTGACGGCCTCGGCTCGGGCCGGCTCGACCGGCTCGAGCCTCTCGGCGACGCGCTCGAGCCGCTCGGCCAGGGTCCGCGCTGCCTCGAGCGCCGGCCCCAGATCGAACCGGGCGCCGGCCGCGGCCTGGAGCGCCTCGAGCTCGGCCAGCAGGCTGCGCGCCGCCCGGCGGTGATCGAGCGGCAGCACCGGCGCGTTCAGCCAGCGCAGGGCCGTCGCCAGGTAGACCTTCGTGTCGAGCGCCAGCACCTCCGCGTCGATCTTGTCGACCGTGTCGTCCCTGGTGTGCCACCACCACGGAAAGCCCGCGCTGCCGACCAGCCGCTCCATCGCGCGCGACAGCTCCGTGTCCTGCTTCGGCAAGCCCGAGAGCGACATGAACGCCGACGGCACGCCGGCCCCCCAGAACGACTGGTCCCCGGCGCGCGAGAACCGGCGCGCGCGGCCGCGCTGGCCGGTGACGTCGGCGACGACGGTCTCGGCCAGGCTCTGCGCGTCCTCCGTCGCGTGGAGCACCGAGTAGTCGGTGGCGCCGCGCGCGCCCGTGCTATCCACGTTGAGGTGCAGCACGCAGCGCGCGTGCAGCTCGCGCCAGGCGTGATCCGCGTACCACGCCGAGCCCGCGTAGCGGCCGTGCGAGTGCCCCGACCAGAACGCGAACCGGATGCCCCGGCGAAGGCCGTCGCGCCGGGCCGACAGCAGCCGCGCGATCTCCAGCATCGTGGCGTTGGCGGTGCCGTTGTCCATCGCGCCGTGATGCCACGAGTCGACGTGGCCCGAGAAGAGAACGAACCGATCCTCGACGCGCCCGGGCAGCGAGCCGACGAGGTGTGGGATCGGCCTCCAGCCGGTGCTCACACGCGTGGTCAGCCTCACGCGCAGGGGACCCCGAGCGAGCAGCGCGCGGAGCTTTTCGCCGTCGGCGCCGAGGATCGACAGACATGGTGTGGCCGGGATCCGCCACGCCGTCTCCGGCGTCGGGGCGCCCCAGATCGTGGTCACGATCATGTTGTGGAGGTGATCCATCGCCACGAAGATCTGCGCCCGCGTGCCCGCCTGCTGCGCCGCCCACGCCTTGCCAGGCGTGGCCAGCCCCCGCACGAGCGCGATCTTGCCGGCAGCGCGCGCGAGCTCGGCGGGGGTGCCGTCGCCGACGTCGACGACCTCGGCCTCCAGGGCGTCGACCGATGGAGAGAACGAATGGGTGAGCCCCTCGATGACGGTGCCGTCGTCTAGACGGACCCGTCCATCGAGGGGCAGGCTTATGTAGGCCTCGATCTCGCGGCGCTCCACCTCGACGCCATAGGATTCGAGCGTGCGCTCGATGTAGTCGAAGGCCTGCGCCTCGCCCGGGCTGCCGGACTCGCGCTCCCACCCGCCGATGGTGCGCACGTGCTCCATCAGCGTCGACGCCGACACCTCGCCGGCAAGCTTGGCCTCCAGCGGATCGCGATACTCCCAGGGCGCCGTCACGCGGTCACCTCGCAGAAGAGATGCCGCGCATGATGCGGCGATCTCCGCGGGGTGTCAATTAGCAGGGAGAACCTGCCTGTTTGCTCACCATCCCGTGCCGGAGTGCCCGCCAGAACTGCCCGACGGCACGGCCGCACCGGCGGGCAACCGCGCGTTGGAAAAGGACTCCGAGGATCGGCATGCGCCTTGCCTCAGAAGAGAGTCACGATGACGGACTATACGCGGGACACGCCGTCGCTCGGCCGGACGTACTGCCCCGGCTGTGAGCCCGAGACCGACCCGACGTTGGAAATCCTCGACGTGCGGTGGTGCGACGCGCACACGCTGCAGCACGACGGGGTCGACGACGGCCTCGTCAGCGCCACCGCCTACCTGCTGGGCAGCGTCGAGGCGGGCGGAGACGACAACCGGCGCTGGTGCGAGATTCTGCACCGCCGCCACCGAGTCGCCTGAAATCTTCCCATGGTGCTCGCCCGGATCCGCGCGGCCAGTTTGTGTCCGCCACTTCGACACCGCCGAGGGAAATCTTCCCGATGCGGTGGTTCCGTTGGGACTGTCTCGTTCAGCGGCGCGCACTTGCGCCGCTCGATGACGTGGCTCCACTCTTGCTGATCCTCTAACCCGGAGGACAACGCCATGGACGGCGCGGCGACGCTTCGCAAGGACCTTCCGGCATCTCGCGAGGAAGTGCGGGAGCTCACCGAGGAGCTTGCCCGGGCGAACGCGAAGGCGGCGCAGGCCGTCGGCCGCACCGAGCGCCTGACCGAAGCCCTCCAGGAAGCGCGCGAGCAGATCACGGCGCTCAAGGAGGAAGTCGACAAGCTGTGCGCGCCGCCCTCGACGTACGGCGTCTATCTCTCGGTGAACGAGGACGGCACCGTCAACATCCTGGCCCAGGGCCGCA
>Ga0209159_1001025_pt1 | contig 22752 bp, 19 predicted proteins | sample GraSoiAngelo_144_FD_185901 | JGI IMG/M metagenome (GOLD analysis project Ga0209159, IMG submission 185901) | Grasslands soil microbial communities from the Angelo Coastal Reserve, California, USA - 14_1009_02_40cm (SPAdes) (version 2) | ecosystem: Environmental > Terrestrial > Soil > Grasslands ...
CTGACACTGGCCTCGGCACTCGCGTGCCGCGTGGCCGATGTCTTCTTTCTCGAGCGCGACCGCTGACCGGGATCCCGGACCACGCACACCCCGAAGACGCCGCCCCGGAGCTCACTCCGGCGCCGTCACCTGCGCGACGACCGTGACTGGCGGGCGGACGGGAATCGGCGCGAGAACGCGCGTCAGCGTCTGCTCGATGCGTCGCATCTCGGGCTCGGCCGGGATGCACTCGAGGACGATCTCGATGCCACCCGGTGGTGTCGGGGGTGCCAGGTGGATCCCGAAGACGATGCCCAGCGCGCGCAGGACCGGGAGCACGCCCCGCTCTATCTCGCGCACGCGATCGCTCGGGAGGCGCTCGCCGTCGGTGACGAAGTGGGTGTGAACGAACGTGCGACGTTGCTCGATGACCCGCATCGCCGCCGTCATTGTGGCCGCGGCGCCGCGGGCCGCAAGCGGTCCTCGATGGCTCGCGATCACGCTCGCCGCGGACCCGGGCATTTCACTCCCCACCCCGGCCCGACACGAGCCGCTGGAAGCGCAGCGCGTCGTCCCACATGCCGAGGTTGTCGATCCGCGTGCGCGCCATCCCGCCGGCGTCTCCGGTCGGCTACAATATACTGCGCTCGTGACCCGCCGGCCTGGAATGACATGAGCACCTCGTGGCCCGCGACCGCAGACGCGCTCGTCGCCGCCCAGGGCGAGCTCGCAGCGGCGCGTCCCGAGCCATGGCGGCCGCGGCAGGGCGCGCGGGCCGTGGCGGGGTGCTTCGTCTGCTTCGCCCGCGGCAGAGTTGGTCCGGGGGCGGCGGGCGAGCCGGGGTGGGCCGCCGCCGCGCTCCTCGTCGACCACGATCGCGCCCGGCTCGCCGTCGTGACCGGCCGGGCCCCGGCGCCCTACGTCGCGGGCCTGCTCGGGTTGCGCGACGGGCCGTTGCTCGAGGCCGCCGTCCGGCGACTGCCCGCGCGCCCCGAGGTGCTGCTGGTGAACGCCTCCGGCCGCGACCATCCCCGGCGCGCCGGGCTGGCGCTGCACCTGGGCGCCCGGCTGGAGATTCCCACCATCGGCGTGACGGCGCAGCCCCTGATCGCCCGGGGCGACTGGCCCGCCGACGAGCCCGGGGCGCTCGGCTTCCTGCGCATCGAGCACGAGGTCGTCGGGTGCTGGTTGCGTCCCAGACGAGGCGTGCGCCCGCTCGCCATCCACCCGGGATGGCGCACCGATCTCGAGACCGCCGTGGCCGTCGTGACGAGCGTCACGCGCGACGCGCGCACGCCGGAGCCTCTCCGCCAGGCCCGGCGCGCCGCCCGGGAGGCCCGTGCCGCGGGCAAGGTCGGGCCCCAGGGCCACGCAATCAGCGCGGAGCTTCTGTAGGAGCACGCCATGACTCGAGGACTCGCCCGGCGGTCACGAATCGATTCAGGGCGACGGATGAGTCGTCACCGTCCCGCGCCCACAGTGGTGTCCGCCGACGCGCTCTCGAAGCGCTACGGCGTGGTCCCGCTGCTCGAGGCGGTCGCGGGAGGCATTGCGCGCGTTTTCATTCCATCGTGTGCCAGCTGTCCTTCACGCCATCCGGGTGGACCCATTCGGGCAGCGGCATGATCAGGAAGCTCGACAGCGCCTGGACATAGGGCTCGTACATCGCGCGCAGGGCCCTGAACTTGGTGACGGAGGCCTCGTCCGAGCGAAACCGAACGCCGACGGCAGCGACGAAGTTCTCGAGGCGTTTCTCTTCTGAAGGCGGGAGCCGATCGACGGGCGGCGGGGTCGGCTTGAGACGAAAGACGGCGCACAGGTCGACCACGGCGTGACGTGCCATCGCGAACGTCAGTCGTGCCGTGGGCACCGGCCTGTCCTCGATCCGAGCCACGACAAGGGAGCAGACGTCGAGGATCGTCGTCAGCGCCGCGACCCACGACTGGTTGTCGTGCTGCGAGCGGAAGTAGGAGAGCACCGGAAAGGAGACGTGGCTCTCGAGGAGCTCCGCGGACCAGCGTTCCCAGTCGCGGAACAGCCCGCGCAGGTCCTCGTCCCCGTCCCGGAAGTGCCGGCGCAGCAGCTGGGCTGCCGTCGGCGGGGAGCCGGCGCGCGCATCGAGCATCGAGATGCTCACTTCCCGGCGCGAGAACGCTTGCGAGATCAACGGCACATAGCCGATCACGAGCGCCAGGAAGGCGAATCCCATGCCCGACTCCAAGACCGTGAGGGCGCGGGCGAGCGTCGTGCGCGGCGTCACGTCTCCCAGGCCGAGCGTGAAGAAGGTCGTGCCGCTCATGTAGAGGTCTACGCCGAATCCCGAGCGGGCGTCCGGCCCTGTCAGCTGCGATCCGAGACCCCAATGGAGAAGCGCGAAGGAGACGATCAGACCGAGTGCCCAGAGGGCTATGAGCAGAAGCAGCGAAAACGGGCCGAACACCATGAGGACGTTTTCCCTTCGGTTGCCCGGAGGGATTCGCTTCGCGGCGGCGCTCCATGGCGTCCACAGGAGCCGGTAGAACGCGCGCGTCAGCCGGAACTTTCGCGAGACGCGGCGGGAGAGGACGATCGTCTGGAACGCATCCCAGAGGATGACGGCGATGAGGAGAGTGGCGACGGCGGCAGCCCAGGGGTGCATGGTCTTTGGGATCCCTACCGGGGGAAGCTAGCCCAACGCTAGCCCTGTGAGGCCGCACGCTGAGGCTCATTGCGCGGCCACCTGCGCGCCGGCGTTGTCGAGCGCCTGGCCCATCCTTCGAGGCTGGGTCACCGTCCACGAGTTCACCAGACCGCGCAACGCGTCGGTGGCGCCATCGGGCTGCCGGCCGGGCACGAGAACGCCAGGGCGAACGCCTCCAAGTTCGCGACCGCCCCATTGACGCGGTCGCGCGGTGGCGAGTGCGGGTCGATGTTGGCAAGCAGGCGTTCGAGGTCCGGCCGCCGCTTCGTACACCATGACTGCGCGAAGGAGATGAAGAACTGCTGCTCTGCGGTGAAGGCCCCGGTTTGGGCCGTGCTGATCGCGCTTCCCCGCGTTCCGCGATAGGCCGCGTAGGCCAGCTTCAGGCCGCCCTGATCGGCGATGTTCTCACCCAGTGTGAGCTTGCCGTTGACGTGCTGATCTCCGACCGCGACATACGCGTCGAACTGCCGCACCAGGCATGCTGCCCGGTCGGTGAAGGCCCCCGCCACCGGGGGTGTCCACCAGTCGCGCAGGTTGCCGTGGCCGTCGAACTTGCGTCCCTGGTCGTCGAACCCGTGGGTGAGCTCGTGGCCCATGACCATGCCGATGGCGCCGTAGTTCACCGGGTCGGGGGCCGCGGCCACGAAGAAGGGCGGCTGCAGGATGCCCGCCGGGAACACGATCTCGTTGAGCGAAGGGTCGTAGTACGCGTTCACGGTCGGCGGCGTGATACGCCATTCCGTGCGATCAACCGGGCGTCCGATCTTGTCGAGCTGCCGCCGTGACTCGAAGGTCGCGCCGCGCATGAGGTTGGCGAGGTAGCTCGTGCGTTCGATCTCCAGGGCCCCGTAGTCGCGCCACCGATCCGGAAAGCCGATCTTGTTCGCGATCTGGGCCGCCTTCTCGAGCGCGTGCCCGCGCGTCGCCGCGTCCATCCACGAGAGGCCCGCGAGGTTCGCGTCGAAGCTCCGCTCGATGGCCTCGATCATCGTCCGCGCCCGTGCCCGGTCGGCGACACCAAAGGTTCTCCGCACGAACGGCTTGGCCAGCGCTTCGCCGAGCGCCTGATCGGTCGCCCCCACGCATCGTTTCCAGCGTGGTAGCAGCCGCTCCGCGCCGGTCAGCGCGGAGGTGAACCGGAAGTCCTCGTCGACGAATCGTGCCCCGAGGGCGCGGGCCGAGGCGTTGAGCAGATGCCAGCGCAGGTAAGCGCGGAGATCGCCGATTCGCGTCGTGGTGAGCACCCGGTTCAGCTGCGCGAAGAATGCGGGGACGGCCACATTGATTGCGGTGATATCCGGGTAGCCGAGCTCGACGAAGTACACGTTCCAGGGGAATACAGGCGCTTCGCGCCCGAGCCCGCTTCGGTCGATGCGGTGGTAGACCTTGTATGGGTCCCGCCGCTCGACGACGGGCATCGACCCGCGGGCGAGGGCGGTCTCGATCCGCATGACCGTCTTGGCATGCTTCGCAGCGACTGGGGGGGCCTCCCCGGCGAGCGCGAGCATGCGCGCGACATGGTCGCCGTACCGTCTTCGAAGGTCCACCGTCTTGGCGTCGTGCTTCAGGTAGTAGTCGCGCTCGGGGAGCCCGAGCCCGCCTTGATCTGCGGCCCCGATTTCCTGGGTCGCGTCCCCGAGATCCTGTTGGGCGCGAAACACGAACAGGGCGGTCACGTCTCGGAGGTGCAGCTGGGCGACCGCTCGGGCCAAGCTCTCATGGTCCGTGATCGCCTCGATCGTCGCGAATTGCTCCCGGAGCATCTCCGCCGACGACGTCTCCGCCTTCTCCTCGTCCATGCACGTGGCGTAGAAGTCCCCGAGCTTGCGAGCCTCCTCGTCTCCGGGTTCGAAATGTCCCGCCGCGTCGGCCTCCAGGCTTTCGCGGAGGATCGCGAGATTGCGCTCCGTGATCTCGGAGAAGCTCCGCGACCATGCCGGCCGATCCGGCGGGATGGAGGTTCTGGCAGCCCAGCCGCCACAGGCGAACTCGTAGAAGTCGGTGCACGGGTCGACGGACCGATCGAGCGCCTCTGGATCGACGCCTGCTTGGACCGAGGGCGCAGGTGGGCGCGTCGCGACGGGCCGCCACACCGTGCCGCAGCCCAGGGCGGTCACGAGGTAGAGACACGCGGCGGCGTGTTTCACGGCTGGTCGGGTCTTCCGTGCTCGAGCGGCTCCCATGATCGCGCCTGGCGTAGCGGCGGGTTCCCCCGCGGTCAACCGCCCGCCTTGTGTCACCGCCGGCCGTCGTGGCACTCGAGCGACGCCGATGACGCTCCTCGGACATCCCGCAGGGCTCTTCCTCCTCTTCCTCGTCGAGATGTGGGAGCGCTTCTCGTACTACGGGATGCGCGGGCTGCTCGTGCTCTACCTGGTCCAGTCGACACATCCCCGCCCCGACGCCACCGGCTTCATCAATCCCGGGCGCGGCTGGTCACGCGGCGACGCGAGCCTCCTCTACGGATGGTACACCGGCCTCGCGTACCTGCTCCCGATCGTCGGCGGGTGGATCGCCGACCGGTTGCTGGGCACGCACCGCTCGCTGGTCGTCGGGGGCCTCCTGATCGCGCTCGGCCACCTCGTGCTCGCCGTGTCGGGCGTGGGATCGCTCGCACGGACGGACGCCGGCATGTCCGTGTTCGTCTTCGGGCTGGCGCTCATAGTGATCGGCACCGGACACTTCAAGCCCTGCGTCTCGGTGATGGTGGGGCAACTCTACGAGCCCGGGGACGCGCGGCGCGACGGCGCGTTCACGATCTTCTACATGGGCATCAACCTGGGCGCGTTCCTCTCGGCGTTCGTCTGCGGAACGCTCGGCGAGCGCGTGGGCTGGCACTGGGGGTTCGGCTCGGCGGCCGTCGGCATGCTCGCCGGGCTCGCGCTCTACGTAGCGCTTCGCCAGCGCCTCCTCGGCGACATCGGTCGGCCGCCGGCCGGCCGCTCCAACCTCGCGGTCCGGTGCGCGCTCGGTGGCGTCGCCGTCGCCGCCCTCTTCGCGCTGCTCCACTACGCCGGGGCGCTGGCGGCGCTCGCGACCGCCGTGCCCGGCCGCGGCGCCGCACTCGTGCTCGTCGTGCTGGTGATCGGCTGGGCGGTCCGGTTCGTCGCCAGGCTCGAGCCGAACGAGCGCGGGCCGACGACGACGATCTTCGTCTTCATGCTCTTCAACGCCGTCTTCTGGCTCGCCTTCGAGCAGGCGGGCTCCAGCCTGAACCTCTTCACCGATCTCCGCACGAATCGAATGCTCGGCGGCTTCGAGGTGCCGACGACATGGTTCCAGTCGGTCAACGCGGGGCTCATCTTTCTCCTGGCTCCCCTCTTCGCCGGGCTCTGGTCGTGGCTCGGCCGTCGCGGGCGGGATCCAGGGCAAGCGGTGAAGATCGCGCTCGGCCTCGGCTTCTTGAGCCTGGGCTACGTCTTCATGGTGTGGGCCGGCCGCGTCGCCGCCGACCCCGCCGTGAAGGCGTCGATGGCCTTCGTTCTCGCCACCTACTTCTGGCACACGGTGGGCGAGCTCTGCCTCTCGCCGACCGGCCTCTCCTACGTGACCAGGGCCGCGCCCGAGCGCTACGTATCGCTCCTCATGGGCGTGTGGTTCATCTCGACCTTCCTCGCGAACCTGGGCGGCGGGCTCGTCGCGTCGCAGGTCGAGGCGATCGAGCGCGGCGAGATCGCGCTCCCGTGGCATCTGGGCGGACAGGCGGACTTCTTCATGCTGTTCGTGGTGTCGGCCGGCGCTGCGGGTCTGCTCATCTTCCTCGTGGCTCCGCGGCTCGGCCGGCTCGCGCGAGGAGCCGTTTGATCACGTCTCGCACGGGCCCATTGGTGGCCGCCCCTCTGCCCGCTATCTGCGGGTGGCTGGCGTGCTATGCGAGTACGGTGCAGCCTGGGCCTCGATCTCCGCGGCGAGGTTGAGAGGGCGGACGTGAGGATCGCCACCTGGAACGTCAACTCGCTGAAGGCACGCCTCGACAAGGTCACGGGGTGGCTCGAGCGGGCGCGCCCGGACGTGTTGCTGATGCAGGAGACCAAGCTTGCCGACCCGGACGCGCCGGCGGAGGCCTTCCGCGATGCCGGGTACGAGCTGACGCATCATGGAGAAGGACGATGGAACGGGGTCGCCATCGCCAGCCGCTGCGGTCTCAGTGGCGTGGTGACGAACTTCGGTGAGCCGCTGCGCCCCGCACGGACCCCGGACGTCGGCGACGACGAGCCGCTCGCCGAGGCGCGGATGATCGCGGCGACGTGCGGCGGCCTCCGCGTCGTGTGCGTGTACGCGCCGAACGGACGGATGGTGGGCTCCCCCTTCTACCAGGCCAAGCTCGCCTGGTTCGACCGCCTCGCCCGCTGGCTCGCGGAGGCCGCGGATCCTGCCGAGCCCCTGGCGCTCGGCGGCGACCTCAACGTCGCGCCCGAAGACATCGACGTGTGGAGCCCGCAGGCCTGCCACGGGGGGACCCACGTCTCCCCAGCGGAGCGAGACGCCTTCGCGAGGCTCTGCCGCTGGGGGCTGATCGACGTGTATCGCCAGCACCATCCCGAGCCCGGCCGCTACACGTGGTGGGACTACCGCGCCGGCAACTTCCACAAGAACTTCGGCATGCGCATCGATCACTTGCTGGCGACCCGCCCGGTCGCCGGGCGCACGGTGTGGGCGGAGATCGACCGCGAGGCGCGCAAAGGCAAGCCCATCCCCTCCGACCACGCGCCACTGGTGATCGACCTCGACCAGCCGGGGCACCCCTTCGACGCGGGTTGGACGTCCGCCGAGCGGCGGATCGCCGCGCGGCGCGCGGGCGCGCGCTGATGGGAAGGAAAGACGCCGCGGGCTTCCCGATCGAGCCGCCGATCGAGCCGATGCTCGCGAAGCTCGCGACGGCCCTGCCCGCGGGCGACGGCTGGCTGTTCGAGCCCAAGTGGGACGGCTTCCGGGCGATCGTCTTCCGCGACGGCGACCGGTGCTACATCCAGAGCCGCGACCTGAAGCCGCTCGACCGCTACTTCCCCGAGCTGGAAGCGGACTTTCGGACCAGCCTGCCGGCGCGCTGCGTGGTCGACGGCGAGATCGTGATCGCGACCGAGCGCGGGCTCGACTTCGAGGCCCTGCAGCTACGACTGCACCCGGCGGCGTCGCGCGTGAAGAAGCTCGCCGCCGAGACGCCCGCCTCCTTCGTCGCGTTCGACCTGCTCGCCGGAGACGGCGGCGACCTCCGCTCCCGCCCGCAGGCCGAGCGCCGCCTGCTGCTGGAGAAGGCGCTCGAGCGGACCTCGGGCCGCATCCATCTCACGCCTTGCCGTCGCGAGCGCGCGGTGGCCGAGGAATGGTTCCATCGCTTCGAAGGCGCCGGGCTCGACGGCGTGATCGCCAAGCACGAGAGCACGACCTATCAGCCCGGCAAGCGCGTGATGATCAAGGTCAAGCACGCACGTACCGCGGACTGCGTGGTAGCGGGCTTCCGCTGGCACAAGCACGGTCCGGGAACGCTGGTCGGCTCGCTGCTGTTGGGGCTCTACGACGACGCCGGAGCTCTGCACCACGTGGGCGTGACCGCGTCGTTCCCGATGGAGTCCCGCCGCCGTCTTGCGCGGGAGCTGGCGCCACTGCGCAAGGACGCGCTCGCGCCGCACCCCTGGCGGAACTGGGCGGGACTGACCCATGGCGCGGTCCGCATGCCGGGCGCCCAGAGCCGCTGGAGCGCGGGGAAGGATCTCTCCTGGGAGCCGCTGCGGATCGAGCGCGTGTGCGAGGTCACGTACGACCACCTCCAGGGCGATCGCTTCCGACACGCCGCCGTCTTCGTGCGTTGGCGTCCCGACAAACGGCCGGCGGACTGCCGTTACGACCAGCTCGACGTCACGGCCCCCGCCGAGCTCGCCGAGATCTTCCGACTCGTCCCCCCGTAGAGCGTGCGTACGGGTCGTAGTCGGGATCGAGCGGCTCCTGGGCCGGCCGCAGCGCCTCCGGTACGTGTTCGAGGTTCACGCGGACGCGGGTCCAGGTCGAGGAGCGCCCGCGCATCGCGTCCACCAAGACGTCGGCGGGCTGGAGGTGGGAGGCGGTCCCGGAATGACGCGCTTTCCAGCGCTCGAGCCCCGCCAGCGCCTCCTCCTTCTTCGCAGCGCGGCCGATCTCGATCAGCGGCTTCTTAGGCACGCGCCGGCCGCTCGGCTTCGCCCCGCCCTTCCTTCGCGACGGCTGGACGCGCGGCGGCTCGCCGGCCTGCTTCGCGTAGTGGGGCGGCCAGGGCGCATCGCCGAGGCCCGCCGCTTCCTGCCGCGCCGACAGCTCGAGCAGCGCCTCCAGCGAGCAGGGACTCTGGTCGATGCCCGCGTGCCGGTCGCCGATGGCGGCGAAGCGAGCGGGCATGGTGCGCAGCGTGAAGTCCTCGGGCTTGCACTCGAAGAGCTCGTCCCAGGTCACGGGCGCGGAGACCCGGGCGTCGGGGTTGGGGCGCACCGAGTAGGCGCTCGCGACCGTGCGGTCCTTGGCATTCTGGTTGTAGTCGAGGAACACGCCGTGGCGCTCCTCCTTCCACCACTTGCTGCTGGCGAGGCCAGGCGCCCGCCGCTCGACGTCACGCGCGAGCGCCAGGGCGGCGCGCCTCACCTGCGTGAACGACCAGCGGCGGTGGATGCGCACGTTGACGTGGATGCCCCGCGAGCCCGAGGTCTTGGGCCAGCCCACCAAACCGAGGTCGGCCAGGACCTCCTGGACCACCCGGGCCACGTCTCGGATCTGGGACCACTCGATGCCCGGCATCGGGTCGAGGTCGATGCGGAGCTCGTCGGGATGCTCGAGGTCCTCCGCACGGACCGGGTGCGGGTGGAGCTCCAGGCATCCCAGGTTCGCCATCCAGGCCAGCGCGGCTGCGTCGCGTGGCACGACTTCCTCGGCCGCGCGGCCGGAGGGGAAGCGTAGTGCGACGACTTCGATCCAGGTCGGCCGCGAGGCGGGCGCCCGCTTCTGGTAGAAGAAGTCGCCGTGGATCCCGTTGGCGTAGCGGACCAGCACGTTGGGCCGGCCGCCCGCTCCGCCGAGCGCGCCCTCGGCCACGGCCAGGTAGTAGCGGACGACCTCGAGCTTGGTGATGCGAGCCTCCGGGAAGTAGACCTTGCTCGGGTTGGAGATCGCGACCTCGCGCCCGGCGACGTCGACCACGACCCGTTCGCCCTGGCTCGCCACCTGACGAGCATACGTCGTCCCCTCGATGGTTTCCGCTCCCAGGCGAAACCCGCGATCGCCCCAGCCACGCCGAGGGCTATGGATTCGGCCGGAACGGCCGGCTACATTGACAGCCATTCGCGACATGCTTTCGAAGACCTCTGGAGGATGGGAGATGCGATGGTGAGCGAGGCACGCGCCGATCATCGCGCGTGCGCGCCGGGTAATCTCCACCGGATGCTGCTCGACGTGTCGCACGCCACGGCGTCGCACCGGGATCTGAAGAGCCTCCTCTGTGATCTGGCCGGGCTTCTCCGACGGGTCGCCCGCTTCGACCGGCTCGCGATCGTGCTCCATGATCCGGAACGCGACGTCATGCGCCTTCACACCATCGTCTCACTCGAGCCAACCTTCACGACCGACCTCGAGCTGCCCGTGCCCGAGTCCCCGGCGGGCCTCGTGTGGCAGACGCAACGGCCCCTCGTCGTGCCGCGCATCGACCGTGAGACGCGCTTCGCCGAGGTCCGACGGATCCTGCGCGCCGAAGGCATGCGATCGTGCTGCGTGCTCCCCCTCACGACGCCGCTCCGCCGTCTCGGCGGGCTCAGCTTCGCGAGCCAGGACGAAGATGCCTTCTCCGACTCCGACGTCGAGGTCCTGCAGGAGCTGACGACCCAGGTGGCGTTGGCCGTCGACAACACGCTCCATCACGAAGCTGCCCGCCAGGCGCAGCAGCAACTGGCGTGCGAACGGGATCGCCTCCAGTTGCTCCTCGAGGTGAACAACGCGCTCGTCTCGAACCTCGAGCCGCGCGTGCTGTTCAGCGAGATCGCGACCTGCCTGCGACGCGTGGTGGCGCACGACTACACGAGCCTCGCCGTCTACGACCGCGAGCGCAACGCGTTCGACATGTGGGCGCTCGAGTTCGCCGGCAAGGGGCTGATCAAGGAGCACATGTTCGTCCCGGTGGAGGGGTCGCCCGCGGGCAAGGCGTTCACGGCGGGAGAGCCCGCGCGGTTCGGGCGTGCGGATCTCGCGGCGCTCGTGTCCGATGTCGGGCGCGCCCTGCTCGCCGAAGGCATCCAGTCGATGTGCAGTGTGCCGCTCGCGGTGCACGACCGCCGGCTGGGGACGCTCAGCATCGGCCGGCTCGGCGGCGAGCCGTTCACCGATTGCGACGCGGAGCTCCTGGCCTCCGTCGCGAGCCAAGTCGCCTTCTCCGTCGAGAACGCGCTCGCGTTCCAGGAGATCGCCCAGCTCAAGGACAAGCTCGCCGCGGAGAAGGTCTACCTCGAGGACGAGATCCGCACCGAGTACAACTTCGAGGACATCATCGGTGAGTCCTCGGCGCTGAAACGCGTGCTGCGCCAGGTGGAGACGGTCGCGCCGACAGACTCGGCCGTGCTCATCCGCGGCGAGACGGGCACCGGCAAGGAGCTGATCGCCCGTGCCATTCACGACCTGAGCGGGCGCCGCGGGCGGACGTTCGTCAAGGTCAACTGCGCCGCCATCCCGACGGGCCTGCTCGAGAGCGAGCTGTTCGGCCACGAGCGAGGCGCTTTCACCGGGGCCATCGCGCAGCGGATCGGTCGTTTCGAGCTGGCCGACGGCGGAACGCTCTTCCTCGACGAGGTCGGCGACATCCCCCTCGAGCTGCAGCCCAAGTTGCTTCGGGTGCTCCAGGAGCGGGAGTTCGAGCGTCTCGGCAGCACGCGCACCAAGCGCGTCGACGTCCGAGTAGTCGCCGCCACGAACCGGAACCTCGAAGAGATGGTCGCCGGCGGGACGTTCCGGAACGATCTGTACTATCGCCTGGACGTCTTCCCGATCACGCTCCCACCGCTCCGCGAGCGGCCGGAGGACGTTCCACCGCTCGTCCGGTACTTCGTGCAGAAGTTCGCGCGTCGCATGAACAAGCGCATCGAGACCATCCCCGCGGAGGCAATGACGGCGCTCTCACGCTATGCCTGGCCGGGAAACGTGCGCGAGCTCGAGAACGCGGTCGAGCGCGCCGTCATCCTGACGAGCGGGCCCACCCTGCGCGTGCCCGTGGCGGAGTTCCACGGTCGCGCGGTCGCGCCGTCCGGGGGCGCCACCACGCTCGAGGCGACGGAGCGCGAAGCCATTCTCCGAGCGCTGCACGAGACCAACTGGGTGCTCGGAGGTCCGCACGGGGCCGCCGCCCGCCTGGGTCTCAAGCGCACCACGCTCCAATCGCGGATACAGAGGCTCGGCATCGATCGTGCCCCAGCGTGAGCCAAGTGCCGACCTGTCGGCGCGCGCCGACAGGTCGGCATCGTCGTTCGGCATCGCGCGCGGGACTCGAGACGCCGGCCTCGATGTGACGCGAGGTCTTCGGGGGTCCCGTCGCCCCGGGCGGCCGGCACGGCGCTTGCCTGTGGTGCGTCATCATGTCCGGCGCGGCACGACATCGGGACGGTCGGTTCCATGGGCCCATGACCGTGCGTTCTCTCAGCGAGCGATGCTGCGGATCACCATCACGACGCGCCCCGAGGGCGTGACGGTCGGGCTCGAGGGACGGCTCGCCGGCCCCTGGGTGGACGAGCTGGCCCGGTGCTGGAAGGCCCTGGTGGCCACGCAGGACGCGGGCTCGCTCTGCGTCCAGCTCGAGTCCGTGACGTTCATCGATGCCGCCGGCAAGGAGCTGCTCCGGACGATGCACGAGGAGGGCGCGGCGCTCGCGGCCGCCGGCTGCATGACACGCGCGATCCTGGAGGAGATCAGGAAGCACTAAGTGAACGCGAGGCTGCTCTAGAAGCGAGCGCGACCTCACTGGGAGGGCGGATCATGCGAGAGACGATCGAAGTCGGGTACCAGACCTTCGTTGCCGATGGAGACGATGAGTTCGGCGCGGTCCGGGACGTATCGCCGGATGGTCTGGTGGTGTACGTGGAGAATGCAGGCGAGTTCCGTGTCCCGCTGGATGCTGTCAAGGCGGTGCATTCCCAGAAGGTCATCTTCGACTGCGGCAAGCTGGACCGCCGTCTTCGGCGAGCGATCGGCCACGCACACGACGCGGAGGCGCCCGGGCTGTAGGCCGGCGCGGCGTGCCGCAGCCACTGTGCGGGGCGCTCCTCTGAGCACCCGCGAGCCCGTCGTCTCTCGCGACTCGGGCGAGAGGCGTAGTCCCCCGAGAATTCGGATCCACACGACGAACAGAAGGAGGAGTGTGATGAGCGGTATCACCGTCGGTCGAGACTCCACACCCATCGACCTGGGCGCGCCGCACGGCCTGTGTTCGACCCACAAGGACCGGGTCAACTCCGACCTCCTCGCATTCATCGGGGCCTAGGTCGGGCAAGCTGGAATGAATTGGATGCTACCTCCCCGCAATCGTCCGTGACGGATCGAGACGTCGCCCGAGCCCTCCTGGCCGCCGTGCTCGTCCTCTCTTCGTGCGGCGCCCGGCCCGCCCCGGCGCCTCCACCGCCGAAGGTGAAGGTCGTCCAGCCGGTCGCGCGGGAGATCACCGAGTGGGACGAGTACACGGCGCGTCTCGACGCCGTCGACTCGGTCGAGGTTCGCCCGCGGGTGAGCGGGTACCTGCAGTCGATCCACTTCCAGGACGGCACGATCGTCCATAAGGGGGATCTCCTCTTCTTGATCGACCCGCGCCCGTACGAGGCGGCGCTGCGCCGCGCCGAGGCCGACGTCGAGCTGGCGAAGTCCCGGCTCGCGCTGGCGCGGAAGAACTTCGCGCGGGCGGCGGACCTGCTCTCGAGCCACGCCATCTCGCAGGAGGAGTCGGACATCCGCGAGTCGAACGTGCGGCAGGCCGAGGCGTCGGTCGGGGAGGCCCAGGCGGCGGTGGACGCGGCCAGGCTCGACGTCGAGTTCACGCGCGTGTCCGCGCCGGTCGGCGGGCGCGTCGGGCGGAAGCTCGTCACCGAGGGGAACCTCATCAACGGGGGTGTGGGGACGCAGGGCACGCTGCTCACGACGATCGTGTCGCTCGATCCGATCTATGCGTACTTCGAGGCCGACGAGGCGTCGTTCCTCAAGTACGACCGCCTCGCCCGCTCGGGGCAGCGGCGGAGCTCACGCGAGTACAAGAACCCGGTGCACGTGGCGCTCGCCGGCGAGGAAGGCTTCCCGCACGACGGCGTCATGGACTTCGTCGACAATCAGCTCGATCGCGGCACGGGGACGATCGTCGGCAGGGCGCTCCTTCCGAATCGCGACCTGAGCCTCATCCCGGGGCTCTTCGCCCGCCTGCGGCTGCCTGGCAGCGGCCAGTACCGGGCGATCCTCCTCCCCGACGAGGCGATCGGGAGCGACCAGTCGCAGAAGTTCGTCTACCTGGTCGACGGCGAGAGCAAGGCCCAGTACCGCACGGTGAAGATCGGGCCGCTGGTCGACGGCCTGCGCGTCGTCCGCGAGGGCGTCATGCCGGAAGACTGGGTCGTGGTGGCCGGTCTCCAGCGGGTGGGGCCCGGGTCCAAGGTCGACGCGCAGCGGGAGACGATCCCGTCGCCGTCGACGGTCGAGGGCGTGCAGGCGACCACCTCGAAGACGGAGGCGTCCGAGGCGGGGCGCCGATGACCATCTCACGCTTCTTCATCGACCGGCCGATCTTCGCTGCCGTCCTCTCGATCGTCACGCTCATCCTGGGTGGCCTGGCCTACGGGACGCTGCCGGTCGCCCAGTACCCCGAGGTCGTGCCGCCGACGATCGTGGTGCAGGCCTCGTACCCCGGGGCGCCGCCCGAGGTCATCGCCGACACGGTCGCAACGCCGATCGAGCAGGAGGTCAACGGCGTCGAGGACATGCTCTACATGTCGTCGCAGAGCACGACCGACGGTCAGATGACGCTCACCATCACGTTCCGGCTCGGCACCGACCTCGACAAGGCGCAGGTGCTGGTCCAGAACCGCGTCGCGATCGCCGAGCCTCGCCTGCCCGAGGACGTCCGGCGGGTCGGCGTGACGACGCTCAAGTCGTCCCCCGACCTCCTGATGGTCGTGCACCTCCTCTCACCCACCAAGCGCTACGACCAGCTCTACATCGGCAACTTCGCGCTCATCCGGGTGCGCGACGCGCTCCGGCGCCTCGAGGGCGTCGGCGACGTCAACCTCTTCGGGCTCCGCGAGTACAGCATGCGCGTCTGGCTCGACCCGGGCCGGCTCGCGAGCCGGAACATCGCGACCAGCGACGTCGTTCAGGCCCTGCGCGAGCAGAACGTGCAGGTTGCTTCGGGAGCCGTCGGGCAACAGCCTGTGCCCACCGGGCACGCATTCCAGCTCCCCGTGACGACGCTCGGCCGGCTGCGCGAGCCCGAGGAGTTCGAGAACATCGTCGTCAAGACGGGGGCCGACGGACGCATCACGCGCGTCCGCGACGTCGCGCGTATCGAGCTGGCGGCGCGCGACTATTCCGTCAACAGCTACCTCAATAACGAGCCGGCGGTGGCGATGGCGATCGCACAGCTGCCGGGCTCCAACGCGCTGGCGACGGCGGACGCGGTCGAGCGCACGATGGAGGAGCTGTCGCGGAGCTTCCCCGAGGGGCTCGCATACAAGATCGTCTACAACCCGACGGTGTTCGTCCGCGAGTCGATCAACGAGGTGATCCACACGCTCTTCGAGGCGGTCGGGCTCGTCGTGATCGTCGTGCTCGTGTTCCTCCAGACGTGGCGCGCGAGCCTGATCCCGCTGCTCGCCATTCCGGTATCGCTGGTGGGGACCGTCGCCGCGATGAAGGCCTTCGGCTTCTCGCTGAACATGCTCTCGCTCTTCGGCCTCGTGCTGGCCATCGGCATCGTGGTCGACGACGCGATCGTGGTGGTCGAGAACGTCGAGCGCCACATCGCCGAAGGCCTCGCGCCGCGCGAGGCCGCGCACCGCGCCATGGACGAGGTGACGGGCGCCGTCATCGCGATCGCCTTCGGTCTCTCGGCAGTCTTCGTGCCGACGGCCTTCCTCGGCGGCATCACGGGCCAGTTCTATCGGCAGTTCGCGCTCACGATCGCGGTGGCGACCCTGCTGTCGGCGTTCAACTCGCTCACGCTGAGCCCGGCGATGTGCGCGCTCCTCCTCCAGCCCGAGGGCGCCGAGAAGGACTGGCTCGGACGGCTGTGGGACCGCCTGTTCGGGCGGTTCTTCCGGGCTTTCAACCGGGTCTTCGAGCGGACCAGCGAGCGCTACGGAGGGGCCGTCGGCCGCCTCGTACGCCGACCCGTCCTCGCGCTCACCACCTATGCCCTCCTGCTCGGTCTCATCGTGGTCGGGTTCCGGACCATCCCGACGGGCTTCATTCCGGCGCAGGACAAGGGCTATGTCATCGTCGCGATCCAGCTCCCCGACGGGGCGTCGCTCGAGCGGACCGACGCCGTCGTGCGGCGAGCGGGCGAGGTCATCCTCGCGACGCCGGGCGTCCAGTTCGCGGTCGCGTTCGCGGGGTTCTCGGGCGCGACGCGGGCCAACAGCTCGAACGCCGGCGCCATCTTCGTCGGCCCGAAGCCGTGGGATGAGCGGCGTCACGGGCCGACGGTCAACGAGCTCATCGCGACCCTGCAGCGGCGTTTGTCCGAGATCGAGGAGGCGAGCATCTTCGTGATCCCACCGCCGCCCGTGCAGGGCCTCGGCACCTCGGGCGGGTTCAAGCTCCTCGTCCAGGATCGTGGCGGGCAGGGGTTCCGCGCGCTGCAGGAGGCGACCGACGCCTACGTCGGCGCGGCGCGCGGCGATCCGAACGTTGCCAGGGTGTTCACCACCTTCCGTGCCTCGGCCCCGCAGCTGTACGCCGACATCGACCGCGTGAAGGCGGAGAAGCTCGGCGTCCCGCTCGCGAACGTCTTCGACACGCTGCAGGTCTACCTCGGCTCGGTGTACGTCAACGACTTCAACCGCTTCGGGCGCACCTTCCAGGTGCGCGCGCAGGCGGAGGGCGCCTATCGCGCGGAGCCCGAGGACGTGGTGCGGATCAAGACGCGGAACAACTCGGACGGCATGGTGCCGCTCGGGTCGGTCGTGACCCTCCAGTGGCGCAGCGGCTCGGATCGCATCGTCCGCTACAACATGTTCCCCGCCGCCGAGGTGAACGGCGACGCGGCGCCGGGCGAGAGCCAGGGCACGGCCCTGGCGGCCATGGAGCGGCTGGCGGCGCAGGTGCTCCCGCTCGGGATGCAGGTCGAATGGACCGACATCGCCTACCAGGCGAAGCTCGCGGGCAACACCGCGGTCTTCATCTTTCCGCTCTGCGTCCTCTTCGTATTCCTCGTCCATTCCGCCGAGTACGAAAGCTGGTCGCTGGCGCTCGCGATCATCCTGATCGCACCGATGTGCCTGCCGTTCGCGCTCTTCGGCACGTGGCTGCGGGGCCTGGACAACAACCTCATCACGCAGATCGGCTTCATCACGCTGATCGGGCTGGCCGCGAAGAACGCCGTGCTCATCGTCGAGTTCGCGAAGCAGCAGCAGGAGGAGGGCAAGGACCGCTTCGCGGCCGCCGTCGAGGCGAGCCGGCTCCGCCTCCGGCCGATCCTGATGACCTCGTTCGCGTTCATCCTGGGCGTGCTGCCGCTCGCGCGCGCGACCGGACCCGGCGCCGAGATGCGCCAGGCGCTCGGCACGGCAGTGTTCAGCGGCATGCTCGGCGTCACGCTCTTCGGCCTCTTCCTGACGCCCGTGTTCTACGTGGTTCTCCGGCGCTCATCGGCCGGTCGGATCGTCGCGCGCGAGGGGGCGTCCGAGAGCGACGCGCCGGGCCTGTCGCCCGGGACGGGTGGAGAACTCCGGCGTGGGTAGCGCGGGGCGGACCCGCGGCTGCCGCACGCGCCTCTCGGTCGTCGTGGTGCTGCCGCTCCTCGCGGCCTGCGCGCTCGGGCCGAGATACCGGCGGCCAGCCGTCCCCACGCCCGAGACGACGCGTGGCGAGCACGGTCCGGGGGATGCCGCCTCGCTCGCAGACTCGCCGTGGTGGGCGATCTTCGGCGATCCCCCCCTGCAGGCGCTCGTCGAGGAGGCGCTCCGCGGCAGCCACGATCTGCGGGCCGCGGCGGCGCGCGTCGAGCAAGCGCGCAACCAGATCGCCATCGCGCGTGCCGACATGTTTCCGCAGGTGAGCTATCAGGGCCAGGCGGTCCGCGAGCGCACCTTCGTGCCCGGCAGCCCGGGGAACGCGACCTTCAACTCCTTCCTCGGCACCTTCAACCTCGCCTGGGAGATCGACGTCTGGGGCCGGATCCGGCGGGCGACCGAGTCCGCGCGCGCCGACTACCTCGCCGCCGAGGCGGCGCGGCGCGGCGTGCTGCTCACCCTGGTGAGCGACGTGGCGCAAGCCTACTTCGAGCTGCTCGAGCTCGACCGCGAGCTCGAGATCACGCACAGCACGACGCTCACGTTTCAGGACACCGTCAACCTCTTCCGGCGACGCTACGTGGGCGGGATCGGCACGCTGCTCGAAGTGTCGCGCGCGACGGCGGCGCTCACCCAGGCGCGGGCGGGCATCCCGGAGCTCGAGCGCCAGATCGTCGTCAAGGAGAACCAGCTCTCCACCCTCCTCGGACGGCCGCCCAGCGACATTGCGCACGGCACGCTGCCCGAGGGCGAGTCACCCGCCCCCGAGACGCCCGTCGGCCTGCCGTCCCAGCTCCTCGAGCGCCGCCCCGACATCCAGCAGGCGGAGCAGGCGCTCGTGGCGGCGAACGCCGATGTCGGCGTCGCCGTGGCGAACTTCTTCCCGCGCCTCGGCCTCACCAGCCTGTACGGCGGCCAGAGCAGCGAGCTCGAGAACGTGGTGAAGAGCGCCGGCAACGTGTGGGCCATCGGCGGCTCGCTCGCCGGTCCGCTCTTCCAGGGTGGACGGCTGCTCGCGAGCTATCGGGCGAGCTCGGCCGCGTGGGAAGAAGCCGTCGAGCGCTACGAGCAAGCCACGCTGCAAGCGTTCGCCGAAGTGTCGAACGCCCTCGTCGCGCGGCAGAAGCTCAAGGGCGTGCACGCCGAGCGCGCCGAGACGGTAACGGCGCTCCAGACGTCGGTCGCGCTTTCGCTCCAGCGCTACAATGACGGCATCGCGAATTACTTCGAGGTCCTCGAGGCCGAGCAGCAGCTCTTTCCGGCCGAGCTCGACCTCGCCCGCACACAGCGCGACGAGCTCGTGGCGGTCGTGACCCTCTACCGTGCGCTCGGGGGCGGGTGGCGACTCGCCGTGCCCGACTGGAGTGCCGTCCCGGACAGGCCGGCGGCCGGCGAGATGCCTCGAGCCCCCGCGGGTGACTGAACGCCGGCATGATCGCGGGACGTGCCGCAAAGGATCGATGAAGGACTGGTGATCGGGGAACATTCATACCGCTTCCACGCCGTTCCGCGGTCGAGGTTGACCGCCTCGTCGTCGCCGGCGTAGCGTCGCGAGTCACGATGCCTCCACCGAAGCGTCCGCTGATCGAAGCCCGCCGGGACCAGATGTTCCCCACCCTCGAGCCGGCGGAGGTCGACCGGCTGCGGCGGTTCGGGGAGCCCCGGTCGTATCGCGCGGGCGACGCCCTCGTGAAGGTCGGCGAGGTCGGTCACGGGCTGACGGTCGTCCTCGCGGGCGAGGTCGCCATCACTCGGCGCGACGAGCTCGGTCGTCGGGAGGCGATCGTCACCCACGGCCCCGGCGCGTTCATGGGCGAGCTGGCCCAGCTGTCCGGGCGCCCGGCCCTGGTCGACGCCTTCGCCGAGGGGCCCGTCGAAGCGCTCGTCATTCCGCCGGAGAAGCTCCGCGCGCTGCTCGTGGCGGAGGCGGAGCTCGGTGAGGAGGTCATGCGCGCGCTGATCCTCCGCCGCGTCGGCTTGATCGAAACCGGGGCCGGGCCGGTCATCATCGGCCGCGCGGATGACGGCGATGTGCTCCGGCTCGACAACTTCCTCCGACGGAACGGACACCCGCACCACCAGCTCGACCCGGATACCGACGCCGACGCGCGCGCGCTGCTCGAGCGCTTCCACGTCCACCCAGAGCACCTGCCGATCGTCCTCTGCCCCGGCGGGGAGCTGCTCCGGAATCCCGGCGAGGTGCAGCTCGCCCGCTGCCTCGGCCTCGTCGGACTGCTCGATCCCGCGAAGGTCTACGATGTCGCGATCGTGGGCGCGGGACCGGCCGGGCTCGCCGCGGCCGTCTATGCGGCGTCGGAAGGTCTCTCGGTGTTGGTTCTCGACTGCCGCTCCTTCGGCGGCCAGGCGGGCGCGTCGGCGCGGATCGAGAACTATCTCGGCTTTCCGACGGGCATCAGCGGCATGGCCCTCATGGCGCGCGCGTACAACCAGGCGCAGAAGTTCGGCGTGGAGATGGCGATTCCGGCCGAGGCCGGGAACCTTCAACGGGCTGGCGCGGGGGCGGTCGAGCACCGGTTCGTCCTCGGCCTCTCGGACGGGGAACGGGTCAGCGCACGCGCCGTCGTCATCGCCGGCGGCGCCCGCTACCGCCGCCTGGACGTGAGGAACCTGGACGAGTTCGAGAGCACGAGCGTGCACTACTGGGCCTCGCCGGTCGAGGCGCGGCTCTGCGCCGGGCAGGAGGTAGCCCTGGTGGGCGGCGGCAATTCGGCGGGCCAGGCGGTCGTCTACCTCGCGAGTCAGGTCGCGAAGGTCTGGCTCCTGGTGCGCGGAGCGAGCCTCGGCGCCAGCATGTCGCGCTATCTCGTCGACCGCATCAGCGGCCTGCCGAACGTCGAAATGGTGACGCACGCAGAGGTCAGCGGGCTCGAGGGGCATGACGGCGCTCTCGAGGCGATCCGCTGGCGCCGCTCGGGCAAGGAGGTGCGCAGGCGGATCCAGCACCTCTTCCTCTTCATCGGCGCCGATCCGAACACCGATTGGCTGTCCGGCTCCGACGTCGCGCTCGACGACAAGGGGTTCGTGCGCACCGGTCCGGATGCCGGCGTCGGTCGCCAACCACTGGAGACCAGCCGGAGCGGCGTGTTCGCCATCGGCGACGTCCGGTCGGGTTCGGTGAAACGAGTCGCGGCCGCGGTGGGGGAGGGGGCGCAGGTCGTCCCGACGCTGCACGCCTTCCTGGCCGGGGCGGGGCGCGCGCCCGCCGTCGCGAAATATTGAGGAGGTCTCATGCCGGCTGAGTGCACCCATTTGGAGTCGATCCACGACGTGACGCCCAGCGCGCGCGGCTGCGAGGAGTGCCTGCAAACGCATTCCAGATGGGTGCACCTGAGGCTCTGCCGGACCTGCGGCCATGTCGGCTGCTGCGACGACTCGCCGAACCGACACGCCACGAAGCACTTCCACGCGAGCCGCCACCCCATCATCGAGGGGTACGATCCTCCGGAGAGGTGGGGCTGGTGCTACATCGACGAAGTGCTTTTCGACCTGTCCGACCGCGCCACGCCTCAGCTCGGTCCGATCCCCCGCTACGTTTGAGCCCCCCATCGGAAGGTATACTGCTATTCTCGCCGGCGTGCCGACCCAGGAGGAGAGGTCCGAGGCAACGCGCGGGAAGCTCCTCGCCGTGGCGCGAAGGCTCTTTCGCGCCCGCGGCTACGCGCGGACGTTCATCGAGGACATCGCCGCCCGCGCGGGCGTCACCAAGGGCGCCTTCTACCACCATTTCCCCGACAAGAAGGCGATCTTCCTCGCCGTTTTCCACGAGACGGAGCAAGCGCTCATGGAAGCGTCGGCGGCCGGCGCCTGCGGACCCGACGCGTGGAGTCGGTTCCGGGCTGGCTGTCGAGCGTTCCTCGAGGCCTCGATGGACCCTGGCGTGCAGCGGATCATTCTCCGCGACGGGCCGGTCGTGCTCGGCTGGGAGGCGTGGCGCGAGATCGACGCGCGGTACAGCCTCGGGCTCATCGAGGGTGGGCTCCAGCAGGCCATGGCCGAGGGCCGGGTCTCGGGATCGCTCAAGCCCCTCGCCCATCTGCTGTTCGGAGCGCTGTGCGAGGGGGCGATGATGGTGTCGCGGGCGGCGAAGCCGCGCGCGGCGCTCGCCGAGGTCAGGGGGCAGGTCGACGCGCTGCTCGCGGCGATCGAGACGCGGCTGGAAGGGCGTCGGAGCCATGCGAACGAGGGATAGGCCAGCAGCGCTACCGCGAGATCCTGATCGAGCTCAAATGAGCCGCCCGCGACGCCCCCGGGCTCGCGGCCCAGGGACCGCCGACGGCATCGCCGGGCGCCGTGACGTCAACCAAACCGCGGGCAAAGACGTCTACAGGTCATGAGTCGCAGCGCCATGGGGGTGCTCGGGGGGCACGGCCAGGGAGGTCTGCTGGTGTGGGAGAGCACCGAAACCCTGCCCGAGGGAGGAGCGCACACGACGTCCGTCACCGAGTGCGCCGGCCGCGACGAGACGGATGCCGGGGGCGCGCGCCTGGAACCCGAGGTCGTGCTGCCGGCGCAGGTCCCCGATCGTCGGGCCACCATGCTGCAGCCGGAGAAACGTCTGATGCTCGCGGTTCTCGAGGACGCCACCGCGACTCTTCTCAGGTATCCGCTCCCTCGCCAGGCGCGAAAGCGACGGGCGCTCAGAGAGGCAGAGGAGTGGCTCGACTCGACCGACACCGAATCGCCCTTCGCATTCATTCGGATATGTGAGGCGCTCGGCCTGGATGCGCAGTGGCTTCGGACCGGTCTGGCGCGCGCCCGGGAAGCGGGGGAGGGCGAGCCCGCGAAGCATCGCACATGTCCGGTTCGTCGAATGGCCGGTACGAGGCACAGAATCAGCGGGCGTCGATTCGGCTGACGAACGGGTCCCCGAGCCCGAGCCGTCAGGCCGCCACGGCGTCGGCACCCGTCGTCGACATCGTGAGCTCGAACCAGAAGGTGCTGCCTCTGCCCGGCTGACTCTCCAGGCCCATATGTCCGCCCATCAGCGTCACGAGCTGGCGGCAGATCGCCAGGCCGAGCCCGGTGCCTCCGTAGACGCGGGTGGTGCTGTCGTCGCCTTGCGCGAAGCTCTCGAAGAGCCCCGCCTGT
>Ga0209159_1001029_pt1 | contig 22693 bp, 19 predicted proteins | sample GraSoiAngelo_144_FD_185901 | JGI IMG/M metagenome (GOLD analysis project Ga0209159, IMG submission 185901) | Grasslands soil microbial communities from the Angelo Coastal Reserve, California, USA - 14_1009_02_40cm (SPAdes) (version 2) | ecosystem: Environmental > Terrestrial > Soil > Grasslands ...
GCTCCTGGACAAGGGGCCGCTGCCCAATCCGGGCGGCTCGACCGGTCACGCCTCCAACTTCATCTATCTCGTCGACCACTCGAAGGAGATGACTGCGCTCACAGTGGAGAGCGTCCGCCAGTACCGGGAGATGGGTGTGTTCGTTCAGTCAGGCGGGGTCGAGGTCGCGCGCACCACAGAGCGTCTGCAGGAGCTGACCAGGCGCATGGCCTCGGCGAACTCGTGGGGCATCGAGCCGGTGGCGATGTTGGCTCCGGAGCAGGTGAAAGAGCTGGTGCCCTACATCGACGAGTCGGTGATCCTGGGCGGTTTCTACACGCCCGGGGTCGGCGTGGTCGACTCGCTGCGCGCGGGGACGCTGATGCGCGAGAAGGGCCAGGCCGCGGGCGCGCTCCACGTAGCGCCGAAGATCGAGGTCGTCGGCATCGACGTCGAGCACGGGCGTGTGAAACGCGTGCGCACGACCGATGGCGACATCGAAGCCGAGACAGTCGCCATCACCTGCGGGGTGTGGAGCCCGCGAGTGGCGCGGATGGCAGGGGCGCGCATCCCGCTGACCCCGGCGGTGCACCAGATGATTGACATCGGACCGGTGCCTCGCTTTCGCGGCGCCAAAAGTGACATCGAGCATCCGATCGTCCGCGACATGGACACCAACATGTACGAACGCCAGGCCGGGGGCGACCTCGAGATCGGCTCCTACGCGCACCGACCGATCCTCTACGACCCGGACGACCTGCCATCCGTGGAGCAGGCAGCGCTCTCGCCGACGGAGTTTCCTTTCACCCAGGTCGATTTCGAGGAGCAGATGCAGCACGCGCTGGAGCTGATGCCCGAGATCGTCGGCGACGAGTCGGTGGGCGTGAAGTACGCGATCAACGGCATCCTGTCGCTGACGCCGGACGGCATGCCGGTGCTCGGCGAGTCACCGGACGTGAAGGGTCTCTGGTCGGCCGCCGCCGTGTGGGTGAAGGAAGGACCGGGCACGGGCAGAGCCGTCGCCGAGTGGATGGTGCATGGGGAGTCGGAGATCGACCTCCATTCGTCCGATATCGCCCGCTTCCACGAACATCAGAAGACTCGCGCGCACGTGCGCGCGCGAGCCGCCGAAGGCTTCAACAAGACGTACGGCATCGTGCACCCGAGCGAGCAGTGGGCCACAAACCGGAACATCCGCCTGGCGCCGTTCCACGTCCGCGAGCGCGAGCTGGGGGCGGTGTTCTTCGAGGCGGCGGGGTGGGAGCGGCCGCAGTGGTACGAGTCAAATGCGCCGCTGCTCGAGGAGTACGGCGACCGGGTCAACCGCCGCACCGCGGAGTGGGAGTCGCGTTGGTGGTCGCCCATCATCAACGCCGAGCACCTGGCGATGCGTGAGCGGGCGGGCCTGTTCGACCTGTCCGCGTTCACGATCTTCGACCTTATCGGGCCGGGCGCGCTCGCTTCCGCACAGTGCGCGGCACTGCGCCAGGTGGACGTGCCCGTCGGACGCGTCGTCTACACGCCGGTGTTGAGCCCGAACGGCGGATTCAAGTCCGACCTCACGATCATGCGGCTGGGCGACGAACACTTCAGGGTTGTGACCGGCGGCGCGGCCGGAATGTCGGACAGGAAGTGGTTTCGCGACCAGCTCGTGGCCGGCGCGGAGCTTGCGGACATGACCTCGTCGATGACGACGATCGGGCTGTGGGGCCCCCGAGCGCGAGACATCCTCGCCAGCACCACATCTGACGACGTCTCCAACGAGGGGTTCAAGTTCGGCACCTGCCGCACGATCGAGATCGGCACCCAACGCGTGCTGGCCTCTCGCATCTCATACGTCGGGGACCTCGGCTGGGAGCTGTACGTCCCGATCGAGCAGGGTCTCAGGTTGTGGGACGCGCTCTGGGAGGCCGGACGTCCACACGGCCTCGCGGCCTGTGGCATCGGCGTGTACGGCAGCACCGGCCGGCTCGAGAAGTCCTACCGCGCGCACGGCAACGAGCTCGAGACCGAGTACAACGTGGTCGAGGCCGGGATGACCGCGCCCCGGGTGAAGGAAGAGGACTTCATCGGCAAGGCCGCGCACCTGCGCCACCGCGAAGAGGAGCCCGCCGCGATTCTCTGCAGTCTCACGGTTGACGACCACCGCTCGAAAGGCGGCGAGAAGCGGTACATGCTCGGCCGCGAGCCGATCCTGACCCGAGACGGGAAGCGGATCGTGGATCGACTCGGACGCGGCTCGTACGTGACCAGCGCCGGGGCGGGACCCTCGGTCGGCAAGCACATCCTGATGGCCTACCTCACGCCCGCGGAGGCGGTGGTCGGCAACCGGCTGTTGGTCGAGTACATGGGCGAGCGGTACCCGGTGACGGTCGCGGTGGCCGGGGCGATGCCGCTGTTCGACCCTGAGAACACTCGCATCAGGGGCTAGATGCGCATCTCAGCTTGTATCAAGCGGGTGCCGATCACCGGTGGCAGGATCTTGCTGACCGAGGACGCACGCGCGATCAACACGCAGCACCTGGGTTTCACGATGAGCCCGCACGAGGAGTGCGGCGTGGAAGAGGCTGTGCGCCTGATCGAGGCCAACAAGGGCGACTCGGTCGTCCTCACGCTCGGCCCTCCGGAGGCGGTCGAGCAGCTGCGCGACGCGATGGCGCTCGGCGTCGACCGCGGCATCCATCTCCAGACCGATGGGCGTGAATGGGATGGGGAGGCGACCGCCACGGCGCTTGTCGATGCCATCCGCGCGGATGAAGCCGACCACGGCCGCTTCGACATCATCTTCTTCGGCAACGAGTCCGCCGACTCAGGGGGATTCCAGGTCGGCATCCGAGTCGCATACGCGCTGGGCCGCGCATGCGTTACCGGCTTGAAGAAGGTCACGCTCCAAGGCGCATCGGTGCGGTGCGAGCAGGAGGTTGAGGCGGGGCGTGACGTGTACGTCGTGCCGCTGCCCGCGGTGCTCACTGTGAAAGAGGGCCTGAACCTACCGCGCTATCCGTCGGTGCCCGGCCGCATGCGGGCCCGAAGCAAGCCCGTCTCCGTGGTCACGCCGATCCGGCCGGACCCGCGGCTGGAGCTGGTGAGCCTCGCCGTGCCCGCGGGCCAGGGCCGCCGCGCGGAGTCGCTGGGCAGCGGGGCGGCGGCAGCGCCCGCGGTGGTCGAGTTGCTGCGCAAGGCGGGTGTCTTGTGAGCGTCCTGATCCTGACCGATGGGAGCGATGCGTCGAGGCAGGCGCTGACGCTCGCGCGGAGGTTCGGTGACCCCGTGCATGCGGTGCACATGGACGCCGTGGCGCCTTTCGCGCCGGACTCCCTGGCCGCCATCCTCCAGCAGGTCGCCGACGAGCTGAACGCCGCGGCGGTATTTGCCGCCGGCACGGATCGCGGCAACGAGGTGATGGCCCGGCTGGCCGCGCGCGCGGGACTGCCGCTCGCAGCGAACTGCGTCGCCGTCACCCCCGGCGCGCCCGCGGCGCTGACCCGGTTGCGGTGGGGTGGCAGCCTGCTCGAGGAGGCCAGGCTGCACAGCCCGCGTCCGCTGATCACGGTCGCACCCCACACCGTGTCCATCGAAGAGGGCCCAGAGCCGATCGACGTGGACGTCGCCCGCTTCGTCGAGGAGCTCGATGAACGCGACCTGCTGGTCCGGGCGTCCGACCACGTCGCGCCGCAAGACGGCGGCGTCTCGCTGACGACCGCGAAGGTGATCGTCAGCGGAGGTCGCGGTGTCGGTTCCAAAGAAGGTTTCGCCATCATCGAGGAGCTGGCCGGCTTGCTGGGCGCGGCCGTCGGCTGCTCGCGGGCGGTGACCAGCGCGGGTTGGCGGCCGCACTCCGACCAGGTCGGCCAGACTGGGACCAAGGTGGCGCCGGAGGTCTACATCGCATGCGGCATCTCGGGCGCGACCCAGCACATGGCAGGCCTGAAGGGCGCCAAGCGGATCCTGGCGATCAACTCCGACCCCCAGGCGCCGCTGATGCTCAACGCCGACTACACGGTGACCGGCGACCTGAAGGAGGTCGTGCCGGCGATCACCGCCGAGATCCGCAAACGCACGTGAACATCGCGCAGGCAACCGCCCTGGCCCTGGCGCTCGCGGTTGCGGGCACGCTCTTCGGCCGCCGCGCCTGGACCCTCTACAGGCTTCTGCGATCCGGCAAGCCGGCGGCGCGCTTCGACGACGTGCGGGCCCGAGCACGCGCAGAGGCGACTGTGGTGGTCGGCCAGAGCAAGCTGCTGCAGCGGTTGCTCCCCGGCCTGATGCACGCCGCCATCTTCTGGGGCTTCCTCGTCCTCTTCCCCACAATCGTCATCGCCATGACCGGCGCGGTCGACCCGCGCTCGACGCTGCCGTGGCTTGGCGCGCAGGGTTGGTACGCCCTTCTGGTCGACGTGTTCGCGCTGCTGGTGCTCATCGGTGTGATCACCGCCCTCGTCATCCGCAAGGTCCAGAGACCTGCTCGTTTCAAGGGCAGTCACCTGGGCGAGGCGGACCTCATCCTCGCCTTGATCGCGGGCATCGTCACCACGCTCCTCCTCTGGCATGCGTCGCAGATCGCGCTGCGTCTGAACGACTACCCGGCGCCGTGGGCGCCGATATCCGAGTCGCTGTCGCACGTCGTCGCACCGGCGGCCCCGGTGCTCGAGCGCGTGGCGGTGTGGGCTCACGTGCTGATCATCCTTTCGTTCCTCGTCTATCTCCCTTACTCCAAGCACCTGCATATCCTCGTCGCGGCCTTCAACGTGTATTTCGGAAGGACTCGTTCGCCGGGCCGTATCGAACCGATCGATTTCGAAAGGCCCGAGGCTGAGGTTCGCTTCGGTTCCGCTCGCGCGAGCGATATGACCTGGAAGCAGATGCTCGACACCATGTCGTGCACCGAATGTGGCCGGTGCCAGGACGTGTGCCCCGCCTACGCGACGGGCAAGGCATTGTCGCCAAAGCTCTTGATCATGGCGATGCGCGACCAGCTGCTGAGCGGTGCGTCCACGCCCATCGTGCCCAACGCGGTGAGCGACGACATCGTTTGGGACTGCGTCACATGCGGCGCTTGCGTCCGCGAGTGCCCCGTCGGGATCGAGCACATCGACCACGTGATCGACCTGCGCCGCAACCTGGTCATGGTCGAGTCCCGTTTTCCGGAGGAAGCCGGCACCATGCTGCGCGACGTCGATCGCACCTCCAATCCCTGGGGCAAGCCGCAGGCCGAGCGCGTGCAGTGGGCCGAAGGACTCGGCGTTCGCGTCCTGCAACCGGGCGAACGCGCGCCGGAAGTCCTCTTCTGGGTCGGCTGCGCTCCTGCCTTCGACGAGCGCGCGCGCAAGGCCGCCATCTCGACGGCGAAATTGATGCAGATGGCCGGCGTCGACTTCGCGATCCTCGGGCCGCGCGAAGGCTGCACCGGAGACCCGGCCCGGCGCATGGGCGACGAATACACGTTTCAGAGGCTGGCGGGCGAAAACGTGGCGACGCTGAACGGCGCGGCCGTGAAGAAGATCGTCACGACCTGCCCGCACTGCTTCAACACGCTGGGTAACGAGTACTCCGATTTCGGAGGCACGTATGAGGTGGTGCACCACACGCAGTTCCTGGCCGACCTGGTCCACGAAGGCAAGCTCGCGCCGATGCCGAGCGAGCAAACGATCACCTATCACGACTCGTGCTACCTGGCCCGGCACAACGACGTTCGCGCCGCGCCGCGTGAGCTCGTCTCCGCCGTGGGCCAGGCAATCGAGATGCCGCGCAACCGCGAGCGAACCTTCTGCTGCGGCGCCGGCGGCGCGCGCATGTGGATGGAGGAGAAGCGGGGCCGCCCGATCAACCAGGAGCGCGTGCGCGAGGCGGTGGCGACCGGAGCCGAAACCCTCGCCGTGGCGTGCCCGTTCTGCACGGTGATGCTCGACGACGGGATGCGCGAGACCGGCGCGAAAATGCAGGTTTTCGATCTGGCCACGCTGCTGGCGGAGGCCGTTGAGCGGCGACGGGCGCTGGCTACTTAGAGCCTAAGACTCCTCGGCGGCCACCCGGAACAGGACGCGGTTGGCCGACGGGTCGGCGGCGGCCAGGCCGTCACCCTCTTCGACAACCCGGACCCCGGCATGTTCGAGTCGCCCGACCACATCGTCGAGGTCACCTCTCGCCGGCAGCTCGATCGTGTAGCGGCGAAGGCCGGCCGAGCCGGGAGGCGCGGGCGGGGCACCTTCGCCGGCCCACGTGTTCAGGCCCACGTGATGGTGATAGCCGCCCGCCGACACAAAGCCGACGCCGGGCACGTGGCCCATGACGTCGAAGCCGACCAGGTCGTGGTAGAAACGCAGGGCATCTTCGACGTCGGCAACATGGAGGTGGATGTGACCCATCTTGGTGCCGAGGGGCAGCGGCCCATCCAGGCGGTCATCCGCATCGAGATGGCTGAACAGCTCCTCGAGGTCGATCGGGTCGCGGCCGGATCGCGGGCGACCGTCCTTGTCATAAGCGGCGAACGTGCCGTTGGCGAACCCCATGGTTCCGTCCTCCGGCGACTCGGTGTAGATCTCGATCCCGTTGCCGTCCGGGTCCCAGAGGTAGTTTGCCTTGGTCATCACATGGTCGGTGGGGTACTGCTCCCATCGCAGGCGGGCCAGGCGGCCGATCACGCGCGCCAGCTCCCGCCGGTCGGGCACCACGACGGCGAGGTGATAGAGGCCCGAGGTTCTGGGGACGACCGGTCGCTCGGCGTCGGGGTACAGCACGACAAGCTCGCGTCCCGCGGCCCCGAGCCGGATCTCCGGCCCGCCTGAAGCAAGTGGGGTCAGGCCCACATAGTCGCGGTAGAAGCGGAGCGCGCGGTCACCGTCGGTGACGGCAAGCTCGACGGCGCCGACGCCGGTTTTCGCGGCGATCGATTGGGTCTTCATTACTCCATTGGTACCCGGACGAGGCTCGGACTATTCAGAAGGGCCTTGGCAGCCCCTCCGGCGCCTTCGGCGCCACCTCCCCATGAATGGGGAGGCGGTTTAGCTGCCCGCCTGCCTCCTAGCTCAGGCCGACGATGTCGCCTTTTTCGTCGATGTCGATCCGGGCGGCGTTCGGATGCGACGGCAGGCCGGGCATCGTCCGCATCTCACCGCAGATCGGGTAGATGAACCCCGCCCCGACCGAGGCACGCACCTCACGGACGCGCATCTGCCAGCCGGTCGGCGCGCCTTTGAGCGCCGGATCGGAAGAGATCGACAGGTGAGTTTTCGCGATGCAGACGCCCAGCCCACCGAATCCGTTGCGCTCGTACGAGTCGAGCTGCGCCGCCGCATCCTTCTGGTACTCGATGCTGCCCGCGCCGTACACCCTCGTCGCGATCGTCTCGATCTTGTCGCGCAGGCTCATTTGTTCGGGATAGAGGAAGTGGAACGAACTTGGTTCGGCGGCTGCCTCGACCACAGCTTCCGCGAGCTCGGTGGCTCCTTTACCCCCCTCGGCGAAGTTGTGGCACGCAGCGGATCGCACGCCGAGCTCGTCGGCGATCTCGCGCACCGCCGCGTGTTCCGAGGCATGGTCGCCCGGAAAGGCATTGATCGCGATCACAGGGGTGACGCCATGCAGCTTGATGTTCTCGACCTGCTTGCGCAGGTTGGGCGCCCCCGCCCAGACGTCGTCCGGACTCTCCTTGAGCATCTCCGGGGGAAGCGGCTTGCCCGCGACAACCTTGAAGCGGCCGGAGTGAACCTTCAAAGCGCGGACGGTGGCGACGATGACCGCGGCGTCCGGCACCAGCCCCGAGGCACGGCATTTGATGTTGAAGAAGCGCTCGGCGCCCATATCGGCGGCAAATCCGGCCTCGGTGACGAGGAAGTCGCCGCAGCGGATGCCGATCAGGTCCGCGATCACCGACGAGTTGCCGGTCGCGATGTTGCCGAACGGACCGGCGTGGACGAGGACGGGCGTGTTCTCGAGCGTTTGGAGCAGGTTCGGCTTGATCGCGTCGCGCAGGACGACTGTCATCGCTCCCGCGGCGTGGAGCTCCTCTGCCGTGATCGGCTTGCCATCGGTCGTGTTGCCGATCACGATCCTTCCCAACCGCCTGCGCATGTCCTGCAGCGATGTGGTCAGCGCCAGGACCGTCATGACCTCAGAGGCGGCCGTGATGTCAAAGCCCGTCTGCCGGATGACGCCGTCTTCGTGCGCACCGAGGCCGACGACGATGTTGCGAAGCACCCGGTCGCTGACGTCGATCACCCGCCTCCACGTCACGCTGTCGCGGTCGACCAGCGCCTCGTGGTGGTAGATGTGGTTGTCGATCATCGCCGCGAGCAGGTTGTGCGCAGCAGTGATGGCGTGCATGTCACCGGTCAGGTGCAGGTTCAGTCGTTCCATCGGGACGACCTGGCTGTGGCCGCCGCCGGCGGCTCCGCCCTTGATGCCGAACGTCGGGCCCATCGAGGGCTGGCGAATCGCAACGGTCGAGCGCTTGCCGATATGCGACAGGGCCTGCCCCAGGCCGACGGTCGTGGTTGTCTTGCCCTCTCCCAACGGCGTCGGGGTGATCGCGGAGACGACAACGTATTTGGCCTTGGGCCGGTCCTTGAGCTCGTCGATCGCGTCGAGCTTGATCTTCGCCACGTCATGGCCGTACGGCTCGAGCAGGTGCGGCCCGATCCCCATCCTGGCCGCGATCTCGGGCATCGGCAGCAATCGCGCCTTGCGCGCGATCTGGAGATCAGTCGGAAACTCAACCTTCATCACACCACCTCCTGCGCGTAGCGCGCCAGCATCTCCTGGCGCCACCTCTCCGTCGGCTCGATCTCATTGAAGGTAAACACGTGGAGCCCAGCGACCCGGCGATCAGGCTGCGCGAGATCGGGCAAGAGCGCGCTCACGAAGCGCCCTGGGGCGTAGCCGCCGGGGCGGAACATGCGAGCCAACCAGCTGGGATGGCCACGCAGGAAGCGCGCCGACTCAGCCATCCCGATGCGGGTCGAAAGGCGCAGCAGCCGGGCCGGATCGGCCACCCCCGCCATGCCGATGTAGATCGGCAGCTGCACACCGCGACGCCGCACGCGCTCCACCCACCGCTTGATCGTGGCTGGATCAAAGCTCAGGTTGCTGACGATGTAGGTCGCCAGGCGACGCTTGTCCCACATCGACTGGATCGTGACATCGTCATGAATGAAGGGGTGGCTCTCGGGATAGCCCGTGACGCCGATCTCGGTCAAGCCATGGTCCGGCGGCAGCGCCGCGAGCAAAGACATCGAGTCCGGGAACTGTCCGGCCGGCTCGCTCGCGTCGCCGGCAACGACGAAAACGTTGCGGATGCCGGCCGCTTTCAGCGCATCGAGGATCTGGCCCAGCTCGACGCGGTCACGAATCAGGCGCGCCGAGAGGTGCGGGACGGCGCGATAGCCGAGCCGGCTGAGGCGCGCGGCGAGCACGACCGTGGCCGGCAGGCCGCGTCGGGGGGAGGCGGTGACGGTGAGAGTGACCTCTTTCGGGACGTGGGCGGTGACCAGCTCCACGACGCCGTCGGTGGGAAAGATCTCGTAGCGCGGCGTGCGGAGTAACCCGGCCAGCGCTTGCCCCACACTCTGCGCGCCCAGCGGCCTCACCATGCGACCTGTGTCGCACTATACGCGACTGTCGCGCTGTACGCAACACCGCCTGGCTAAAACGGATGCGGCAACAGGAGGATCGTGTTGCGGTCGACGGGCCGGCCGGAGCGGTTGGAATCGAATCCGTTGAAGGGCACGTTGCCGGCCAGCTCGCGGTGCAGGCCCGCCAGGCCTGCCCCGTCGTGGTCGAGCATCGTGGAGCCGATCGCCAGTTGGCCACCGCGCGTCGGGAATATCTCGACCAGCCGCGCCTGGCACGGCCAGTCCACGATCGAACCAGTGGTCACCTCCCAGAAGCCATGGGTCCGTCGCGCATCCGCGCGCGGCGTGATGCGGTTGGCGTGGGTGTGGCCGTTCAGCCACAGCACCACGTTGGGAAACCGCAGCAGCAGCTCCTGCAGCTCGTCCGCACGGCGCTCGCCGCGTGGGTTGGACAGGGAGTCGTGGCCGTGGTGCGAGAGCACCACGACATGACGGTTCGGGTTTCCCGTCTTCACGCGCGATCCATCTCGCGAGCGAAACGATGCATGGACCTCCTCGAGCCTGCGCTCGAGCCAGCTGAGCTGCGCCACGCTGATGCTTCCATCGGCGCCGCCTGCGTCGCAGACGGTGTCGAGCGTGATGAATCGCACGAGTCCCATGTCGTGCACGTAGTAGGCGATGCTCTCATCAAGGCTGCCTCGGGTGAAGCCGTGGCCGCCGCCTTTCAGGTGAGCGTCGACGAACTCGCTGCGCGAGATAGGCCTTCGCTCCGAATCTGGGGCCACTTCGACCGACGCGCCGGTCATGAAATGCTCGGGATGGTCGATGAACATCTCGACGGCAGTGTCCGGATCGAGGCCGGACGGCACGTCGATTGGTTTGCGGGAGCGGGTCATGGCGTCTGCCAATGCCGGGGTCACGATGCCGACACCCTGGCAAACCTCCTCGTGGTTGCCGTAGCAGCCCAGCCAGGGGAGGCTGAGGCCATCCGACTCGAACTGCCGCGTGGCCTCCTCGAGCAGGCCCGGATGGCGTGGAAACCCAAGGGCGCTTTGAAAGAGGTCACCCGTCTCATCCCCGTCCGGCTTCCAGTAGATGTCTCCACGCCAATTGGTGGTCTGCACGCCGTCGTAGCCGGGCGCCCCGGAATCAGGACGAACGATTCCTCCATCGAACAGGGCCAGGAAGTTGGTCAGCTCGTTGTGCTGCGTATTGTCGATCGAGTCGCCGGTCATCGCGACGAGCTGCACCGCCGTGGTGGTCAGCGGCGCGGTCCCAACGTTGTTGATCGCGCGCACCATCGCCGAGATCGCGCGGGTGTTGAGCATCTCCTGTGGGCGATGCATGGTGAGGAGCTCGCGAAAACGGGGGTCCCGAGCGAAGCGATTGACGAACTCGAACCTGGCGGGCGACTGGGCATCGGTCACATGCAGGTCGGTGATGTGCACGATGCATGCGATCGTCTCGCCGTCAGGCGCGAGATCGCCGGCGGGAGTTGACCCGATGAGATCGGTCCGGACCGCGTGCGGTTCCCCGGCAAGCTCCGCGACCTCGCGATACCCTGCCTGCGAACCGCTTCGAACGATGCGGCCCGCACCGAGGCGCCGCTCGCTGTTGAAGACCGTCCTGGCAGCCGACTTCACGCGGACGCTGGCGCGGCCTGCTCTTCTCTCTGGATGAGCACGGGGTCGTTGCGGAACGCGAGCCGGACCTTGGTTCCCGCCGGGGTCTGCGACGCGGCCGAAGTCTGCATCTGGGCGAGGACGGTCGCGTCGCCGAGGTCTACGGTGACGCGACTCACCGCGCCGAGGAACACGACCGCGATGACAGTCCCGACCAACGGTCCTTCCTCGATCTCGCCGTCGGTGACAAGAGATACCGCCTCCGGCCTTACCAGCGCGATTGCCGGCCCGTCAGGGACATCAGGGTGAACAAGCGGGATGCTCGCGCCTCGAATCTTGATGGCCCCGCCGCCGACATCCCCCCGCATGCGGTTGGTCAAGCCGACGAAGTCGGCCACGAAAGGCGTCGCGGGTCGCGAGTAAATCTCGGTTGGAGGGCCGAGCTGCTCGAGCCTGCCTGACTGCATCACCCCGACCCGGTCGGCGATGGCGAGCGCTTCTTCCTGGTCGTGGGTGACGAACAACGTCGTGATCCCGACCTCGAGCTGGACGCGGCGGATCTCATCGCGCAGCCGCGAGCGGACCTTCGCGTCGAGCGCCGAAAGCGGCTCATCGAGCAGCAGCACCTGCGGGCGGATGGCCAGCGCACGGGCCAGGGCAACCCGCTGCTGCTGGCCACCGGAGAGCTGGCTCGGATAGCGGTTCGCGTACTTGCCGAGGCCGACGAGCTCCAGCATGTCAAGGGCTCGTTGCTTGCGTTCGCCGGTGGCGACGTGTCGGATCTGCAGGCCGAACGCGACGTTTTCCCAGGCCGCCATGTGAGGAAACAAGGAGTAGGCCTGGAACACCATGCCCACGTCGCGCTTGTTGGCGGGCAGGCCTGTCACGTCCCTGCCGCCGAACATCACCCGCCCGCTGTTCGCCTCCTCGAGGCCCGCCACGAGACGCATGGCCGTCGTCTTGCCGCATCCGGATGGTCCAAGCAGTGCGACCAGCTCGCCGGGCGCCAGGGTGAGGCTCAGGCCGTCGAGGGCGGTGACGCCGGCATAGCTCCGGCGCAGGTCCTCGAGGCGGACCTCGACGCCAGCTCTGGCTTCTCCAGCCTGCGTCGCCGTCACTTCTGCACGCCGATGTAAGAGTCGCGGAGAGGAAGGATTCGGGACTCCGGGGCGACGATGGTCTCCTCGGCGCGGGCCATTCGTTCCCGCGGCCGGCCGACGAAGGACAGGACCATCAGGAGCACGAAGGCGAAGAGCAGCGAGGCTACCGCAACCGCGATCGAGGTCCCGGCGCTCACCAGTCCGACGTATGCGATCGCCACCTGCAGGTTCTCGTACGTCAGCAGGTTGGCAAACGTGTACTCGCCAAGGACCACCGCCACTGAAAGCAAGCACGCGTTGAGAATCGCGCTCGACATATTCGGCACGATGACCCGCAGCATCACAGTGCCCCATCCGGCACCCAGGCTGCGCGCGGCTTCCGACAGCGTCTTGATGTCAATCGCAGCTAGCCCCGCATCGAGAGCCCGATAGCTGTATGGCATGACGAGAATCAAATAGAAGAAAGAGAGCATCAGGATCGAGTCGCTGATGTTGATCCTCATCCAGCGGCTGATCGGAAAGAGGCCGACCACAAGCGCGATGGCTGGAATCGTGAGCGGAAGCAGGCAGATAAACTCGACAATCCGGTTGAGCCTCGGCAGGCGGAGCCGCACCCAGACCATGGTCGGGAGGAGCAGGACGAGCATCGCGATCGAGGTGATCGCGGCCAGCTCGAGCGAGGCGATGATCGCATCGACAAGGTCAGGCGTCTTGATGATGTTGGTCCACGCTTCCATGGTTCGTGGTGCGGTCACGCTGTTGCCGCGCGTTGAAAACTCGAACATCGCCGCGATCGGCACCAGGAAGAACACGCCCATGACGAGGAAAACGGCAGAGCGGAAGACCTGCAGCTTGATGCGTCGCGACCGGTTCATACGATTTTCACCGCAGCCATCGCGATGTCCGCCGCTGAAGCAACGCGTAAAGCAGCATCACGATGGTGACGATCGCGATCATCGCCAGCGCGAGTGCCTTGGCGAGTCCGGGCTGCGCCTGCCCGGTCTCGCTGGTGAACAGGTTGCTGATCTGGAGCGGCACGATGACCCCTCCCTGTGTAAGCAGCACCGCTGCCGTCGCGTAAGCGGAGAAGGCGTTCGCGAACAGGAGCAGCGTGCAGCCGAGGAACGCCGGCGCCAGGAGTGGCGCCGCGACATAGCGCCAGTAGTGCCAGGTACTGCCGCCGAGACTCTCGGTCGCCTCGCGCCACTGCGGACGGATGCCGTCGAGCGCCGGCAGGAACACGAGCACCATCAGCGGGATCTGGAAGTATGTGTAGATCAGGGTCAGGCCGCTGAGCTCGTACAGCCACACGCCATTCGGAAAGATGTCGATTCCATGGTCCTTCAAGAACACAGTGACGATGCCCACCGTCCCCAACGTCGCGATGAATGCGAAGACCAGCGTTACGCCTCCGAACTGCGCGAAGACACCGGAGGCTGAGGTGACGATCCGGCGGAGAGCTCCGCGTGGGTTGCCAGTCGCGACGGCATAAGCCAACAGCGCGCCCGCGATCGCGCCAACGAGGGCGCTGGCCACGGAAATGATGGCGCTGTTGACGAACGACTTGACGAGGTATGCCTGCTCGATCGAGGTGAGGTTCGAAACGGTCAGGCTGCCATTTTTGTCGGCGAACGAGCCGCCCGCGATGACGACGGTCGGCAGCAGCAGAAACAGCCCCACGTACAAGAAAAACGGCACCACCCCGAGCCACGTGAGAGGCAGCCGCCGCCCGCCCCGATCGGGGCGAGCGGCGGTTCTGATAGCCGGGCTACCGGCGGCAGTCAAGTGTTAGCCGACGGCCGCTGACCAGTGGGCCTTGACGTAGGTGCCCGCAGCAGTCTGCTGGTCTGGGGTCGGGAACACGGGGTTGCCCGACACCTTCGGGAGAGCTGCCGCCGCGGTCGCGTCAAGTTTTCCACTCTTCTCCATAGCCGCCATGCGGACCGGCCGAGCGCCACCCTTGAGCCAGTTGTTCTGTCCCTCATCGGAGAACAGGTACTCCTCCCACAGCCGCACGGCTGCCGGGTGAGGTGCGGCCTTGTTGATGGCCTGCGTGTAGTAGTTGCCTAGGAGCGCGCCTGAAGGTTCGAAGATCTTCCAACCGGAAACATCCTTTCCATGCGAGCTGGAGAGGTAGTCCCACTCGAAAACCACCGGTGTCTGGCCAGCCTTGACCGTCGCCGCCGTCCCGATGACCGGCACATAGTTGCCCGCCATCTTCAGCTGGTGGAAGAAATCGACGCCCTTGCTCACGTCGTCGGCTGAGCCGCCGTTGGCCAGCGACGCCATGATCACCCCGTTGAGGGCCTGGTTGGACTTGGTTGGATCGCCGGCCAGGGCGACCTTGCTCTTAAAGCCCGACCCGAGCAGGTCCTTGATCGAGTTGATCGTTCCTCCGGGAATCTTGCTCGGGTCGTAGCCGATGCCCATGTTGCCGCCGTAGTCCTGCCACCAGAGCCCGCTCGCTTCCTTCTGGGCGGTCGGTATGTCGTTCCATGTCGCCACCTTGTAGGGAGCGAACAGCGCGGTGTTGGCCAGGGCGACACTCAGTCCAACGTCCAAAACATCTGGAGCGCTGCTCGTCCCGGCCAGGTTCTTGACGGCGTCGACCTCCTCCTGGCTGCTGCCGTTCGGGTTGGCGGAGGTGATCTTGATGTTGTACTTGGCGGAGAACGCGTTGATGCTCGCGCCGTAGTTGGCCCAGTCGGGAGGCGTCGCGATGATGTTGAGCTTGCCCTCGGCTTTCGCGGCCGTTACCAGCGCGTCCAGGCCGCCGCAATCCGCCACGGACGTCGCGGTGCTCGGCTTGCAGGAGGCAGTGCCGCCGCCCGATGTGCTGCCACAGGCTGTGACCACCACGAAAGCCGCGATGGCCATGCCGAGGTGGCGTGTGAGACTAACGAACTTCATGCTGTGGTTCCCCTCCAAATACGGCCCGGTTGCTCCCCAACCAATTAGGCACGGCCAATGATGGGTCTACCCGGCCGATGTTGCAAGGACACACCTCCGGCGTGCGGTTGATTTCAGTTAGGCGCCGGTTAATCCCGTCTGGCGGCTAGGTTTCAGCCCGCCGGCCGCGGTAGCCGAGGCGGCGCGAGAGGTCCGCCGCGCCTTCCTTCGTGAGCCGGTCGAGCTCGGGCCGGCTGCCGGGGCGCAGACGGTGCGAGGGGCCGGACACGTCGAGCGCCGCCACCACCTGGCCGTCGGCTCCAAAGACGGGTGCGGCGATCGCGTCCAGGCCGAGCTCGAGCTCCTCGTGGGTGTGGGCGGCACCGGCCTCGCGTGCCGCCGCCAGCTGGGCGTCGAGCTCGGCTCGGTCAGTGATGGTATGGGGCGTCAGCTGCTCGAGCGGCCGGCTGAGCATCCGCTCGCGCACCGAGTCCGGCCCGAAGGCCAGGATCGCCTTGCCGCTGGCCGTGCAGTGGACCGGCGTCCGGCGCCCGAGCCAGTTGACGCCGACGACCGAGGTCGAGGCGGTGGCCTGCTCGATCGGCACGATCACGTCGCCGACCAGGACGTCGAGCGTGGCGGTCTCGCCGGCGGCGGCGGCGAGCTGCTCGCAAACCGGTCGGGCGACATAACGGAGGTCGAACTCCCCGGTGACCACGCTCGCCAGCTGCGGGAGGCGGCGGCCGAGCCGGTACCGCGCGGTCCGCTGGTCGCGCTCGACCAGCGCGTGGCGCTCGAGAGTGCCCAGCAGGCGCAGCGCGGTCGAGCGGTGAACGTTCAGCCCGCGCGCGACCTCTGCTCCGGTGTGCCAGCCCCCCTGCGCAAGCAGGTCCAGGATGGCGATCGCCCGTTCCACGGAACGGACGGCGAGCTCTCGGCCCGCCTCGTTGCTCATTGCGCAACATTATCGTTGCGGGCAACCCGACCGCCACGTAAACTGTTGAGTCCTGAGCATCAGTTGGGCGATGCGCAACACATGAGCCGGGAAGACGAGATCCGCGCCGAGCTGTTCGAGCACACGCTCAACGGCCACGCGCCCGAGGTCAAAGCGCTGACGGAAGAGGCGCTCAGCCTCGGCATGGACCCCATGGACATCCTGTTCAAGGCCCTCATCCCGTCCCTCGAGGAGGTCGGGCGCCGTTTCGAGAAAGGCGACTTCTTCGTCCCCGAGATGCTCATCGCCGCTCGCGCGATGCAGGGCGCGCTGGTCATCCTCCGGCCGCTGATCGCGGAGACCGGCGCCAAGCCGGTGGGCCGCTACGTGATCGGCACCGTTAAGGGCGACATCCACGACATCGGCAAGAACCTGTGCGTGATCATGCTGGAGGGCGCCGGATTCGAGGTCTATGACCTGGGCGTGAACACGCCGCCCGAAAAGTTTGTCGAAGCCGTGGAGAAGCATCAGCCCGACATCGTGGGATTCTCTGCCTTCCTGACCACGACCATGCCGATGTTCAAGGCCAACATCGACGCCCTGACGAAGGCCGGGCTGCGCGACAAGGTGCACATCGCTGTCGGAGGTGCCCCGGTGACCCAGGAGTACGCGAAGCACGTCGGAGCCGACAGCTACGCGCCCGATGCCTCGATGGCGACGCGAATGGCCAAGGAGCTCGTCGGCGACCGAAGCAACCAGTCGACCGGTGCCCAGGCGCTGGAGCAGGCCGTCATGAAGATTGACGAGACGCTCCGCAAGGGTTAGGTGGAGACCCGTCTCTCCTCGCGCGGTCGCGAGGTCGTGATCTCCGGTGACCGTCCTTTCGTGATCATCGGCGAGCGGATCAATCCGACGGGCCGCAAGGTCCTTGCCGCCGAGATGAAGGACGGAGTGATGGACCGCGTGCGGTCGGACGCGCAGGCGCAAGCAGCGGCGGGAGCCCACATGCTCGACGTAAATGCCGGCATCCCGGCGGTGGATGAGCCCGCGCTGCTCGTCGCCGCGATCCAGGCGGTCATGGACATGACCGACCTGCCGATCTGCATCGACTCCTCGATCATCGAGGCGCTCGAGGCGGGGCTCAGCGCCTACCAGGGCAAGGCGCTCGTGAACTCGGTCACCGCGGAGGAGGAGCGCATGGAGCGCATCCTCCCGCTGGTCAAGAAGCACGGAGCGGCTGTCATCGGCATGGCGAATGACGAAACCGGCATCTCGATGGTGCCGTCGGAGCGGCTCGCCCTGGCGCGGCGGATCATCGAGCGCGCCGCCGACCATGGCATCCGGCAGGAGGACGTGATCATCGACCCGATCGCGATGACGGTCGCCGCGGATCCCACCTGCGGGGTGATCACGCTCGAGACGATGCGGCTCATCCGCGACGAGCTCGGCAACAACATGACTTGCGGAGCGTCCAACGTCTCCTTCGGATTGCCTGACCGGGCGACGGTCAACGCCGCATTCCTTCCCCTGGCGATGCACGCCGGTCTCACCTGCGCGATCACCAACCCCCTCGAGCCGCAGGTGAGCCGCGCGGTTCTGGCGGGCGACCTTCTGCTCGGCCATGACGAGTACGCGATGCGCTGGATCTCCAGGTTTCGTGCGGAGAAGGCTGCCGGACGCGCGCAATGATCCAGCGCAAGCTCGAGGTCACCTACCTTCCTTTCGACCGCACGACCAGGGTGCCGCCCGGCACGACCCTCTTCAGCGCGGCCCACTGGATCGGGCTCCCGATCGATTCGACGTGCGGCGGTCGCGGCACGTGCGGCAAGTGCAAAGTCCGCGTCATCCGTGGTGGCGCGGACGCCGAAACCGCAGATCACCGGCAGCTGCGACCGGCCGAGATCGCCGACGGATGGCGGCTTTCCTGCCAGGCCCGCATCTACCAGGACATGACGTGCGAGGTGCCGCAGCTTCTTCGCGTGCCGAAGGCCGCGACCATGGGGCTCGGCCGGCTGGTCATCCTCGACCCGAATGTGCGCAAGGTGTACCTGGAGCTCCGCGAGCCGACGATGGAAGATCAGCGCAGCGACGTGGCGCGCCTGAAGGACGCGCTCACGGAGGAAGGGCACGGTATGGTCGCGGGCGTCTCGGTGCTTCGCACGATGCCCCAGGTTTTTCGCGAAGCCGGCTTTCGCGTCACCGCGGTGCTCGCGGGCGAGCACCTGGTCGCGATCGAATCTGGTGACACGACAGGCGAGTGTTACGGCGTCGCCTTCGACGTCGGGACGACGACCCTCGTCGGGACGTTGATGAACCTCCGTACGGGCATGGCCGCGTCGGTTCTGTCCACGCTCAACGGCCAGGCTCCGTTCGGGGCAGACGTCATCTCGCGCATAAGCCACGGCATGAACGGACCGGAGGCGATCCAGGAGCTCCAGGAGGCGGTCATCGGCACGATGAACACGATCCTCGCCGAGCTCTATCGCGATAGCGGCGTCTCACCGCAGCAAACCTATGAGGCGGTGGTCGTCGGCAACGTCACGATGCTGCACCTGCTCTTCGGAATCGATCCGACCCCGCTGTCGATGGCGCCGTTCACGCCGGCTTTCATGGACGAGCTGAGCATCGAGGCGCGCGAGGTCGGCCTGCAGATCCATCCCCACGGCTATATCCAGACGCTGCCCGCCCTCGGCGCCTACGTCGGCGCCGACATCGTGGGCGGCGTGCTGGCGACCGGTGTCGCGCGCGAAGACAAGCTCCGGGTCTTCGTCGACGTCGGCACCAACGGCGAAATCGTGCTCGGCAACGCGCAGCGCGCGCTCGCCACCGCCGCGCCCGCCGGCCCGGCCTTCGAGGGCAGCCAGATCAAATGCGGGATGCGCGCGACCGTCGGTGCGATCGAGGGCGTCCAGCTCGGCGACCGCGTCGAGCTGCAGGTCATCGGCGGCGACGTGCCTGCAGAGGGCATCTGCGGCTCCGGCCTCGTCGACGCGGTGGCGCAACTGCTGCTCGCGGGCCTGCTCGACTACTCGGGCCGGTTCAAAAAGCCTGAGGACGTGCCGGATCATCCGCTGCACGACAGGCTCATCGACGTCGACGGCATGCGGGCGTTCGTGCTCGCTGACGGCGTGTATCTGACGCAGAGAGACATCCGCGAGCTGCAGTTTGCCAAGGGATCCATCGCGACCGGGATCAAAGTCTTGATGGATATCCTCGGTGTGACCGCGAAAGACCTGGATGAGGTGCTCCTCGGTGGGTCGTTCGGTTCCTACCTCAATCCTGAGAGCGCAAAGATCATCGGGCTTGTGCCGCCGGTCGACGTCGACCGCATCATCGCGGTGGGAAACTCGGCGGGCGAGGGCGCGAAGATTGCGCTCCTTTCGTATCGCGAGCGACAGGTCGCGTTCGAGCTGCCTTCGCGCATCGAGTACGTGGAGCTGTCAGGGCGCTCGGACTTCAACGATTCGTTCATCTCGGTGCTCGCCTTTCCCCAGCTCGAGCATGTGCCATGAACAGCACAGCGCTGGTCATCTGCGGCGCGCTGGGCCGCGAGGTGAAGGAGATCGTGGATCGGCGCCAGTGGGACGTCGACATCTACGGGGTCTCGGCGCTGCTTCACCTATATCCATCCCGCATCGTCGACGAGCTGAGGGAAAAGCTGCACAGGCTGCGGCCTCAATACGAAAAGCTTGTGGTCGTCTATGGGGACTGCGGAACCACGGGTCGCCTGGAGCCGCTGCTCGAGGAGGTCGGCGCGGTGCGCCTGCGCGGTCCGCATTGCTACGAGATGTTCGCGGGCGAGGAGCGCTTCGCGGCGATCGCCGAGCAGCGACCGGGGACGTTCTTCCTGACCGACTGGCTCGTTCGCAACTTCGACCGCGCAGTGATCAAGGGACTTGGCCTCGATCGCGACCCGGAGCTGAAGCCGATGCTGTTCGGGAACTACGAGGCAGTCCTGTACCTGCGCCAGGTTCCCAACCCACGGTTGGCGGCCAAGGCCCGAGAGATCGCGACCTACCTCGGGCTTCCGCTCGAGATCTCAGACGTCGGTCTTGGGGAATTTGAGGAGCGCCTTGCCGAGCTCGTCGAGGCGTAACGCCATCGTGGTCCTTGCGCTGGTCGCCGCATCCGCCTGCGCAGGGTCATCCACCGCAGCTCCTCGCGCCACCGCTTCGCCACGCTCGACGGCGGCCGGCACAGACGTCAACGGCACCCTGCAGTCCGGCAATTTCACCCGGTCCTACGTTCTCCACCTGCCTCCCGACTCATCCCGACTGAGACCGACGCCGATCGTGATCGCCTTTCACGGCTCGCCCATGACTGCCGAACAGATGAGTCGAATCACCCACCTTTCTCAGGTGGCCGATGCCCACGGGTTCGCAGTCCTGTTTCCTCAGGGATACCAGAAGAGCTGGGCAGTGCCAGGCGGTTCCACGCCTGCGCAACAAGCAGGAATCGATGACGTCGCCTTTGTGCGCGCGCTGCTCGACTCTGCCGGCCAGCTGCACGGGCTTGATCCCATGCGCGTGGTTGCCACGGGAATCTCCAACGGCGGGATTCTCACCGAGCTCCTCGGTTGCTCGTTGAGCGGCCGCCTGATCGGGATCGTGCCGGTGGCCGGACTCATGCGGCGCAATACCGCGGCTGCCTGCGCGCCGGCCCGACCTATCTCGGTATTCGGGATACACGGCATCGATGACCCTGTTGCGGCGTACGGTGGCGTGCCGGGCCCTGACGGATTTCTCTCCTTTACAGACACGCTCGCCTTCTGGGCAAGAGTCGATGGCTGCTCGACCGCACCGGCTTCGGCCCAGCTCACCGGGACCGGTCGCGACAACACGAGGGTGACCACGCTCACCTACGCCGGCTGCGCGTCTGGAACAGAGGTCGTGGGCTACGCCGTTAAGGGAGGTGGGCACGCCTGGCCCGGCGGTGAACCAATCGGCACCACGGAGGAAATGGGCATGACAAGTCAGCAATTTGACACCGGTGAGTTGATCTGGTCGTTTCTCGACCGGCATCGCCCCACCGCGCAGCAGTGATAGATGGCGAGTTATCAGGTCATGTACTGGAAACACATCCCGTCGCAGGTGAAGGCATGGGACGGTGAGGCGGAGGCCAAGCGCATGCTTCCCGATTACTTCCAGGCCGCGATCGACGCCTACGCGATGAAAGACGGCTCGACCGACATGGACGCCTATCTCGAAGGCTGGCGATGGGGGCCCGTCGAGGAGCGCGCGGGCGGACCGCAAGAGGTCGTCGGCTCGTTGGTCGAGGAGCTGACGGCCGCCAACCCGCGCTCCCGGCTGCTGGACCCCAAACCGGAATGAACGACGCGCTTTTCGAGAAGCTCGCCCCGAGCCAGCAGCTGGTGATCGCGATGCTGAGGATCGCCGCCGAAGACTCGTCGGCCAGGGTGGGCGCGTGGAACCTGCGTGACATCGCAGCGCACCTGGCGGCGACGGAGCGTGACTGCTACGAGCCGCGGATCCACGCCATCGCCTCCGGCGAGAACCCGAGCTTCGGTTTCTTCACCAATGACGAGGACGACTTCAGCGGCATCCAGCTCGAGTCCGCGCTCGAAGAGTGGATCGCTACGCGCTCGCGTCTTATCGACTACGTCCGGGCCCTTGACGGCGAGCAGCGGGGCCGGCTGACGGGCCACCACGAGCGGTACGGCGAGGTGACGGTCGAGCGCTACCTCGAGATCGCGCTCGAGCACGATCAGGATCACCTGCGCGGTCTCGAGCGGTTAGCCGGCGGGCTGACGCGCTAGCGGCGCGCAGGAGGCGCCTGGCTTCGGCGTGACGCGCGTCTAGCGAGGCGCCGCCGAGATTGACCTCGACCAGCATCGCGCCGGTGCCGGCGGCGGCTTGAGCGAGGATCGCGGCGGCGACCGCATCCGCGTGCAGGTTCTGGTTGCCTCTGTCCGCCAGCTCGCCGGCCAGCTCGACCACCTCGGCCGCCGACCGCACGATCAGGAGCGGCACCTCGATCGTCTGCTCCCGAGCCGCGTCCACGTCCTGGCCTGAGCGCGTGGCTTCAACGAAGGCGAGGAAGGCCAGCGAGTCGAGCTCGATCAGCTCCTCAGCCTGCAGCCGCAAGGCTTCGGCGCGAGCGTGCGCAGCCTCGGCGCCCGACCACGTCCTTGTCCGGACCGCGACCTTCTGCAGCAGGGCGGCGGCCGTGGCGACCACGGCGGCCGCGGCCGAGCCGCTGGCGGGCGCCGGCGCTCCCGACGCGATCTTGCTCAAGAGGTAGCCGAGGCGCGCCCGGGCGCGCGACTGGGGATTTGCGAGTCGCGCACCGGAGCGTGACTCAGGAGTCGACGCCGATCTCCTCCCTGCGCCGGGCCATGAACGCCTGCAGCTCCTCGTCGACGCCAGGGTCGATGCCGGGATCCGGATACTCCGCCAGCGTCTGCTTCCAGCGCTCCGCGGCGACCACATCGGCGGTGCGCGAACCGAAGCGCTGCCAGCGGTCGAAGTTCTCGGTCGAGGAGATCCAGGGCCGGTAGAAGCCGGTGCGGTAGTGGCGCATGGTGTGCTCGGCGCCGAGGAAGTGGCCGCCGGGGCCGACCTCGCGCAGCGCGTCCATCGC
>Ga0209159_1001038_pt1 | contig 22600 bp, 21 predicted proteins | sample GraSoiAngelo_144_FD_185901 | JGI IMG/M metagenome (GOLD analysis project Ga0209159, IMG submission 185901) | Grasslands soil microbial communities from the Angelo Coastal Reserve, California, USA - 14_1009_02_40cm (SPAdes) (version 2) | ecosystem: Environmental > Terrestrial > Soil > Grasslands ...
AGAAGAACGCTATTGGGGCGACTGAACTGGCAGATCGGTGAGGTGGTCGCCACTCGACCAGAAACGGCACGGGCCAGGAGCATCACGCTTGATCTCCCTGGCTGGATGGGGCATCGAGCGGGGCAACACGTGGATGTGCGCCTCACGGCTGAAGACGGCTACCAGGCCGAGCGCAGCTATTCGATCGCCTCGCCACCGGAGGAGGCTCCGCACGTCACGCTCACTGTCGAACGCCTCGATGACGGGGAAGTGTCGCCCTACCTGGTCGATGAACTGCGCGTCGGCGATACACTGGAGATGCGCGGCCCCATCGGAGGCTACTTCGTCTGGGAGGCGCAGATGGGCGGTCCGCTCCTGCTGGTCGCGGGGGGATCGGGCATCGTGCCCTTAATGGCGATGCTGCGCCACCGGGCCGCCGCGGGCAGCGCTGTTGCGACCCGCCCGCTCTACTCGTCGCGCTCCCTTGAGGACGTGATCTACCGTGACGAACTCGACCAGCTGAGGAAGAGCAGCTCGATGCTGGAGGTGGTGCAGTCGCTGACCCGTGCGCAGCCGCCCGGCTGGACGGGCTATTCCCGCCGTATCGATACGCAGCTGCTGCGTGAGCAGCGCCCGCTGACGTTTATCTGCGGCCCCACCCCGTTCGTCGAAACGGCCGCGGCAAGTCTGGTGGAACTGGGATACGAGCCAGGACGCATCAAGACCGAACGATTTGGACCGACAGGAGAAGCATGATGGAGAATAAACTGGATGGCAACGCTGCCGCGGGTATGCTGCAAGCGATCTTCCCCTTTGACATGACGCTCGTGCAGGCGACCTGCGCGGGCTGCGGCACCACCACTGTGGTTGGAGCGACCGCCGTCTACATGCACGGGATGGGGACGATCGTACGCTGTCCCAGGTGCGACAATGTGCTCATCCGCCTCGTGCATGCCAGGGGACGCTATTTGCTGGATATGCGGGGCGTGCGCGTCCTTCAAATGAAAGAAGGGTAGTGCATATTATCACTTAACACGGGAGGCCGTATGATGGAAAGCACGAGAACCACGAGAGGCGCTGACCAACGCGAAACGGGTCAGGCGTCTCGCTTTACCCAAAACAGCTCGAATGGACCAAACGGAGGTCCTGGAGGGTCTGCACCGCAAGGAACGTCCCCCAACAGGCGGGTCTCCTGGCTGCGATGGCTCATCTTCATCATCGTTATCAACCTGCTCTGTTACGCTCCGCTGCTCTTCGGGTCATCGAGTGGACAGCCGACGATCAATCTGCCCTACACCAGCTTCCTGCAGCAGGTCGAGCTGCGCAACGTGAAGGATGTGACGCTCACGGGCAATGCTGTGTCCGGGGAGTTCAAAACGGCCCTGCGTCAGCAGCAAAGCAGCTCCGGGAACACCACGGCGGCCTATTCCCAGTTCACCAGCTATGTGCCGGAAACAGGCGATCCCAACTTGCTCACCTTGCTCGAGAAATACAGCGTCCAGGTCACGGCTCAGCCGGTGCAGACTCCCTGGTGGCAGACAGCCCTGACGATCCTGCTCAATGCTTTACCTATCCTGCTGCTGGTCTACTTTGGCTACATGGCCCTGCGCAGCGTGCGGCAGTCGCAGCAGGCAGGTGGCCTTTTGGGAATCGGGCGCAGCCGTGCCAAACTCTACAACGAAGAGCGTCCCTCCACCACCTTCGCCGATGTGGCAGGCGTCGATGAAGCCAAGGCCGACCTGCGCGAGGAAATCGACTTTCTGCGCGAGCCGCAGCGCTACCTTGCCATTGGAGCCCATATTCCCACAGGTGTGCTGCTGGTTGGCCCACCAGGGACCGGCAAAACCTTGCTCGCTCGTGCCGTCGCAGGCGAGGCCGGCGTCCCGTTCTATAGTGCCAGTGGCAGTGACTTCGTCGAACTCTTCGTCGGGCTGGGCGCCAGCCGCGTGCGTGATCTGTTTGAGCAGGCCAAGAAGAACGCGCCGTGCATCGTCTTTCTCGATGAAATCGACGCGATTGGACGCACGCGCAGTGGCGCCTCCGCTTTTGCGAGCAATGATGAGCGGGAACAGACGCTGGAGCAATTGTTGGTGGAAATGGATGGCTTCGAGTCCAACCAGACGGTTGTCGTGCTGGCCGCCACCAACCGGCCTGACGTGCTCGATCCGGCCCTGCTGCGACCGGGGCGGTTCGACCGGCAGATCACGGTGGATCTGCCCGAACGACGGGGCCGGGAAGCCATCCTGCGCATTCATACGCGCAACGTCCCCCTGGCTCCTGATGTGAACCTGGAGGACCTGTCTCGTGGGACACCGGGCTTCTCGGGAGCCGACCTGGAAAACCTGGTGAACGAAGCGGCGCTGGCGGCCGCACGGCGAGGCAGTACACAGGTGACCCGCCAGGACTTCGAGAATGCGCTGGACAAGCTTCTGCTGGGCGGCAAACGCGAAGCCTTAATGGATGAACGGGAACGCCGGATCGTGGCCTACCATGAAGGGGGACACGCGCTAGTGGCGGCAGTGTTGCCCGATGTCGATCCGTTGTACAAAGTGACCATCGTGCCGCGCGGGCGATCGCTAGGGGTCACGCAGTTCCGGCCAGACGATGACCGGCGCAACTTACCACGTACCTACCTGCTCGAGCGGCTGGCGGTGGCCCTGGGGGGTCGCAGTGCAGAGGAACTCGTCCTGGGAGACATTACCACCGGTGCAGAGAACGATCTCAAAGAGGCCTCACAGTTGGCACGGCGCATGGTGACCGAATGGGGCATGGGCGAGCAAACAGGTCCGGTGGTGTTTGACCTATCGGACGGGAGTCCTTCCCTCAGCCAGCAGCCACTCGAAGGTCACGAGCGTGTGTACTCGGAGGTGACGGCAGAGCGCCTGGATGCCGAGGTCGAGCGGCTGGTAACGCAAGCCCATCAGCAGGCGCGAAGCGTCTTGACCGAGCACCGCGATGCCCTGGACCGCCTAGCTCAGGCGCTGCTGCAAGAAGAGGTCCTCGAGCGCGAACAGGTGCTTGCCATCGTGAACGGGGCGCTGAACATACCGGGCGGTGCATGGAGCGAGAAAGCATTCCAGGAGACGCTCATGGCAGGGAGTTAGCAATCATGCATAACTTTGGTCCATCTGTGAGTACCAGGTGCATCGGTGCAGGACAGGCAAGAGGGAGCTGATGGAGAAGCACGCACTCCACGTAGGCATCATCGGTGGCGGAATTGGCGGACTGGCCGCGGCCTCCGCCTTACAACGCCAGGGTATCGGGGTCACGGTCTTCGAGCGCAATCCCGAACTGCGCGAGATCGGGGCGGGCTTGACCCTGTGGGCCAATGGGGTGCAGGTGCTGCGGCACTTGGGTCTGGCCGATGCTCTGACTACAGTCAGTGCTCGCCTCACCCACTTTGAGTGCTGGTCCTGGCGGGGAAAACGGCTGGGGAGCATGCGACTGGACACCATCGAACGGCGAGTGGGAGCCCCCAGCCTTGGCATCCATCGTGCCGATCTGTTGCGGAGGCTTTCAGGCGCGGTTGATCGGGGGAGCATCCACTTGTATGCGCACTGCGTCGGCTTCAGGTCAGAGCAAGGGCATGTCATCAGTCACTTCGCCGATGGACACGAGCTGCAGACGGACCTGCTGGTCGGGGCCGATGGGTTGCATTCGGTGATCCGCGAGCAGTTGCTGGGCAAGCAGCCCCCGCGCTATAGCGGCTACACCTGTTGGCGTGGGGTCGCCCTCTTCGAGGATGCGCACGTCTCCCCGGGCATTTCCAGCGAGACGTGGGGGCGAGGTCGGCGCTTTGGCATGCTACCGATTGGGAACGGGCGGGTGTTCTGGTATGCCACGCTCAACTGCCCGGTCGGCGAACAGGACCGCACAGGGGAACGGAAGGCGCGGCTCTCCCGGCTCTTTGAGGGCTGGCGGGAGCCCATCGGGCATCCCATCGTGACTGTGGCGGAGAGGGATCCATGCAGCGCACTCGCATCGGGAGGTGCCTTTCCTCTGAAAAGGTCTCCGCGCTTCGCCCGCAGCAGCTCATCCGGCTTCGGAGCGAGGTTGCAGCTCGATCTGATAGCCCAGCCGTTCCAGCAAACGCGCTGTTGTTCCTTGCCTCTGATGAGGCATCCAATATCCAGGCGGCCGAAATCGTCATCGACGGCGGTGCCACAGGGGCACCATCTGGCGCTCCCAGTTATCGTAAATAGGCATCCAGTGCGGGGTCGGCAAGCTGCTTCTATCACAGGAGGGAAAACCGACCCTCCGGTCAACACAACGCACCAGTACACTGGTTGGGCTGTGATACAAGGAGAAAGCTACTCTGTCAAAAGGGGGAGAAGAGAATGAATACAAATTCGCAAGAGCAAATGGAAACCAGCGAAGGCTCTCGGCCGATCGGCGCCGAGCAGCGGTTGAAAGAACTTGGCATCAAACTCCCGGCGCCGCCTGAGCCGTTCGGCACCTATGTGGAAGCGGTGCAGACGGGCAATCTGCTTTTTCTAAGCGGGATGCTTCCCACGGAAGGTAACGAGGCGAAATTCATTGGGCGCGTCGGTGCGGAACTCGATGTAGAAGCGGGGCGCAAGGCGGCTCACCTCGCGGCGCTCAACGTCCTGGCTGTCGCGCGGCAGTATTTGGGATCGCTCGACAAAGTGACGCGGATCGTGCGGCTCGGCGCGTCGGTGGCCACTTCGGGAGATGTCCGCGATCAGCCGAAAGTCGCTGACGCCGCTTCGGAGTTGCTGCAAGACGTCTTCGGAAAAGACAAGAGCCCTTGCCGCCTGGTATATGGCGTCGCAAGCCTTCCGCTCGGCACCCCGGTCGAGCTGGAAATCATTTTCGAGGTGGCGGGGTAAGAAAGGAACGTTCCATGGAACACCCGACTTTTTATCGCACGATACAGATAGATGGGCTCTCCATCTTTTACCGAGAGGCTGGTCCCAAAGACGCGCCGGCGCTTCTCCTACTGCACGGACTTCCCTCTTCATCGCGGATGTTCGAGCCGCTCTTCGCCCGGCTTTCCGATCGCTCTCACCTTGTCGCGCCCGATTACCCGGGCTTCGGACACAGCGACTGGCCGGACCCGAAAACATTCGCGTATACGTTCGATCACTACGCCCAGATCATGAAGCGCTTCACCGAAGCGCTCGGGCTCTCGCGCTACACGCTGTACATGCAGGATTACGGCGGCCCCGTAGGTTTTCGCATGGCCTTGGCCCACCCGGAGCGGATCGAGGCTCTCATCGTGCAGGACGCGGTGGCACACAACGAAGGCCTGGGGGCGAATTGGCAGCCGCGGCGGGCCTTTTGGGCCGATCGCGCGGTCAACGAAAGCACGCTTCGCACCAATCTCCTGTCGCTGCCCACAACGCGGACGCGCCATGTCGGCAACGATCCCAACGTGGAACGCTATGACCCGGATCTGTGGACCGATGAATGTGCCTTTCTCACCCAGCCCGGCCAGGCCGACATTCAAAGCGACCTGTTCTACGACTACCGAACCAATGTGGACGCCTACCCGCAATGGCAAGCCTGGATGCGCGAGCAGCAGCCACGCCTGCTGGTGATCTGGGGGAAGTATGACCTCTCGTTCGAGCTCTCGGAGCCGCAAGCCTATCGCCGGGACGTGCCCAACGCTCAAGTTCACATTCTCGACGCCGGTCATTTCGCATTGGACACAGCTGCAGATGAGATCGCCGCATTGGTTCGAGGCTTTGTCGCTTCTTCAGGTTGAGGGTTCCTGGCGCGGCACGTTGGCTGAGGCCGCTATGAGAACGCCGACTACTCACCATTGAGACGTAACCCGGCGAGGTGCATCCAACTGTTGAGGATTTCATAATTCGAACTCGACATTGCCTTGATTCGTGACCGGGCATGGCTCGACTATCCATGGAAAGAGACGAGGAAGGGCCGATGAGAAGCGAGAACCCAGGTGCCGTGGTGAGCGGAGCTTTGCCACGGCTCGAACCCCTGCGATCCGTTCGCACGGATGCGCTCGAGGTCGCCTACTTCGAAGCCGGTCCAAGCGACGGCGAGGTCGAGCATCTACTGCACGGGTCCCCGTACCAAACCTCGCCACGGATGGTTTACAAATCCTGGCAGTGAGAATGACCGATGGCCTCAAATAAGCTCTACCTTCTGTCTCACTTACTCATCTTGTGTCGAGGAAAATGAGATTTTGATTTTGAGATAAGTTTTGGCACAAACACATCAGATTATCATGAAGACGAAATGAGACGCCAGAGCCCGGTGCTGATTGGCGTCTCGCTGTCGCAACAAACAGCCGTTAATGAGAAGAGGGGAGGAGGATGGTGAATACTCGCTATCAGTATTTGGATCGAGGTTGCTGTGCCCTTGATCTCGTTTGAGAGGACTACTAGTCCTCTCAAACGAGATCAAGATTGAAACCCGGCCATCTCCTTTGCATGCAGAGGGAATGATACCAGCAGAGATACCGTCGACACAACTCGCTCCTTCCTTGCCTTCTAGAAACAGGGGAGTTCTCTTTCCTTTTTAACAGGAGAGAGGGTTTGCAGCGGCATCCCTTTCCAGAAGGGAAGAAGCCTTCCCCATCGGCGCGGCTACTGAGCAGGCTTGATATTCTGGTTGTGGTGAAAGACATTCGCCGGATCATATCTCTGCTTGAGCGTTCTCAACCGCTGATAATTGCCTGCATAGGCGAACCGCACCCGCTCTTCCCCTTCCTCCCCCAGGTAGTTGACATAGGCCCCCGTCGCCAATGGCTGCATGGCCTTCCAGAAGGAGTGAGCCCATTCAATGTGTGTACTGGCCTCACCCTCTATCCAACTGGCGAAGATGCCGACAATGTAGGACTCCCCTCGCTGGGCAAAAGCCGTCTCTGTAGGGTCTACGCGGGAGGCCTTGCCGTGGAGATGCTCGATTAAGACCCCCGTCCAGGGCGAGGTGCGAGCAACGCCATACTCGGCAATCGTGCTGATCGCTTCATCGCTCAGTTCCTTTACCGTACTCGTTTTGAAATAGTAGTGATGCCCGGCAGGGGAGGCTTCGTCAAGCATCGAGATGGCATCGAGGTAGCTCATTGGACGAATCAGGTCGACGAGTGGGGGACCAAACGCCCTGACTGGCTCGACCACCCGCTCGCCTTCCGCCAGGGAACCACAGTAACACAGGGCGATGGCGATCGCGGGATGGCCATCGGGTGTGGTCACCAGGGCGGCGTAGGCGGTTAGGTCGTCGGAAGCAGCGCTGGTATACTCCCGGTAGAAGCGCAGGACCTCGCGTGCGCGGTTCAACGGGTGCAGGACCATCCCTGCGAGCACAGGGCCGACCGGATGGAGTTGGAACTCGAAGGAGGTGGCGATGCCGAAGTTGCCTCCGCCACCACGTACAGCCCAGAACAGGTCGGCCTCCTGGGTCGCGCTGGCCGTGAGCCGCTTCCCCTCGGCGGTCACGACATCCACCGAGCGCAGGTTATCGATGGTGAGACCGTATCTCCCCATCAGCCAGCCAATCCCCCCGCCGAGGGTCAGGCCAGAAAGCCCGGTGGTGGAGACGATCCCGGTCGTCGTCGCCAGCCCAAATGGCTCTGTTCCTCGAATGAACTCACCCAGCGTCAGGCCGGCTTCGGCTCGTGCCGTAGATGTTACTGGATCGACCTCGAGCCCTTTCATATGGGAGAGATCGATCACCATGCCCTGGTCACAGACCGCAAGGCCGCCGACGCTATGGCCTCCACCACGCACGGACACGGGCAGGCGCTCTGTCTGGGCAAATTGGATGGCCGTGATCACGTCGGCAGCGTCAGCACAGCGTACGATGAGGGTTGGCTGCCTGTCGATCATCCCATTCCAGACCTTACGGGCGTTGTGATAATCCTCATCGCTTGGACAGATCAGTGTGTCATGCACTGCTTCTCCTAAGCCCCGCAGGGCATGAGGGTTTATACCTATTTGAGACATGGTTCTCCCTCCTTGAGAGTCGGTTTGATATTCTGATTCAGCGCGAATAAGTTGGTTGGGTCATATCGGTTCTTGAGGGTGACCAGCCGCTCGTAGTTGCCCCCGTATGCGGCTCGCACCCGTCCCTCTCCCTCGTTGCCCAGGAAGTTGATGTAGACTCCGCTGCTGGTAAACGGCTCTAGCGCCTTCCAGCATGCGCGCGTCCATCCAATATGCCGATCTGCTTCGCCGCCGTCCCACGCAGCTACGATGCAGATAACATAAGAGTCACCACGCAGCGCAAAGGCAGTCTCGGTGGGGCCGACCCGGGAGGCTTTACCATGGACATGCTGGATCAGGATCTGTGAGAATGGTGAAGTGCAGGCTGTGCCGTACTCCACCATCGCCTCGATGGCTTCGTCGCTGAGGTCTGAGAGCGTGCTTGCTTTCTCGTAGTAGCGTCGTCCCACCGGTGCTCCCGCATCTGCCTGCGAGATCAGCTTGAGGTAGGACCTCGGACGGATGAGATCGACAAGTGGCGCGCCAAACTTGCGCACCGGCGAAACTGCGCATTCACCTTCTTCGATGGGACCGCAGTAGCAGAGGTTGATGGCAATCACGGGAAGACCACCCGGCGTGGTCACGAGGGAGGCGTAGGCGGTCAGTTCATCGGGAGCCGTGCTGGTATACTCGCGGTAGAAGTGCAGCACCTCGCGCGCACGTTCCATCGGGTAGACGACCTTGCCCGCCAATACCTGGCCGACCGGATGCAGTTGGAACTCGAAGGCCGTGACGATCCCGAAATTGCCCCCTCCACCGCGCACGCCCCAGAACAGGTCGGGGTGCTCGCTGGCACTGGCTCTGAGCACCCTTCCATCGGCCGTGACGAGGTCCACCGACAACAGATTGTCAATGGTCAGGCCGTACTTGCCCATGAACCAGCCCAGGCCGCCGCCGAGGGTCAAGCCCGCCAGGCCAGTCCCACCCACGGTGCCGGTGGTCGTGGCGAGTCCATAGGCCTGCGTGGCTTGCACAAACTCGCCAAGCCGGAGACCTGCCCCCGCCCAGGCCGTCTGCTTCGCTGGATCGACCCAGATGCCTTTCATGCGCGAGAGATCGATGACCATGCCGCCATCGCAGACGGAACTGCCACTGACGCTGTGGCCTCCACTGCGCACAGAAACGCTCAGGTGATGGTCACGAGCAAACTGGACGGTAGTGACCACATCGACTACATCGACGCAGCGGATGATCAAAGCCGGGTATTTGTCGATCATCCCGTTCCAGACCTTCCGGGCAGCGTCATAGCCACTCTCGTTCGGGCAGAGCAGTTCGCCACGCAGATCGGCTTTGAGATCCTGCAGAACGGTAGGGTGCAGTGCGTACTGAAGCATGCTTGTTGCTCCTCTCGAGCACAACTCTCTGGTGCCAGTTATCCATGGTCCGGGATCGCACCAAGCTGTTGCATCAGGGCTAACCCATCAAAGAGCCCGCGGAACTCCGTGATCTTGCCGGATGCCAGGCGGTAGAAGACGGTGCCAGGCACCGTTACCCGTCTCCCGGTCGGCGCGATCCCCTCAAACTCACCCTGGTGAGTGCCCCGACCCATCCACCGCTCGGCAACCCTGGCCCCTTCGGCCACCAGTTCGTCGGTTCTGGCAAACCAATCGGGAAACGCGCCTCGCAAGCTGGCTGCAAAGGCTTTGAAATCATTGAGACTGACTTGCCCCCTCCCAGGGAGAACGATCATCGCGTTGGCAGCTAGCAGCTCGTCCGCCGCTGCCAGGTTCCCTTTGTTCCAGAACTCCTCGTCAAAAAGGCGCACCAACGCCTTGTTCTCTTCGCCTACCATAGCAAGTTCTCCTTTCCTTTGCTCCTGATCTATGGAACTACTTCTCTGCTGCAAGCATACCGTCCGCATACTGTAGAGACAATCCCAGATTTCTGGGATGGTTTTATGCACGTGCAGCGGGTATAATGAGTGGTGAAAGGAAGACCTGATCAACGTACAAGACCAGGCAGGAAATTCCCATGCAAAAGCCCAGAGCAGAACAGACCAGGCGGGAGATCATCAGGCTGTGTCATGCAGGACTCGACTCCCGCACCCTGCGCATCGAGATCGTGAAACGGCTTCGCACCGTCATCCCCATCGATGTCTCCGCTTTCGGCACCGCTGATCCGGCGACGCTGCTCCCCACGGGCCTGGTGGTCGATGATATTCTGATGCGTGCCACACCTCAGTTCCTTGAGAATGAGTTTCTGCAAAACGATGTGAACAATTTCGCCCAGATGGCAAAAAGCAACACGTCGGTTATGAACCTGGTCCAGGCCACCCAGGGCGAGTTGGAGCGCAGCCCACGCTATCGCGAGATCCTGGCTCCCCTCACCCTCGGAGATGAACTGCGCGCAGTACTCATCATCGGCGGTGCCTGCTGGGGCTTCATGTGTCTGCATCGCGACCAATCGAGCCCCCATTTTACGCTCGCCGAGGCGGCCTACCTCGCTCGGCTCACGCCGCACTTCGCCGAGGGGCTACGCAAAGCCCTGCTGCTCGGGAGCACGACGGGACTAACGGTCCTGGACGAGCCGGGCCTGCTGCTGCTGGCCGAGGATCTGTCGGTGGTGGCGATCACCCCGGCTGCTGAGCGGTGGCTCGCGGAGGTAGGAGAGGCGGACTGGTCACACAAATGGGCGCTGCCGAATGCCGTCTATGCAGTGGCTGGCCGTTTGCAAGCGCTTGAGCGGGGCTATGATATGCAGCCCGATCTAGTGCCGAGGACACGTCTGCGCACGGCTTCCGGTCACTGGCTGGTGCTGCACGCCTCGCGGCTGTCGGGGCCAGGTGCCCAGGGGCAGATCGCCGTGATCTTTGAGATGGCACGACCAGCGGAAGTGGCACCACTGATCGTGCAGGCGTACGATCTCTCCAAACGGGAAAGTGAGATCATGCAGCTCGTGACACGCGGATTGTCGACGACAGAGATGTCCGCCGAGTTTCACATCTCGTCCAATACCGTGCAGGACCACCTCAAGGCGATTTTCGAGAAAGTCGGGGTGCGCAGTCGACGTGAACTGGTCGGGCTTCTCTTTGCACAGCAGTATCAGCCGCGTATCGAAGCAGGTCACGATTTGGATGGCAGTGGCTGGTTCCGCTAGTTCGTCACAACTTTCCAATGGGTTCATCTGAGCGGACGAAGGACAAGAGCAGAAGCAGCAGAACCCTCTCTTTCAGCACGCTGCCTTCTTGAGATCAGAGAAATGGAGAAGAACACCCCTGTCAGTGTCTAAACTTTCTCTCCTCAGTAAGAAGTCTCAAGAAACCGACGATATTGCGACTCATTAAATGGCCGATTCTCAGACAAGGGAGCAAGCTCTTGGACGTGCATGGAAGGCAGCCAGACAGACTGACGCCCTCGCCTCTCCAATGCTGGCTGAAGTGGTGTGCGCGATCCCCGCCTGCATTGATCTGCTTGAAATCGAGGCGCTCCCCCGCTCCTGGCGTGGTGATTCTTTGATCCCGGCTGCCCCCCTATGCTGCCACAGGCAGGGCCAGGCGCTTTCCGCACAGCACGCGGGGAAAAGCGGAAAATGGTATGATAAAGACGAGCAAAAAATGGCTCTTTGAGAATGTCCGTCTTTGTGCTAGACTTTGAGAAGGGATGTCTCTTTCCAAGCTGGCTAGCTACGCGAGAAGACAGATGGGGAGCAGTTTTAAGAGGGATCTCGCGCGTCAGTGCTCTGAGCAGGCGCCCAGGGCTCACTCCTCTTCGCGCTTATGACCACTTGGCGGGCGCGTTGCCGATGAGGGGTTTCTCGCGGGATCAGGCCGGGACGGGGAGAGCGCGAAGGCGGGCAGCCCGCACCGGAGAACAGAAATGAAGCCTGGTTTACAATATTGCACATGAAACCAAAGGAGAGTAATGATGGCAACGACAAAGAGGGAGCCAAAGGCTGAACAGAATCTCGATGGTTACGGCGCGCCTCAGATCCCCTGGCCGAAGGTGCGAGAGCGCTTCGAAAAGGATCTTTCCCAGAGCCCGGAATCGGGCGGGCCGGGTCGGCATACCTGTTGGCTGGCAACGGTGCGTCCAGACGGCAGGCCACACGTTATGCCGCTGGGAGCCATGTGGGTGGATGGCGCCTTTTACTTCACCTCTGGCGCAGGCACCCGCAAATCGAAGGATATCGCACACAACCCCAACTGTGTCATCACGGTTGCCACACACGACTTCGACCTCGTCGTGGAAGGCGAGGCTGTGAAGTTGACCGATCCAGCCAGGGCCCAGCGTATCGCAGAGCTCTATCGAGCCCAAGGATGGCCAGCGACAGTGATCGAGGGTACGGCCTCTCTCACCGCCGAGTACAGTGCGCCGAGCGCAGGGCCGCCACCCTGGGATGTGTACCAAGTGACACCCCAGACCGTGTATGCTCTGGGAACGGCTGAGCCATATGGAGCGACGAAATTTCGATTCTAAAGCGTGCCGCCACTGGTGTTTATGCTAAGAGCGTGTTTTGCACTATTGAGCACGTCTTGTATACACAAGGAGTAGAAACATGAATGAGCATGCGAAACTCCCACCGCAACCGACCAGTTCAATGAAACAGTTTGATGTCTTGGTTGGTGAATGGACCATGGTGGGAACCCATTCTGAATTCCCAGATGCCGCGCATGGACACTCTTCTTTCGAGTGGCTGGTGGAGGGGGGTCTGCTGGTCTGGCATTTTGATTGGGAACGCGGAGGCCCTCCGAGCGCTCTCAGTGTCATAGGCCATGATGACTCAGTTGAAACATGTTGCGCCGGAATTCTCACAACGCATGACTGGCACATTCAGCGATGATGGAAACACCATTACCTGTCAGTGGGAGTTGTCATATGATGGGTCACATTGGGAACAGGACCTGGATGTGACGTATACGAGAAAGCCATAAAAGGGGTCTGCGAGACGAGGTCTTCCAGAAGGACGAAAATAGGGAGAAACACTCTGCGATGAGCATGGGCTTGATGGTCGGGTGGAGGTGGATGTGTTCTCGATGTGACGTGAGGCGCGCGAGACGCGCGTAGACCCTCTTCCTCTCGCAAGAAACCAACGATTTCGCTACTCTTCAATATACCTCAAAAAACGGTCCAGCCTGTTGAAAAAGTCCTTGCTGAGCTTACGAATGTATGAGTTTAGTGGGTAATGCTTTCCTTAATGGAGAAATACGAGTAAAAATGATGGAAAGAAGATATATATAAGAAAAGTGGAAAGATGAGGTTGACAAAGGTGGAAGGGTGTCGTGCAATGGAGCAGGAGGAACAACGACAATGATGGGTTTAAAAGAGCGGGCGTTTGCCCCAAAAGTCTCAGTGTCTTTGGAGGAATTGGTTCCCCAGGAGCATTTTTACCGCCATGTACAAAAAGTCTTGGATCTCTCGTTTGTGCATGATCTGGTTCGCGAGCGCTATGCAGTTGCCGGACGCCCGTCTATTGACCCGGTGGTGTTTTTCAAACTGCAACTCGTCATGTTTTTTGAAGATATCCGCTCCGAACGCTTGCTCATGCGTCAAGTAGCAGATCGGCTCAGTGTGCGATGGCACCTGGGATATGATTTAGATGAGCCATTGCCTGATCATTCAACGCTGAGCAAAATTCGCCTACGCTATGGTCTCTCGGTGTTTCGACGCTTCTTCGAGGCCATCGTCGAACAGTGTCGGGAGGCCAAGTTGGTGTGGGGTAAGGAACTGTACTTCGACTCCACTCAAGTGAATGCCAATGCCGATCTGGATTCGCTCACGCCCCGTTTTGCCGTCGAGGCACGAGAGGCTATTCAGGAGCATCTCGCCGCACTTTTTGCGGGAGAAGAAGCCAAGCAGGAGAACGCGAAAGCAAGTAACATCAGCGACGGCCCGCTTGCCGAATGTCTGCCAGCAGACACCTCTTCTCCATCACTCACGACTCTCCCTACCGTCAGTACCGCTGCGCTGCAAGAGGAACTTGCAGCGCACAATGCTGCTCGACATGATTGGATCGAGCAGGAAGGTCGGCAACAGCGAGAAGTGTCAGGCCAATACCAACGTACTGCTGATCTGAGAATAAGTACCACCGACCCTGACGCCACACCGATGCGTCTCAAGGGGGGAGGAGTTCATCTCGGTTACCATACCCACTACGTCGTGGATGGGGGCAAAAGTCGGATGATCCTGGCAGTACTGGTCGTGCCAGGGGAGGTGATGGACAATCAGCCTATGCTCGATTTACTCTGGCATGTGTACTTTCGCTGGAGAGTACGGCCTCAACAGGTCACAGGCGATACCAAGTATGGAACCATCGAGATTATCAAAGCCATCGAAGAGGCACACATTCGGGCTTACGTTCCCTTGCCAGATTGGGAGCATATGACGCCCTCTTATGGACCCGCTCAATTTACGTATGATGCCGCTCATGATCTCTATCATTGCCCTCAGGGGCACCCACTGCGTCCGTTTCGTAGAGAGCTGAAAGCGGAAAAAGTGGAGTATCGTGCAGACCCAGCCACCTGCAATGCCTGTCCAGTCAAAGCGCAGTGTACGGAAAGTGACCACGGTCGGCAGCTGCATCGTTCTTTTTCCGCCGCTTACGTGGAACGTGTGAAGGGCTATCACCAGACTTTCGCCTATCAGAAGGCCATAAACAAGCGCAAAGTGTGGGTCGAACCGCTCTTCGGAGAGGCCAAAGAATGGCATGGGATGCGACGTTTTCGCTTGCGGCGGCTCTGGCGCGTCAATTGTGAAGCTCTGGTGACTGCTTCTGGACAGAATCTCAAACGTTTGTTGCGAAAGCGAGGTTGGGGACGGCGTCCGTTTCCCACAGAGGCGGTGGCGGCGATGCCACCTGCAAGCTCGCAGGCAGATGGGCCTGCAAGACACGACCTGCTAAAAAGCCAGAGACTTAGCATCGCCGTGGCCTCTCTGGCCTCATATGGTGCCACTACCCTCTTCTTTGCGATCCAGATCAACCCCTTTTATTGTTTTATCACTGTTATACATCATTTTATGCTTTTAACTATTGACGTTTAGACTAATGATGACCTAGCCGACTCCCTCTGAGAAGTCGGAATGGATGACCAATGAGATCGATTTCGATGCCATCAGGCCCGTTTGCGCTGCGTTTTGGGCACCGCTTTGGGTTTGCGCACCACCAGAAAGCGTGGTGCGGGTGTTCTTACCCTGCCTTTGGGCCATCCGGGCGATTTACCACGCGGTTTGGGCGGCTCGGCCGGTGTGCCAAGCTGCACCAAAATGCTGGGCATCACGCGACGCACTTGTCGCGGCGTGACCGCGCGCTGTGTGCTTTCCCACGGACGCAGGACAGCCTGGCCGAGATGTTTGGCCACCAGCAATTGATTGCAGGCACACGCCACGATCCAACTCCAGCGTTCCACTTGTTCAGGTGTGCGCAGGTGTGCCTGGGTCCAGAGCAAATCTTGCGGTGCCGAAAGCGATAGCCATGCTCTTGCGAGAACCGCTTGCGATACCAGGTGCGCACCTGCTCCAACGGGATGTCCTCTTGGCCGGTCCAGATGAACCAACTTTCGCGTGGGTCGCGTTTGCTATCACGGGCGGCTTCCCGTTGCATGCGGATCACACTGACTTCGACCTCAGGCGCCTCCCGAAAATGCCGGTGTTTCCAACAGGAGACCACCACCCGCTTGCCGTGCTCATCGACCCCTTCCCATTCGGCAGCGGCAGGTCCATAGGTCTCGGGGCGTGTCCCCTGAAAGAGCGGGCCATGTTTGCAGGGCGCGCCGCGTTGCTTCTCCTTTCGTGGGGGCGCAGCCCGATACAACTTGCGGTTGCGCTTCAGCCGGATCAGCGCCTGGCAGCCCAGTTCGTGACAGGCATGCACAAAGCTGGCGGTGGCGTACCAGCGATCCGAAAGCCTGATGACCGGACGCCCTCGCACCTGGGGCAGCACCGCGCGCAGTTGCTCGATGCCCACTTCGATCGCCGTTTGCTCGCTCCCAATGCGCCGTTGCTCCAAGATGCCGACCCAACTACTGGGCTGCTCGGGCAAGAGCATCAGTGTCGAAAACTGCCAGCCCACGCTGACTGGTTTGGTCGCATGGGGCATATTCGGCATAGAGATCATGCCACGATCCCGGCTGCTTTCTGCCTCCAGACGTTGCATGCTGAGACTCACAATGCCCAACCAGATCGGCTCGTCTGTCGGTTGGTTCTCAAGCAAGGCCTGCACGAAGACCTCGCGCAAGCGCTCCACGTTGATGCGCCCATCTTGCAGCGCTTCGTAGACGCTGGGAAAGCTCCGCTCGAAGAAGGCCGACAGCGACAATTCGGGCAGACTGCGCGCTTGCGACTCGCTGAGGAGCGCATCGCTCAAAGTGAACAGCGCATCCCGACTGCGCTCAAAGCAGCCATACATCTGCTGACGCAGATGATCCAATGTGTTAAAGTGCATCTGAGTAATGCTCCTTGGTTTTGTTTTTCAGAACATTACTCTTTTAGGCATGCCTCCGCAAGGGGGCTTACCTTTTGGCTTCAATTAGTCTAAACACCCCACATTCCGCAGTTTGATTGACAGGGTTTGCAGAATTTGCTAGCGTAGAGCCTACTGTAGAGGAAGGCTCGAGATGCTATTAGAGGAAAGCTACATCAATGAACGGCTGGATCATCTGGGGATCGTAGCAGGAGTGTGCCAAGAGATCGGACTGGCCAGCTGGCTGGATGCTCAAGAGCCCGGCAATCGCCAACAGGTGAGTGTGGGAACGGCGACGGTGGCAATGGTGCTCAACGGGTTAGGGTTCAGCAATCGGCAGTTGTATTTGGTACCGCAGTTCTTCGCCAACAAGCCTGTTGAGCATTTGCTGGGCGCGGGAATCACGGCGGAGATGCTCAACGATGATTGTTTAGGGCGGACGCTGGATTGGTTGTACGCGCACGATCTCACCAAGCTGTTTGCCGGGATTGCGAGTCAAGCCCGCCGCACCTTTGGGATCAAAGCCGAGCAGGTGCATGTCGATACCACCTCGTTCTCGGTGAGTGGAGACTACGCCAGAGCGGAGGGGATAGCAGCAGAGCCAGCCGTGATCGCCATCACCTATGGGTATTCGCGCGATCATCGTGACGATCTCAAGCAGTGGATGTTGGCTCTGGCAACCACCCATGATGGGGATGTTCCGCTGTTCCTGCAGCCGCTCAATGGCAACAGCAGTGACAAGGTGAGCTTGCTGGCAGTGATCACTGCCATTCAAGCGCAATTGCGCGAAGCGGATGGAGAAGCCAGTGTGTATGTGGCTGATAACGGGATCTACAGTGAGTCGAATATGAGGCAACTGAACCAGGCTGGAGTGAAGTGGGTCAGCCGGGTCTCGGAGACCTTGACCGAGGCGAAAACGCTCCTGCAGGAAGGCAGCGAGACCTGGCAGCAGTCCGAAGATGGCACCATGCACTGGTTCACGTGCGACATGGCCCTGCCGCAGGGCAGCGAACACTGGGTCGTCGTGCGCACGCAAGCTTCTCTCCAACGGGCCCAGCAGACGGTGCAGCGACAGGTGAGCAAAGCTCAGACCACCTGGGAGCAAAAGTGCTGGCATCTCTCCAATCGGCGCTTTGCCTGTGAAGCTGACGCGCGAGCCGCTGTGGAACGGGAACTGAAGGGCAAACCCGTTTGGCTGGAGGTGCACAGTGACCTGGTGGCTCATCCGCAGTATGCGGGCAAGGGGCGTCCACGCAAAGACACCAGCCCAACGAGCCATCAGTGGCAGGTGGCAACCACAGTCACCGTCAATCAGGAGCAGGTCGAGCAGGAAGCCTTGCGCAAAGCGTGCTGGATCGTCGGCACCAACGTCCTGGACCCAGCTGCCCTCTCCGACCAGCAACTCGTAACGACCTACACAGACCAAGGCGGCGTGGAGCGGGGCTTTCGCTTTTTGAAAGATCCGCTCTTTCTGGCTTCCTCCGTCTTTGTGAAAAAGCCGGAGCGCGTCATGGCGCTGAGCTTCATCATGGTTCTTTGCCTGCTGATTTATCGCTTAGCCGAGTTTCGGCTCCGCTCCCGCTTGGCTGAGACTCAGCAGGCGATCCCTGATCAAGTGCAGAAGCCCACGGCGCGCCCAACGATGCGTTGGGTCTTTCAATGTTTTGAGGGCATTGAGTTGCTCCATGTGCAAACTACTGCAACTTCGCTCGTCCTCGTATTACGCCTGCAACCCGTCCATCGGCTGATCCTAACTCTTTTAGGGCCGCTTTATGAAAAAATCTATTATCCCTCTGGCTGAAACTGCGGAATGTGGGATTCTTACTGAATTGTTTCTGTTTCCCATCGGTCTGGCGGCTGCCATCTACCTGGTCGAGTATTCTCCACAAGGACGATTTATAACCGTCATTCATTTCGCAGCAGAAACCCTGGCGGGTGTCCCGTCACTGGTGCTGGGTATGTTCGGCTTCCTGGTATTTGCAGTTTACGCTCATATGGGCACAAGCAGGCTTGCAGGGGCGCTCACTTTGTTGTGTTTCAACTTCCCACTGGCTTTGCGCCTTTTCGAAGATGCTCTTGCCTCGGTACCGCGTGATCTGCGCGAAGGTGGTCTTGCCCTTGGCTCGACCAAATGGCGTATGATTCGCACCGTGGTGCTGCCCTCAGCGCTGCCTGGCCTGATCACAGGCCTGATTCTAACTGCAGGTAAAATCATTGGTGAGGCTGCGGCCTTAATTTTTACGATGGGCTTGTTCAATCCTAGTAACGTGTTTACCTTGAACCCGTTGATTGCCAGTGATACTCTCACCACGCGCCTCTATTATATAGAGGGACCAGGTGCGGGATCCATAGGCTTAACTTCGCCCCAGGAGCAAGCCCTCACGGCAGGGCTAGCAGCAATACTGATTGTCCTCCTCCTCGTTATTAACCTTTCAGCACGCGGTATTGGTCGTGCTATTCAGCGTAGAGTAACCGCAGCATGATTGTAGCAGTGATCTGTTTCAGTAGCTGGGCGCCTGTCAAAGGGTTGCCATCCTACCAGACAAGGGGATAGACTATTATGAACATGTCATTAGAAGTGCCTATCGAAGGATATGTCAACATTCCAGAGGGAGCGAATATTTTCTCTCGAAAGGTCGCGCGTAGCGGCCACATTTCCTTTGAGGGTCGTCCGTTCTTCATCAGTAAGGCGCTGGCTGGTCGCTATATAAGATTGGTAGTATTGTCTGACCGTCTTATTGTTGATACTTCCATCCCTTTACATAAAGATTACCGGTTGGAGTAAAATAAGCTAAAATGAAACGCAAAATGCTTATGATTACATACTTTCTAAAGAAGGAGGGAAGATGGAGACCGACATAAATAAGTCTACTGAGAGGATACAGGCAGAAAAATTTGATAGCGCCGCTCCTGGCATTCCCAAGATTGAGATGAGCGAGACTGCTGCTGCTGGTAATATCGACGCCCCGGCCAGGATAGACGTCCGGCAAACAAGTTTCTGGTATAGTGCCAAGCAAGCCCTGTATGACGTGTCAATCCCGTTGCGCGAGTGCAAGGTCACTGCGTTGATTGGGCCATCGGGCTGTGGTAAATCGACCTTCCTGCGCACATTGAACCGCAGGAATGATCTCATTCCTGGTACGCGTACCGAGGGTGAGGCAATCCTGGACGGCGAGAATATCTTCGATAAGTCAATGGACGTTGTACTCCTGCGCCAGCGCGTTGGTATGGTGTTCCAGCGCCCAAACCCGTTCCCCAAATCAATCTTTGAGAATGTCGCCTATGGCCTGCGTGTGCAGGGCAAATCGAATAGCTATATCAAAAACCGAGTAGAGGAAAGTCTGAAAAATGCAGCCCTTTGGGAAGAGGTGAAAGATCGCTTGAAAACATCGGCAATGGGCCTCTCTGGCGGTCAACAACAACGCCTATGTATTGCTCGCGCCTTAGCAGTCAGACCAGAAGTGCTACTTATGGATGAACCCTGTTCCGCGCTTGACCCTATCGCAACGCTCAAAATCGAGGAATTAATAACTGATTTAAGTAAGGAATATACAATTGTGATAGTGACGCACAACATGCAGCAGGCGGCGCGTGTTTCACAGTATACAGGTTTCTTCCTGGTTGGAAAGCTTATCGAGTATGCTCAAACGGTCGATATCTTTGAACGCCCAAAGAGGAAAGAGACCGAGGATTACGTCAGTGGCCGTTTTGGTTAATAACTATAGATGTTGCGGGCGAGAGGGGAGTTAGCTGTGACACGGAAGATTTTAGTCATAGACGATGAGTCAGTGTTAGTAGAGACGATCGCATACAATCTGGAGCAGGCAGGATACCAGGTTATCACCGCAGGGGATGGTACAAGTGCGCTGCAAGCCGCTTATCGTGAACTGCCCGACCTGATTATCCTGGATATCATGCTGCCAGAAATGGATGGATTAGAGGTTTGTCGCCAGTTGAGGGGTGAGAGTAGTACTGCTACGACGCCAATTATGATGCTCACTGCCAAGGGCGACGAAATTGATAAAGTCGTCGGGCTGGAAGTCGGTGCGGATGATTATGTGACGAAACCCTTTGGACGACGTGAATTGCTGGCACGAGTACGCGCCTTACTGCGGCGTGTCGATTATGCGCCTCTTGATGCGGAAAAACCTGCGCAGGAGGCTACCAATGAGATTCCAAGGGCCAATCGCGAACTGGTGGCTGGTCCTTTGCGTATTGACCTGGCAGGGCGAAGAGTCAACTGCCGGGACCAGGAGATGGAGCTACAGCCCAAGCAGTTTGAATTGCTGACGTACCTGGTGCGTAACCGGGGGACGGTGTTGACTCGTGATCAGTTGCTCCACAACGTGTGGGGCTACGATTACGCTGGAGATACCCGTACCGTCGATGTACATGTGCGCTGGCTGCGTGAGAAGTTGGAGGAGGACCCCGCGAATCCCCACCTGATTCAGACTGTGCGCGGTGTAGGGTATTGCTTTCGATGGTAAACGTTTCTCGAAGAGTTGGAGCAGAGCAATGATGCCCCAATTCTTTTTATTTTGTCCTGCGGTGTTTCCCTTTTGATAAAGTTCGTTAACGTACGTTCTTTCTAATTGATGATTGCTAATTGATGATTGAGTGATACAATAGAAATAGGTAACCAACAGTGGGACCCTGGTACGGGAGAAAAAACGATGCCATTTCTGGGAATAGATATCATACCGGTCGCAATGACCATCTTCTGGATATGGATGCTTATCGACTGCATCACGAATAACAACCTCAGAGGCGGAAGCAAGATATTCTGGCTGCTGATGATTTTCTTTACCCACTTTTTCGGTGCGCTGGTTTACTTCTTATTGCGGTGCACACAAAAGAACCCGATTACTGCGTTTACCTACTACTACCACCAGATCAGCACATTTATCAAGCAAGGCGCGGCACAGCCGGCACCACCACCTCGTGTGTACCCTTACCGTGAGTATCAACAGGGATACCAGGAACAACAGCCGCCACAATATCAGCCGCCAGAACAGCAGGTACAACCGGTACAATACCAGCAGCAAGAGCCTCCGCTTACTACTCCACCCAAAGCTGAGTATGATGAGCAACTGACCATTACATATCCAGAGATGCCGCAGCAGAAATAGTGGGGAGTGAACATCTCAAGCCCCTGACGACGTCGTCGCATGTGGTATCATGGGAATGACTCGTGTATTATCGTTCTTCCCTCGAAAAGGAGCCAAACTTGTCGCGCTTAACCTCGCAACTGACACTTGCCCCAGATGCCGCTATTGATTTACATATGCATACTACCTACAGCGATGGTCGCTGGCCAGCACAACAGCTAATTGATTACCTTGTCAACGAAGGTTATGACCTCGTTTCGGTGACCGACCACGATCGCGTTGATATGGTTGCCAGTATCCAGGATCTTGCTGCCGAGAAGAACTTGCCCGTTCTTGCCGGGGTGGAAATGAGTACTCAATGGAAGGACAAGATGGGGCATATGCTCTGTTATGGTTTTGACCCAGAAGATAATTATTTACGCGATATCACCGGGGCTGTCGTGCGTTTGCAACTGGAAAATACCTACGAGGTGCATGATGAACTCTTGCGCCGTGGGTATGCCTTTCCTCGCGAGGAGGAAGTGTTAGCCGAGAATGGCGGCAAATTACGGAGACCCGTGGATAATGGCCGGCTTTTACGTGAACATGGATATGTTACCGACTGGCAAACCGCGATGAAGATAATACGCGAGGCGGGTTTCCGCTCCATTATGGCTGATATGGAGGAAACGGTGGAGGCAGCGCACCGCAGTGGGGCTGTTTGCCTGATAGCTCATCCCGGCCGCCGCGAACAGAGCTTCACGTTTTATGATATTGACTTGCTTGATGAACTGCGCGCCGAGATACCAATTGACGGCATCGAGGTCTACCACCCCTACCATAGTCCTGAAATCGTGAAAGCTTACCTTGAATATGTACACAAGCATCACTTGCTGCTGAGCACTGGCTCTGACTCGCATTGTATACCTGGGCGTATGCCTGTGAAACATCGTGCTGAGATCAGCCAGGAATTGCTTGAGCGAGTGGGCATTCACGTGAAATAGCAGTGAATTGGATAGAGACAACAAAACGCACCGGACTGCCCATAGTCCGGTGTGTTTTGTTGTCTAACAATTATTTCAAGTACCAGTCGGTTGTGGTGATGCCTTCGGGGTAATGGACTTTCTTGAGGATCACTCCACCCGGGTTGGAGAAATTGGTGATGGG
>Ga0209159_1001042_pt1 | contig 22543 bp, 20 predicted proteins | sample GraSoiAngelo_144_FD_185901 | JGI IMG/M metagenome (GOLD analysis project Ga0209159, IMG submission 185901) | Grasslands soil microbial communities from the Angelo Coastal Reserve, California, USA - 14_1009_02_40cm (SPAdes) (version 2) | ecosystem: Environmental > Terrestrial > Soil > Grasslands ...
CGCGTTCGGCGTATTCGATACCGGATTCGGCCTCGCCTGGTTCCTCGGCAGTTGGTTGATGGGCGTACTTTACCAAAAATCAATTCCCGCGGTGATCATCTTTTCCGTTGCTCTCCAGCTCTTGGCCCTCCCGATTTTTCTTTTCGCAAAACGAATGGAGCGTCAATGAGCTTGAACCAATGAAAATCCACAGAATTTGGGCGTCAGTAATAGGGTTGGCGTCTCTTACCATAGGCATCTTAAGATTCATTGTTCCTACACTTAACTTAAGTATTCCACCCTTAGATGGGATAATACACATAGTCACCGGGGCTGGCTTTATTGCGGGGGCCTGCATTAATCGGGGAAAATATGTAAAGAACACGAACCTTTAGCTCGGAGTTTCTTATATCGTCTTTGGAGCAACCGGCTCGAACTGGCCTCACATAATAGTAGGCGTAATATCTTCGTTAATTGGCCTCACAATTAAGACTGCCGAAGCCGAACCGTAGCGAGTCGATGAACGTCAGCTAAGTAATACAGTCGCGCCGATTGGTGAAGCGGAGACTGACAGGTGGAAATTACGCGGATTGTGGCGACTTCGCGCGCAGCCGACTGGCCACCAGATTCTCGGCGCCGCCCGCCACGATCAATTCCTGCGCGGCGGGGCTTAGCGGCGGAAAAGTGAATGATTTTCCATCCGTAGTTAGGACAGATTTGCCGTAATCGATCATAATTTCCGATGCGACTGTGGTTGGCGCGCGACCTTTTAGCGTGGCGCGCAAGTGCGTCACGAGCTCGGGACACTCAAACACGACAAAGCCGTTGTTGAACGCGTTGCGCTTGTAAGTTTCGGAAAAGCTGGCGGCGATCACACACGGAATGCCTTTGAACTTCAATGCTGTGGCCGCCTGCTCTCGACTAGAGCCGCTGCCAAAGTTTAAGCCGCCGACCACGATATCACCGCGGCGATAGAGGGTGTTGAAATTCGGATCGTAATTTTCAAACGTTACTGCCGCCATTTCTTCCGGAGTCATATCGTCGCGATAAGTGTGTTTGCTGCCGTAAATGCCGTCGGTGTTCAAATTGTCTTTATCCACGAAGAGAACGCGACCGCGCACACTTGGTGGAAAACCGGCGATGATCTCGACCGAGCCTACTGGCTGCGTTTTCTTTTCGGCGCGCCGAATCGCCGTGCCCGCGGGGCGCTCGGCGAAATCTTGTGGCGCACAAATAAATCCAGCCAGCGCGCTGGCGGCTACCACTGCGGGCGAACCCAAATATACGTAGGCGTCGCGATCGCCCATGCGACCCTTGAAGTTGCGATTGGTAGCGCTGATGGCAGTCTCGCCTTGTTGCACCAGACCGCGTCCCAGTCCGATGCAGGCTCCGCAACCCGGCGGCAGTGGAATGGCGCCGGCTTCCAGGAGCGTTTGCCAATCGCCATTTCTTTCGGACTTGGCTTGCACCTCGGCGCTGGCGGGGGCCAAATAAAATTCGACCCCATCGGCGACGTGTCCGCCGCCGGAGCGCACGACTTCCGCGGCGTCATGCAAATCCTCGAAGCGCGCGTTCACGCACGATAACAAATATGCCTTCTGAATGGGCACATGTTTCCGCTCCATTTCCGGAAGCGATACCATCGTCTTCACCTCGTTAGGTCCAGACACGTGGGGAACTACGGTGGCAAGATCAAGTTCGAGTTCGATGGCGTATTCGGCGTCCGGGTCAGTGCTGAATTCGTTTCGGTTCTTCCACCACCCATCAATGTCGGTGTTGGTGTAGCCAGAACGACTCGTGGGCCCCCGCCTTCCCGGTCGTTTCGGATTAGTGAACTCGCCCACGCGCGAGCGCAAATAATCCATCGTCACTTCATCGAACGGAAACACGCCGGCCAGCGCGCCCCACTCGGTTGTCATATTGGCAATGGTCATGCGCGCAGACATGGGAAGGTTTGCTACTCCATCGCCCACGAATTCCACGGCGTGATTGAGCACCTCATCCTTATTGAAGAGCCCGCATAAAGCGATGATGACGTCCTTGCCAGTGACGCCCGGTGAAAGGTTTCCTTTCAACAGCATCTTCGCCACCTTGGGAACCTGCCACCAGGTCACTCCGGTAGCCCAAATGCTCGCCGCGTCAGTCCGCACCACTGGCGTGCCCAGCGCTGCTGCCGCCCCGTACAAATTTGAGTGCGAATCGCTGGCCACCACCATCGCCCCGGGAACAACATAACCTTGCTCCACCATTACTTGATGCGAAATGCCGGTACCCGCCGGGTAAAAATCGATCCCGTGCTCCTGGGCGAACGCTTCGATTTTAGCGTATTTCTCCAAGTTCTTCGGCGTGACGTTTTGAATGTCGTGATCGATGGCGAAGACCGGTTGTGCTGGATCTGCGATCTCTGTCGCGCCGATCTGCTTAAACTTTGGGATCACCGCGCCGGTGTTGTCATGCGTCATGACATGGCGCGGGCGTATTGAAACGAAGTCTCCGGCGCGCACGACCGCCCCCGGCGCGAGCCCATCGGTGTGGCGTGCCGCAATTTTCTCAACGAGCGTCAGGCCCATCCTAATTTCCCTATGTCAATTTCGATTTCTTTTCCGTAGATACGTCTGAACAACTGCCGACGCTGCTCCGCTGCCGATAAACCCGAAGGCAGCGACGCCTTCACCATTTCGCGCGCGCTATCGAACATTTGCGCACCCATGATAAAACGCTCTTCGCCTGAGCGTGCCATGATTTTGTCGCGCAGCATTCGCACGATTTCCGGCGACGTATCAGTCATTCCAGACACTCCTCTAATAACTTATCCAGCCCGAGTTCATGCGTCCAGTGCCGCAGGTAGGCGGTATCATACCCGGTCGTGAGCAAATTCTTTACGTCGCGTAGTTGAACGTCGGAGTCCGAATCTTTTGCCCAAAGCAGTTTTGAGATGATGAGATCTTCTTTACTCACGATGAACGTGGCGAAATCGAGAATCGGGATCTTTTGGCGTCGCTCAAATTCTAGGCGCCGGTATTCGCTCTCCTTGCGGATGATACAATCCACTTTGATGACGCTCTCTTGATGAATAAGATTGAAAATCGATTCCTGGTCGAGCGACTCGCGAATATTTTTCTCGCTCACATAATAGTCCGGCCGGAACAAAGCACCCACACGCTCAACGTCCTCATGGGTGATGGCGATTACGATATCGATATCCCGGGTCATGCGTGGTTGGGCGTAATAGTTCATCGCCATGGAACCGGTTAGCATGTAATTGATGCCCGTCTGGTCGAACCTACGTGAAATGTCGCGCACGACGTCGATCTCGTTCATGACGAGCCGATATCAGATGTCACTTTTTAGCGGCGCGCTTGCCGAGGAGCTTGGCGATATCGAAATCGACGAAGTCAGCGTGATGAAAGATGATCGATTCGATTGAGCGTTCGACTTTGTCGCCCTCGTGGCTGTGGCTGGCGATGATATGCATGACTTCGCCGGGAATACCGTGCTTGTAGGCGAGCGCGACGCCGCTAAAGGGGTGCCGCACCTGTTGGCCAAATTTTCCCTGAATCACGTTGCTGGAAGCGTCCTTATCAAACTCCAGTGGCTTGCCCACGTCGGCCAGGAGCGCGCCGGCGATGAGGTAATCGCGTTGGACGGGAATGCCGCAGCGAAACGAACTCTCCAGGACGTCCGCGATCGCGATACATTGCAGCGCGCAGGAGTTGAGATGCTCGACAAACGTCATGTCAATGTCGCCGGCGAGGAGCGTAAATTTAACTGCGCGCAATTCGTCGAAAGTCCAGCCCTTCCCGTCGCAACCCGTAGTGATAGCCTCGTTCCACACCGCCGCCACCTTTTCGCGCAGCGATGCATCGCTAATTTTCATCAAACTGGGGAAGAGTTCCGCGATTTCTTTGACGCCGTATTTCATTGATTAACCACTAATGCACACCAATGGACAGGAATAGCGGAGAGTTGTTGGCCAAAGAAGCAGTCTTCACATTTAATCGGCTGTGCCACGGAGGCTCTTAAGGAGTTTGATCACGAGGAAGACAAGGCCAGGTGGATGCGGGCCGTCTAACTTGGAATAATCGGACTTTCCCGGCAACAAATCTCCAGTTTGTTCCCGTCTGGATCTTCAAAAAAGCAAGCATAATAGCCGCGACTGTAGGCGCGACAGACCTCCGGGCCTTCGAGGCATCTCCCGCCGATCTTGCGCACGAGCCGGGCGAGACGATCCACTTCTTCACGGGTCTCAGCCCAAAAAGAGAGTCGCGTTCCGTTGGGCTGATGGCGTCGATCTTGCGTGAAGCCGAAAAACGCTTCCGGCTTGTCTCCGCCAGCCGCATAGAAGATTCCCCACCGTCCGCTCGAGCGATCGCAGGTAAAACCGAGCGCTGGCAGGAGCTTGCCATAAAACTTGTGCGCGCGCTTCAGATCGCTTACGCGCAGGTCAACGTGGTCGAGGTAGCGCGTCTTTTTCATTTCAGTCGATATTTTTGAGGTTTCGAAGACGTTCTTTCTATTACTTTTCTCGCTTCCAAATCGAGTTTAACGGTTTCTCCATACCAACTGATGTTCCCTGAAAATTTCTTATTTAAGTCTTTGTTCAGCCGTTTGAACAATTCGGTGTGAGTAAGTTCCTTGTTTCGCAGAGCTGACAAGATAGTCCTCTTGAGCGTTTCGTATTTTTGCTTGTCGATATTTTTCCCGTTTTTACCCAGGGGGGTGCTTGGTCAGTATTTTCATGATTAACCAGTAATGAACACGAATAACGAAAAGCTGTTGGCCAAAGAAGAAGTTTTTCAAATTGTCGGCTGTGCCATCGAGGTTCTTAACCCGGATATTTCATATCCGCTCGGCGGGAAGCCGAGCAGCCCCTTCGAAGCGAATGAGTTCGAGTGTATGCAGAAAGCCGTTCGAGGATTAGGATTTGGTTTGATGCTTAGATTGGTGGAAGGGGCTGGGTTAACCCAGCTACTGCCCGTGAAGTAGCTGCCTCTCGGGCGAATTTTCGTTGGGCTAGCGAAAAATGCGGGTTAACGCGCTTGGTCACGGGCTGGTTGAGAAGCCGTACGAAAATGCCTTGGCAGTGGAGTTTGGTCTCCGAAGCATTCCTTTTCGGCAGGAGCCGGTCTTCAACGTCCTCTACAAAGGACAAAACGTCGGGTTCTTTATTCCGGACCTGATCGCGTTTGATCCCGTCGTCGTGGATACAAAGGTAATTGACCGAATCACGGATCACGAACGCGGATTGATGCTGAACTACCTTCGAATCACAAAGCTGCGTGTAGGAGTCGTTCTTAATTTTAAGCACGCCAAATTAGAATGAGAACGTATTGTCTTATGAATTCGTGTTCATTCGTGTTCATTCGTGGTTAAAGATCGAGCTGGCGGACCGTCATAGCCGTGATTAACGGGATCAATTCGGCGCATCGGTTTCTCGCGGGTTTGCTCTTCGATAACGTGAGCCACCAGTCCGGGCGTGCGCGCGATCATGAAAATACCGTTGAAGGCGGCGGGATTCATTCCTAAATCGGCCAGGATGGCGCCGATGGCGCCGTCTACGTTAATGGGCAACGCTTTCTTGGCATCGGCGAAGGATTTTTCAACCGCCCGCGCCGCTTTCATGTGCATACCATCAACGCCAGCTTCACGCGCCAGTTCAAACAGCCGCGCAGTCCGTGGGTCCTTGGTGTGATAACGATGACCGAATCCGGGCATGCGCTCGCCTGTCTCTCTCATCTCCGCGAGCGTGCGCGACGCAGCTTCATCCATCGAAATGGATTCACGCGTCGCGCGATCCGCGATCCTCTTCAGGTGCCGGGCGCAATCTTCGATCGCGCCGCCGTGATGACGATTGATCGACATGATCCGATGCACTCAGCGATGCGCCGGTGGAGGCAACGGTTCGCGCGGCCAGGGCACTGGGAGGTGTGGCGCCGTGGTCAATCGATGCCACCAAAATTGCATCCATCAATCGCCCGATGGCTGGCGAAGGCAGCTCGCTCGTCAAAATCAAATAGACTGACGTGCCAAAGGAGACGCGCCCCATGAGCTCTGCGATATCGTATCCGCGCACCGCCACTCGATTGGGTTCAATGCGCGTAACCGCAGAATTCCAGACGGCATTTTTGTCGGCTTCACTCATCAAACTCTGTCCTTTCATTCGTTTCAAAATTTCAACCACCGCAGCCGGCAATTCGCCAAACGCATCGACCACAGTCGCGCCCGCCTCACGCAACGCTTTCACTTTACCGGCGTGTGTGCCTCGACCGCCTTCGATGATCGCTCCCGCATGACTGAATCGCGTGCCTTCGCGCGCCGCTTTGCCGCCGATGTAGGCGATGACCGGCTTCATCACTTTTCGACCCCGTATCATCTGCGCCAGTTCCTCTTCTTGTGACGAACCAATTTCGCCAAAGATGACGATGGCTTCGGTTAGTGGATCAGCTTCAAACATCAGCGCTGCATCTGGAATGCGAATGCCGAGAACCGCATCGCCGCCGATGTGTGCGATGGTTGAGATGCGCACACCAGCCTGACCTAGGTAGTAGCCGGTACTCGAAGCCATGCCGCCGGAGCGACTGATTACTCCAACGCCCTTTGGAATACCGGGCTTGAACCATTGCCGCGCACTTTCCGCCCGACCACCGATCATCCCGACCACGCCCTTGCCTGGACTCAATACTCCAAGGGTGTTCGGCCCGAGAAACATTGCGTCATTGGCTTTGGCCGCCGCGGCAATTTCCATTGCATCCCACACTGGCACCCGATCGGGGACCAGCACCGTGAGCTTGATGCCCGCATCAATCGCGGAGATCGCCGCTTCCTTCACGCCCGCCGCGGGCACAAAAAGCACCGAAATATCGATGCCACCCAGAGCTTTGACCGCGTCTTGCGGCGTGCTGAACACCGGCACGCCCAATACTGTCTGTCCACCTTTGCCCGGCGTTACGCCAGCGACAACGTTCGTCCCGTATTCGCGCATTAGCTTCGTGCGCGTCCGCCCTTCGCGGCCCGTGATGCCTTGCACGAGGACGCGTTTGGTCTCGTCGATCAAAATTGCCATCAGCGCGCGCCTTCAATCAGTTCGTCCAACCCAGGGATGTCGAGTTCCAAGTAGAATCCTTCCACTCCGCCGAGCCGACACTCGACGTCGCACGCAAGTAATTCAGAATCTTTGGTGGCGAACTCCTCACCCGGCACTGATGACACGGGTGCTCCGGCACGATCGACAATCAATCCGCCAGAATGGGTCTCGACCGCGCCGCGAATTTGCGACCACTGCGCGCTATCGATCCGCACTCGCCCACCTTTCACTGGAATCGTCGTGACCGATGGATCCTTAACGAAGTTTGGCAGGCGCGGTGCGCGCGGTTTCCATTTTGTTCCCTTGCCGGTCGCGACGAGTTCGGCAAAACGCGTGGCAATCATGGCCGGGGCGTCGGTCTTACGATAGCCCTCGATCGGCGCGCGAAGTAGCCGCGACATTCGTTGCAAAACGTCCACCGCGCGATCTTCGGTGTTGCCGCCCAAACGAATCACAGCGGGAATGTTTAGATCGAGTTCCCAAAATGCCTTCGCCAGTCCGTAGGCCGACCAATATTGTTCCTGGCTCGCAACACCGGAGCCGGAACCGAAATACCCCACCAAGTCAGGCTGAGCCAGAATGATTCGACTGGCGCGATAGACCTTGGACGCAGATGGATTGCCACTCGTATCGGTAAAATTTGCGATGGTAAATCCCGCATTCACAATCGCGTCCATCGACATCATCGATCCGCCGCCGCCGGCGCCGTGAAAACCAACCAAGCCTTTGGAATCTTTCGCCGCTGTCGTGGCCAACTGCGCGAAATAAAATGTGCCGCGATGGTCGTTTTGTTCAACCGCGTAGGCCACCCGTTCCAAAGGGGTAGGCGGATGATCGAACTCGCGCGCAATCTCTATCTTCAGTTCCGGATGCCGCACTACGGCGTAATCATCAATCGTGATACGGCAATCGGCGGCGACGAACTGACCATCCTTGGTCAGGACCAGCGGATTGATTTCAAGCGACCGCGCTTCCACTTTGCGCGCGGCGGTAAATAGTTTTCGAATCGAGTCGGCGAGTTGCGTCGCCTGTGTCGATGAAAGTCCGCACGACGCAATCGCCTCGGCGACAATCGAATCCTCAGGGCCGCGAATCACATCGCACGCAATACGCCGGGTCGAGGCGGCGCGCTCTTCGATTCCGGTGCCGCCGCCGGGGGCGAAAATAATCGTCGGGGCGCGAGTAGCGTCGTCAATTGCAAACGAAAGAAAAAATTCGCGGTCAATCGCGATCTTCTCTTCGACCAACACCGCTTCGACGGGAAACTGTCCAACTTTCATTTCCAGCATGCGCGCGGCGTGGCCACGAGCCACATCAGGCTTTTTCGCGAAAGCGACGCCGCCGATTCCCGCGCGTCCGGTTGTCCAAGCCTGGATTTTGACCACGACTTCACTGCCCTTCTGGTCCAAGAGTTCCTTCGCCACCGACACCGCCTCATCGGCGGTAGAGGCAGCGCGACCACGCGGAATTTTGAATCCGTTAGCCGCGAGAATGGCCTTACCTTGATATTCGTGTAGTCGCGCCATGGCTGGAGTTCGATGATCCTAGCGAGATTTCCGGATAGCGCACGCGTCTCGCGATCGTGTACTTTTCTGTGAGACTTCCAAGCCATCGGCGAATGCCGGTCCAACGACGTACGTTTCGGCAAGCGCTCTCAGGTCCCGCCGGCTGCAGCCCGGAGGGCTATAGAAACTAGCCGGTGGTGCGAACCACCGGACAATGCCACACAATAATCAACAGCCCCGGCAGGGGTTGGGGAAAGCCTCACACGTACCGCTCATCGAATTCGACTCCGCTGCGCTGAAGCAACGCCAGATATTCCTCTCGAAACGTATGCGTTCGATGATGCTCGTCTTCTTGTTGAATGTAACAGCGAACATTTTCCAATTGCAAGGCGCTCACGGTGAAAGCTCCGTATCCTTCCTGCCACGAGAACGAGCAAACGCCCACCTCTTCATGTACCCATTTGGACGAAACTGATTTTAGTTCGCGAAGCACATCGGCCAACGTATGTGTCGCGCGTAGTCCGACCAGTAAATGCACATGGTCCGCGACTCCTCCAATTGCTTCAGGTGCGCCACCGAGCGTGCGAATCACCCCGCCTAGATAGGCGTGCAATCGATCACGCCATGCTGACGTGATCACGGGTTCATCATTTTTTGTGCGGAAAACAAGGTGGTAATGAAGGCTAAGATGTGTGGATGACATAAGGAACGTTTTGTCCTGCGCCCCGCTGGGGCGCCGCCCGGTGGTTCGCTCCACCGGCTAATTTCCATCAGCGCCTTCCGGGCTGAATACAGCGGATTAAACGAAAATGAGCGGCAAAATCATTTTCAGATTTGCAGCTTAACGGAGCCTGTGTCAGCCTCGAAGAGGCCTTCGCATGAGGATTCGAACATTTTTTGGCGGCGCGGTTTTTCTCGCCGTCCTGATCGGCGGTCTCACAGCTCTCGACGCCGAAACTTCAGTTGCCCCTGAACCGGGCGATCTGCGCGCGGCCGGGACAGTAGATTTTAAGGTGTCGTGTGCGCCGGAGGCGCGGTCGGAATTCATCCGTGGCGTTGCGTTGCTGCACTCGTTCTTCTATGAAGAGGCACGCCGGATTTTCACCGCGGTCGCGGCAAAGGATCCAAACTGTGCGATGGCGCAATGGGGAATCGCCATGACGTGGTGGCATCCGATCTGGACGCCTCCAACTCCCGACGAAATGAGCGCCGGCAAGGCGGCAATCCAAAAGGCGATGGCGATGAAGGGTGGCACCGATCTCGAGCGCGGCTTTATCACGGCATTGAACGCCTACTACAACTCAGCGGACAGCCCCACCACGGGCGAGGTCGGGCAGTCTTGTCATGGACCAGTGGGACCGCGTGATCGTGTGATGGCGTATGAAAAAGCAATGCGCGCACTTTCCGAGCGGTATCCGGACGATGTTGAAACGCAGACGTTTTACGCCCTGGCCGTCCTGTCAGTGGGTTACGCGAACCCCACCGATACGACGTTATCCAACCAACTTAAGGCCGCTCGTATTCTCGAAAAGCTGTGGAAGAAAAACCCCAACCATCCCGGCGTCGCCCACTATCTGATTCATAGCTACGACTACCCAGCACTGGCTGAACGCGGGCTGGCTGCTGCCCGGAGCTACGGTTCCATCGCGCCATGGGTTCCTCATGCCCTGCATATGCCATCGCACATCTTTACCCGCCTTGGTATGTGGGAAGAGTCGATCGCGGCCAATCGTTCTTCCGCCGACGCGTCGCGCGCTTACGCTGCGATGCGGCATCGTGACGCCACCGAAGCAGAGGAACTACACGCGCTCGATTACATGGCTTACTCTTATCTACAGGAAGGACAGGACAACAAGGCCAAGGAGATCGTGGATTTCGTTGCCACCGTGCGGAAAACCAATCCTGAGCTGGAATTCAGCGCAGCTTATGCTCTGGCCGCAATTCCGTCGCGTTATGCGCTCGAGCGCAATGCCTGGTCCGAGGCGGCGACGCTGACCGTTCCGGAATTGCCGCACTGGTCTTCCTTTCCGTCCTTCGAAGCCCTTATTGAATATTCTCACGCGCTCGGACGAGCGCATATCGGCGACCTCGAAGGTGCACGCAAAGCGATCGATCGGATGCGGCAATTGCGCGATTCGTCGACGGATCCAAGACTCGATTATTTCAAGAGGCACCTCGACCTGCAAATCCAGGCAGCATCAGCATGGGTTACGTACAGCGAGGGCAAGAAAGACGAGGCCATTAATCTCTTACGACGCGCAGCGGATGCGGAGGATATTCTGGGCAAGCATCCTGTCTCGCCCGGCGCGCTCGTCCCGGCCCGCGAACAGCTGGGTGACCTGCTGCTAACATTAAATCGGCCGAAAGAAGCGCAGCGCGAGTTTGAGGCGGCACTGAAAATCTATCCGGGGCGATTCCGAGGTCTGTATGGCGCCGCGCAGGCAGCAAAACAGATTGGGGAAAAGGAAAAGGCAGATCGCTACTACGCCAAGCTGATTGAGCAAACCGCAAAAGCCGACGGCTCCCGCACCGAGCTCGCTGAGTTGCGGAAATATCGTACCGCCGATAGTGCTAGCACACAACCGGGCAGCGCTCCGGAATCTCGTTAGATTGGGATACGAAAGTCTGGGTTGTTCGACCCCTCCGGCATCAACACAGGTTAAGGCTGGCAAGATTCTCCGATAGCGCCGTCGTAAATTGAGGAGCGGTCAGTCATGTGATCTGAATCATCCCCGGTTTGTTCTCGACTATCGTTGGTTCGGGTCGAGACTATTCATTGGCGTCGTCACCCTTGGGAGCAGTGATATGCCCGCTGAGATTAAAAAAGAGATTCAGCTGGAGATCGCGCATATCTTGTTCATCGACATTGTCGGTTATTCCAAGCTTTCGATTAACGAGCAACGCGCGGCGGTCGATGAGCTAAACGAGGTGGTTCGGGCTTCAGAGCAGTTTCAGAAGGCTGAAGCGTCGGATCGCTTAATTAAAATTCCGACTGGCGATGGGATGGCATTGGTCTTTTACACCAGTCCCGAAGCACCGGCACAATGCGCGATCGAAATCAGTCGCGTGCTCAAAGAGCATCCACGGCTGCAACTTCGCATGGGAGTACACAGCGGGCCGGTTAGCGGCGTGATCGATGTGAACGGGCGCGCCAATCTCGCGGGAGCCGGTCTCAATATCGGCCAGCGGGTAATGGACTGCGGCGATGCCGGGCACATTTTGCTTTCCAAACATGTGGCCGAGGACCTCGAAGCATACGAGCAATGGCTACCGCTCCTGCACGATCTTGGTACGTGCGAAGTGAAACACGGCGTGCGCGTGTCCGTGGTGAACCTTTACAGCGAGCAATCGGGAAACCCTGCGCTGCCGAAGAAATTTCGAATCCTACGAAAAAAGAAGACGCGCGCGCGCTGGGCTGTGCTCATGGCAGCTTTGCTCGCACTGGCTGCGATTGGAACTGTTTTCGTGGTCTTCTTGCGAAGTCGGCCACCCGCGACACTGCCTCCGCTGGAAAAAAGTATCGCCGTGCTGCCTTTTGAGAATCTGAGCGAAGAGAAGCAAAACGCTTACTTTGCTGATGGCGTCCAAGACGAGATTCTGACTGACCTGGCGAAGATCGCCGAATTAAAAGTCATCAGCCGCGCGAGCGTAATGCAATACAAAAGCGGCGTTGCACGCAATCTACGCCAGATCGCGCAGGAACTTGGTGTTGCGAACGTTCTGGAAGGCAGTGTTCAGCGCGCGGGCAATCGTGTGCGGGTCAGCGCACAACTACTCGATGCGCGAAGGGATGTTCATCTATGGGCCGAACACTACGACCGGCCGCTGGATGATGTATTTGCAATCCAGAGCGAAATTGCCAAGGCGATTGCTGACCAACTGCGCGCCAAGCTTTCGACGCAAGAAAAGGCTGCGATCGAGAAGCCACCGACGGCGGATCTTGCAGCATTCGATCTCTATACGCGCGCCAAGACGTCAATGGTTCAGTTGGTCTTCATCGGCGCACAAACTAAGAACAATCTCTTGCAAGCCATAGAACTGCTCAACCAGGCGGTCGCGCGCGATCCCAACTTTCTGCTTGCTTACTGCCGCCTGGCGTATGCGCATGACTTCCTTTACATCGCTAACCTCGATCGCACGCCAGCGCACTGCGCTGCAGCGAATACTGCTGTTCAAGCAGCTTTGCGCTTACAGCTGAATTCTGGTGAAGCGCATCTCGCTTTGGCGTGGCACCTCTTTAGCTGCTACCTCGATTACGATCACGCGCGAGAGGAACTCGGCGTCGCGCAACCTTTACTGCCCAACAGGTCGGAAGTCTTGGAGCTCACCGGACTCATGGATCGTCGCCAGGGCCAATGGGAGGACTCGGCGCGCAACTTGGAAAAAGCGCTGCAGCTCGATCCCCGCAACCTTTACTTCTTTCACCAGATGTCGCTCACCTATCAGTGCCTGCGCCGCTATGAGCAGATGGCTGCAATGCTTGACCGCGCACTGGAGGTCAAGCCAGGCGATGTGGCGACCAAGGCCGCGCGCGCGCGGGCCGATCTTGATTGGCACGCTGACACCAAGCCGTTACACACGACAATCGATGCGATTCTTGCTGAAGATCCGTCAGCTGCTCCGAGCATTGCTACTAGCTGGCTCATTCTAGCGTTGTGCGAACGCGACCTCGCTGCTGCGGATCGAGCGCTCGTGGCCCTCGGTGGTAACGCTTTCACGCTATCACCTATCATCCGTCTCAACCACGACTTCGTAGAAGGCTTAATCGCTCGCATGCGCGGCGACGCCGCTGCGGCGCGCGCAGCTTTTACCGCTGCCCGTGCTAAACAGGAGGAATTAGTGCATCCCGGGCCTGATTATGCTCAAGCGCTTTGTGTGCTCGGCTTGATCGATGCAGCACTTGGGCGAAAGGAGGACGCGTTGCAAGAGGGTCGGCGAGCGGTCGAGCTGCTTCCAGTCGAACGAGACGCGTTCGCGGCGCCGGATATAATTCAGCTGTTTTCTATCATTTGCGCCTGGACCGGCGAGAAAGACCTGGCGTGCGAGCAGCTCGCGAACGTGACACAGTTCCCCAGTTTCTTAACCTACGGCCGATTGCGTCTGCTTCCCTTTTGGGATCCGTTGCGCGGCGATCCGCGCTTTGAAAAAATCGTCGCCTCACTCGCGCCGAAATAATCATGTGGCGCCGAAGTTAAAAGCAAAATCGCGCTGGAGATCGCGCATACTAGACCGAAATGGCATCGCGTCATTTAGCATCACCATCGCAACGCCGTGAATTGAGAAAGATAGGTCATGTGACCTAAATCATTCCTGCTTTGCTCTCGACTATCAGCAGTTAAATTGAGATTATCGTGTCGGCGTAGTCCCCGTGGGCGTGGCGGCGCAGATAGGAGAGCCCGACCGCGCCATCGGAAAGTGCTCTCGCTCCCGTACGGTGGTCCGCTGGCTACACAAAACGTACCGCTCACTCGTGCGCTGCTCCGGCTCGATCCGATGTTCGATCCGCTCCGAAATGATCCGCGTTTCCAAAAACTCGCCGAGTCGGAAACGCCGAAATAGAAAGCGATGCTTGATCCTAGATCCTGGATGCTGGATAAGAACGCGCACATTGCGTTAAGCCAAAAGACGCCCCCGCCCTAGCCAAGCTCATTCGGGCTCCCGTCCCGCTGGATCCGATGCTGACTTAGTGTTTGGTTCTTAAGCGGATTGAGTTCGCTAAATGCAAGAGATCTACGAGGCTGCGTCTCTTGCTGTAGCCCAAAGGACACCAGCCAGCCTTGAATTGCCGAAATTTGCCGACTGGTTCGTAAGGGGGCGTGAAATCTAGCCGGCGCTAGAAAAAGAAGAGGCCGCCGCATGCGACGACCTCTTCAACTTTTGCTCGATGGCCTGGCGGCCAGCAGTTGTTCTTGCTTAGAAACCGATGGTTATAATGCGGCTTCCCCAGAGCGAACTGCTGTTGATTTTTTCGTTGACCAGCCAGGCAGTGGCTTCGTTCGAGGGATCCAGTGTCACCGCCGAGTAGTCACCCCAGCGCTGGATGCCGAAACCCGGGTCGAAATTGCCGGTCAAAAACGTGGGACTGGTGAAACCAGCCGTCCCAGCCGTGATTTGGGCATCAGCGCTCAACTTGCCCGATAAGCGCACTTGCGCGTTGACTCCTACGCTCGCATCGGTCGACGTCCAGGTCACAAAACAGTTACCTGCGGCGTTGGCCGTGATGGATGCGTTGAAATCATCCGACGTCTTGCTCGCGTAGTAGAATCCGCTCTGCTTGAGAGCGTTGGTCGAGGTGTTGATACGGTAGAAAAACGCCGAGGGAAAACCAAACAAGTTGATGGTGTGGGTCTGCCAGAGGTCAGTCCCGTTCTGGGTGCTCGCATTCACAAATCTCGAGTCCGAGGTGTCTAATACTTGGCTCGTTCCCGATTGACGAGCGTTTGGCGGGACCGTGTAGGAAGGTACCGTTACAGTGGACTGGACGAGCCTGGTTGATGAGGGGTGGCTTGTGTTCGTGGCGGTAAATTTGGTGAGTGTCGTCCCAGATGGCGGCGCCGCGATCAGGAAAGTCGAAGCATTCTGGTCCTCAACGATGGGCGGCGCCAGCGTTCCAGCCAAGCCGGTGAAAATTGGAACTGCAAAGCCCAGACCGTTGTAGAGCCGCGCTTTGGCAATCGAGAAGAAGTCAGCGCCGCGGAATCCACCCGCCGCCGAGAAGACATTCGCGGTAAAGAGCACTGCGTCCTGATCTATACCGAGCTGCGGAAAATCGTAGAAATCATTATTATTAAAGAAGTCTACATCGATATTGTAAATGAAGAATGGGCCTGTGGGATCGCTGGTTTTCGAGATCCCGATGAACAAACGCTGCACTGTTGCCGACTCTGGGAAGGCGTCAGCGGTTACGATCCAGCGCTGCCAAGTTGGATCAAAGACCACGCGTGGATCGAATAGCGTCTCGGCAGTGTAGCTAAAAAACGTCGCCAGCGTCACGCTTTTCACCAGAGTAGGGGGCGAAGCCTTCGAGAAAACGTCGAAATGGCTGTTGGTCACCTCGACAAAATGATTGATGCCAATCGCGCCATGTGTGTCGGGCGGGAAAAGACCATCGGTCTCACGGTGACCGTTGAAGTTGTTGGTTTTGATCACTGGAGGGCCTAGAGGCGTCGGCGCCAGCGGAAACGGCTTGGTAACGCCAGGAGCGTAGGCACTGTTCGCGCGTTGCTTAGCGGCGGCATAATCGCTCTCGCCCATAGTGGACCGGAATGGAATCGCAAAAGGAGCGAGCGGTTGCGCCATGACGAAGTTGGGCTGCGCATTCACTTCCTCCGGGGCGTCCACATCGAGTATCAGCTGCGGGCGGAGGGGCTGTTGCGCAGAGGCGGTGCCCAAAGTGATTAACATCAAACCGCAGCCGAAAATGGCCGCGAACCAATGTGGAGTTGTTATATTTTTTGTTTTCATTTTTTTGTCGGAGGGTTTTGAACCGCATTAACTGCAATCTATTTCCGCGCGACTCGCGGGGAGGGGTGCGCCGATCAAGGCGCGTCCCACTCCACGCGATTGTTACGGGTGGCGCCGCAGTGTTACGGGAGTGGCGCGCCAGGGAGAAAATTCTTTGAAGACATCGCCGCAACTCCGGACTGACCATCTCCGTCGAAGTGTGCAGGAGCCGAACCCGGTACGCAATCTTCGTCATCCGCCGGGTCGGCGAACCAGAAGACGATGTGGTTCAGATCCGTACGGATCCCAGTGATGTTGTTAAAGGCGAAAGCCTCATCGATGATGGCGTCGATGCGGACATGCCCTCTGCCCGCCGCATTGGTGGTGAAGTCCCCGATATACTGAACCGCGCCGAAGGGAGGCACCGGCATTTCGGTCAGGAAGACCGCAAAGGTCGTATTGGGCCGCAGACCCTCGGCATGCAAATCCAGCGTATCCACACCGCGAACGTCCTCCCTCGGAAAAACGGTGACGGTTGCCGCCGCGTTCGGCAGGCAGGCTGCGATGGGACCTGAAGCTGGTACCAGGTTGAACCTGGATGGCCTTAGGCCCTGTGCATGAGCAGCCACTGGGTTGAGGATGAGTGTTAAACCAAAGGCGGCGATCGCCAACGAGAGGTAATGTCTTTTCATGATATTTATAGGTTGCATAGCTGAATTTTCTTTCTTTGAGGTTGTGACATCTGTTCGGCGCGTCTGTTTCTCGTGCCGACATAAATGTGTTTCTATCTGCTAAAGCGGAACCAGCTGGCCAAACCCACCATTCGGCCGAAAAATTTCCTCTGCATGCAGTGCAACGAAGAGCAAGGAGCCGCCGAAAGCGTCAAATAATGTGTTCTCGACCCGCCCGATCCATCGCATTAAAATGATCTCCGTATGGCGGCGGCCTCGTCGGTGCAGCAACAGGTCACTCAGTTTTTAGTGGACTGGAGCAGCGGAGACACGGGCGCGCTCGATAAGCTGATTCCGTTGGTGCAGCCCGAACTGCATCGGCTGGCGCACTATTATATGAGCCGCGAAGGAGAAGGGCACACCTTGCAAACGACCGCGCTCGTTAACGAGGCGTATCTTCAGTTTGTCGACAAGACACATCCGCGCTGGCAAAACCGGCCACACTTTTTCGCCGTTGCCGCACAACTAATGCGACGCATCATGGTTGATCACGCGCGCCAGCGTCATGCGCTTAAACGCGGTGGCGCAGCGCAGAAGGTGACGCTGGACGAAGCAGCGCTAGTAACCGAGACGCGGGCGGCGGAATTGCTCGCGCTGGATGAAGCGCTGGAAAATCTCGCCGCCTTCGATCCGCGCATGAGCAAGATCGTCGAGATGCGCTATTTCGGCGGACTGAGCACAGAGGAGATCGCGGAGGTGCTGAAGGTACATCCCAACACGGTTATGCGAGACTGGAGCGCAGCGAAAGCATGGCTTTACGCCGCGCTCAGCGGAGAAGAATGTTGATGGAACCTGGGCGCTGGGCTCGAATCACTGAGATCTATCATGCCACCATCGCCCGTCCACCGGAAGAGCGCGCCTCGTTTGTCGGCCAAGAATGCCACGGCGACGAGAGCTTGCGCAAACAAGTTGAGGCGATGGTCAAGTCTCACGAGCGATCGGGTGATTTTATCGAGTCGCCGGCCTTCGCCATCGCCCCCGAACTTCTAATTGAGGCGCAGACGGTCGATTTGATCGGTCAATCGATTGGTCACTACCAGATTGAATCATTGCTCGGTGTGGGCGGGATGGGCCAGGTCTACCTCACCCGAGACGAGCGGCTCGGGCGCAAAGTCGCGCTTAAGCTTCTTCCAGAGCACCTGACGGCGGATGAGACGCAGTTGAGCCGGTTCAAAGCCGAGGCGCGCAGTGCCTCGGCATTGAATCATCCGAACATTCTGACGGTTTACGAGATCGGCACGGAGGGAAACCGCCACTTCATCGCGACAGAGTTCATCGAGGGTATAACTCTGCGCGCCTCGCTGACGCGTGAGCGAATGAATCTGCACGACGCCCTGGAAATTGCCGTGCAAGTGGCCTCCGCGCTGGCTGCGGCGCACCAGACCGGCGTTGTGCACCGCGACATGAAACCGGAAAACATCATGCTACGACCGGATGGCTACGTGAAGGTGCTCGACTTCGGGATCGCCAAACTCACCGAGCCACGCCCGGTGCCAGACTTAGATGAGATTGGAACGACAACAGTGTTGCAAACGCGAGCAGGGTTAGTGTTAGGCACGGCGCGCTATATGTCCCCGGAACAGACGCGCGGTCAAACAGTGGACGCGCGATCGGACATTTGGAGTCTTGGCGTAGTAATCTACGAGATGATCGCAGGAGTCCCGCCATTCCATGGCAAGACGCCGAGTGACTGTATCGCGTCGATCCTGACGACGGAACCACCACCTTTGTCCGGCGTGCTGCCAGAGGCCCCACTCAACCTCGAATCCATTCTGCAAAAGGCTTTGCGCAAGAACAGTGATGAGCGTTACCAGACGATCAAGGAGATGCTGGCCGACCTTCGCAATCTCAAGGGAGAACTGGAAGCGGAAGGCTCCTCGCCGCAGACCAAAGCGCGTGCCGAATCTATCGTCAGCAAAATCAAACGTCACAAGCGGGGCGTGTTACTCACCCTGGCGGCGGCGCTCCTGGCGGCCGCGGCGTTTGCCTACTCTTTTTACTTCGTCGCTCCGGCGCCATCACCAAATGAAAAATCCATCGCCGTTCTGCCATTTGAGAATCGCAGTGAAGACAAATCGAACGCTTATTTCACTGACGGCGTCCAGGATGAGATTCTTACTCGCCTTTCCAAGATTAGGGATCTCAAAGTGATCTCGCGCACGTCCACGCAGCGTTATAAGAACAGATCTCAAAAACTCTCTGAGATTGCGAACGAACTCGGCGTCGCCAATCTCCTGGAAGGCAGCGTCCAGAAAACAAATGATCAGGTGCGCATCAACGTGCAATTGATCAGAGCCGCGAATGATTCACATCTGTGGGCAGAGACCTTTGATCGCAAACTGACCGACATTTTTTCGGTCGAGACTGAGGTAGCCAAAGCCATCGCCGACCAGTTGCGGGCGCATCTCACCGGTCAGGAAGAGCAAGTCATCGCCGCCAGACCGACAGACAATCCTGAGGCTTACGATGCCTACCTGCGTGGGCTGGCTTATAGTCTGAAAACAGCAAACACACCCGCCAACGCCCTTGGCGCACAGAAATATCTCAGAGAAGCGGTGAAGTTGGACCCGAAGTTTGCCCTTAGTTGGGCGCTGCTGTCATATGTTGATGCGCGCGGCTACAACTCACTATATCTTCAACCGACAGTCGCCCTCCGTGAAGAGGCGCGGCAGGCAGCCGAAACCGCGCTCACTCTTCAACCCAATCTCGGCGAGGCGCTGCATGCCAAGGGATTTTACCACTACGCCTGTCTGAAAGATTACGACACCGCGGTGCGTTACTTTGAGCAGGCACGTCAGCTCCTGCCGAATAGCAGCCGGATTCCTGAATCGCTGGCCTATGTCGCGCGGAGGCGAGGCCAGTGGGACCGGAGCGAGTCGTACTTCAACGAAGCCGAGCGGCTCGACCCGCGCAACGTTTTCCTACTCACCTCGCACGCACAATCCTACATGATACTTCGTCGTTTCCCCGAAGCGCTGCGAAAGTTTGATCAGGTGCTCGATATTACACCGGACGACCTGGATACCCTCGCGAACAAGGCGGCTATTGCACAAGCGGAGGGCGACCTTCCGCGAGCTGCTGCACTACTCGCTCCGCTGCATCCGAACGCCGACGACACCACCGCCTTGGAAATACAAGTTTACCAAGCGATCCTGGAGCGCCGCCCTGCACAAATCATCCCTCGGCTAAAGGAAATACTGGCCAAGCCTGATCCGGCGTTGGGTTTTTACAATGGCGAACTGCGCTTTTGGTTAGGCTGGGCGCAAGAAGTCGCCGGCGACCATGCCGCCGCCCAGGAAAGTTGGCGACAGGCGCGCAGCGAACTGGAATCGTTCCTCAAAGAACAGCCAGAAAATTATCAACTCATTGGCGATCTCGCGCTGACGGATATGGGCCTCGGTGACAAAGCCGCCGCATTGGCTCTGACTGAAAAAGCCATGGCTGTGATGCCGATCGAGAAAGACGCGCTGGCTGGTCCCGCTTCGATCGAGATCCTCGCCCGGGTGGCGGCGCGCTTGGGCGAGCCCGACCGCGCCATTGCCGCTTTACAGAAACTACTCTCGATACCGTACGCTGGCCCACTGGCTACGGGCCTGCCGCTTACTCCTGCGCTGCTCCGGCTCGATCCGATGTTCGATCCACTCCGGAATAATCCGCGCTTCCAACAACTCGCCGAATCGCCCACAGCGAAATAGAAGTTTCGAACCGCGGTTTACGCGGATTAGGCAGATGAGGGGTGCACGCGTCCCGCGTGTTAGGTCAACGAGGTCGATCTTATTGATCGAAAATCACGCGCATATATTGTCGATCTTCCGAATTGCATCACATGACTGCACCCTCGCTGGATTATTACGCCATTGAAGAGCTTCTTACAGATGAGGAGCGCGCGGCGCGGGATCGGGCGCGGCGATTCGCGCAGGACGAGGTGATGCAAGAGGTCGTGCCCTGCCATCGCGCGGCCAAGTTTCCGGAACATCTCACGCCGCGGATGGGCGCATTAGGTTTCTATGCCCCGCAATTGAAAGAGCACGGCTGCGCGGGGCTAAGCTACACCGCCTATGGCTTGATTATGCAAGAGCTGGAACGGGCCGACTCCGGCCTGCGCTCACTCGCATCGGTGCAGGGATCACTTGTTATATATGCGCTTCATTCCTTCGGCACGCCGGAACAGCAGAAACGCTGGCTTCCGGGACTGGTATCGGGCGAGCGCGTCGGTTGTTTCGCGCTAACGGAACATGGACATGGTTCAGATCCGGGCGGCATGGAAACGCGCGCCAGACGCGAGGGCGATCATTACATTTTGAACGGCAGCAAATGTTGGATCGGCAACGCCTCCATCGCGGATGTAAAAGTGGTGTGGGCAAAAGACGACGACGGACGTGTTGGCGGATTCGTAGTGGAAAAAGACGCACCCGGATTTCGCGCAAAGGATATTGAGGGGAAGTTCAGTCTGCGCATGTCGCGCACGTCGGAATGCTGGTTCGAAAACTGCCGCATACCTGCAGAAAATCGGCTGCCCAAAGCGGCGGGGCTGGGCGCGCCGTTATCATGTCTTTCTCAGGCGCGTGTGGGGGTTGCCTGGGGAGTGATTGGTGCGGCGATCGATTGTTACGAAACCGCGCTGGCCTACGCCAAATCGCGGAAGCAGTTTGGTCGTCCGATTGCCGGGTTCCAATTGGTGCAGGAAAAACTGGTGTGGATGGTGCAGGAAATTACGAAAGCGCAGTTACTGGCCTTGCGTCTCACCCGCATGATGGACGCAGGCCCGGTCCGGCCGGAGCAAATCTCGCTCGCGAAGCGCAACAACGTCTGGATGGCGCTCGAATGCGCGCGCAAAGCGCGGGACCTCCTCGGCGCCGTGGGTATAACCGATCGCTATTCTGTGGTCCGACATCTCATGAACCTTGAGGCGGTTTCCACCTACGAGGGCACCCAGGATATTCACACTCTGGCCATAGGTCGCGATATCACCGGCCTCAGCGCTTTTGGGGGGTGAATAATGTGGGAGGGACCTCAGTGTCCCGAACAACTATGAAAGAGTCGCGGCACTAAGGCCTCTCCCACGTTGGCTGAAAGCTTGAGTCCAGATGTGAGCTCCCTCACATGCGGCTCGGAATGACAGCGTCGGCAGATTAAACGAGGTTATAAATGTCATGGCGATTGCAGCACTGAGGAAGAACGATCGGGCCGCTCAAACAAAGTTTAATTGGCCGCTTTGCTACAAAGCCGAAAATTTCATTTTCGAGCGTATTGATGCGTTTCTGGAGCGCAGCAATTTTGCGCGCGTGCTGGCGAAGAGGATGCGTGACGAAACCGGCACGTTGATTCTCGATTGGACCGATCATTTGCTTCTGTCGGCGTCGGATGAGAAAGCGCTCCGCGAAGTCGGTTACGTCGACGATCCGCTAGGCGAAACGAAAGATCGATATACAGCGCTCTGGCATCCCGAGGCGATGTTGCCGCGCGTATTGATCGCGGCGAGCAATGTTAAATTTCCGCTCGCCCTGGCGGTGCGCGCCGATCTGGTGGCCGATTTTGCCATCGCACACGGCATATATAACAAAATCGAAGGCGAACCATTTTCGCGTTTTCGCAAGCTTCTCGTCGGCGAAGAAAACGGGGCGCAACTTTTCGTGGTCGAGCGCCGTGGTTATCGCGGTTACATCGCCAGCGAGCCGGACCTCAAATCCTACTGCGCTGTGCGCGAACTTTTCCAGAGACGACGGCGAACCTGGGATGATAATTCGAAGGGTTTCGCGCACGTGCACAAATGCCTGAGAGAAGCTGTCGATCTGGTCGGG
>Ga0209159_1001047_pt1 | contig 22494 bp, 21 predicted proteins | sample GraSoiAngelo_144_FD_185901 | JGI IMG/M metagenome (GOLD analysis project Ga0209159, IMG submission 185901) | Grasslands soil microbial communities from the Angelo Coastal Reserve, California, USA - 14_1009_02_40cm (SPAdes) (version 2) | ecosystem: Environmental > Terrestrial > Soil > Grasslands ...
TGCTGTGGGCCTTCGTGCACGACACCGTCGGCCCGCGGGTGAAGAGCGTCGATCCGGTGGACTCGGTGTCGTTCCGGTTGACCTTCACGGCAGCGCTCGATCCCCGACGGCCGGTGGACACCGCCCAAGTGCGCGTGTTCGCGCTCCCCGATACGACACCGTTCCCGGTGCGGACGCTGTACGGCGCCGCGCAGTACGACTCGATCCAGGCGCGCGCCCGCGCCGTCGCGGATTCGCTGCGGAAGGCCCGCGACACGACCGCCAAGCGCGATACGACGGGGCGGCGCGGAGCGGCACCCCCCTCCGCAGCAGCCCAGCGGGCACCCGCCGCTCCGGGGGCTGCCGCTCCGGGCCGCCCTGCCGCTCCGCGGGACACCGCGGCACGTGTCGATACGAGCCGAGTCCGCAAACTCCTCAAGCAGCGGCCAGTCCCATCCGACCGGCTGGTAGTGCAGACCGCGCGGCCGCTTGCGCCGGGTGGCAAGTACTTCGTCCGGATCCGCGGAGCGACGAACTTGAGCGGCGTGGCGGCGGACGCGCAGGGCGTGCTGGTGGTGCCCGTGGCCCGCGATACCAGCAAGGGGGCGGCGGGAGCGCGCAAACCGCCATGACCGATCCGCGTCGCCGGCTTCCCGCGGTCGAGGCCCTGCTCGCCGAACCCGACATCGCGGCGCTCGTCGCGGCGCACCCCCGCAGCGTCGTGGTGCGCGCGGTACGGGAGACGATCGAAGGAGCGCGCACCACCGGTGGCGCCGCGCCCGCCGAGGGCTGGGGCGCCGCCGTGCTCGCCCGCGTGCACCGGCTGGCGGCGCCGTCGCTCGAGCCCGTGATCAACGCGACGGGCGTGGTGCTGCATACGAACCTCGGCCGAGCGCCGCTCGCAGGGCCCGCGATCGCGGCGATGGCCCGCATCGCGGGATCGTACTCGAATCTCGAATATGATGTGACGCGAGGGACCCGTGGCTCACGCCACGGGCTATGTCGCGACCTGCTCGTGGAACTGACCGGGGCGCCGGACGCGCTCGTCGTGAACAACGCCGCGGGCGCGCTGCTTGTCGCGCTCTCCGCTCTGGCCCGGGACGGCGCGGCGATCGTGTCGCGCGGGGAGCTGGTCGAGATCGGCGGCGCCTTCCGCATTCCCGATATCATGGCCCGGTCCGGCGCGAAGTTGGTGGAGGTGGGCACGACCAATCGCACGCACCGCAAGGACTACGAAGCCGCCCTCACCCCTGACGCCCGCCTCCTGCTGAAAGTCCACCGCTCGAACTTCCAGGTGACGGGCTTCACCACCGAGGTGCCCGCCACGGAGCTCGCCGAGCTGGCGCGTGCCCAGGGCGTTGCGAGTCTGTACGACCTGGGAAGCGGCCTGCTGCTCGATCTCGCGCCCTGGGGCTTGAGTGGGGAGCCCGGCGTGCGGGAGGGGCTGGCGAGCGGGGTCGACGCCGTCGTGTTCTCGGGCGACAAGCTGCTCGGCGGCCCGCAGGCAGGCATCCTGCTGGGCGCGCGCGCCGCGATCGACGCGTGCCGCAAAGACCCGCTGGCGCGCGCCGTGCGCTCGGACAAGTTCACGCTGGCGGCGCTCGAGGCGACGCTGGCCCTCTACAGAGATCCAGAGCGAGCCCGGATGGAGATTCCAGTCCTCCGAATGCTGACAGAAGACGTCGCGCAGATACGTCGACGCGGAGAGGCGTTGCAACAAGGCGTAGGGAAGGACGCCGACCTCGTCGCCGGCGAATCCGAAGTCGGCGGCGGGTCGTTCCCCGGAGCAAAACTGCCGACGTGGCTCGTGCGGCTCACCCCCCGACACCTGACACCTGACACCTTGTCCGCCCGGTTGCGGGATGGCGAGCCCCCGATTATCCCCCGCATCGCCGGCGACCACGTGTTGCTCGATCCTCGCACCATCTTCCCGGAGCAGCTCGAGACCGTGGCAGGGGCCGTGCGCGCCGCCCTCGATGCCTGACGGCCGCCGGGCGGTGTTCCTCGACCGCGACGGCACCATTGTGGACGACCCCTCTCCCGGCTTCCTGCACGACCCGGGCCGGGTGCGGCTGCTCCCGGGCGCAGCTGAAGCGATCCACCGCCTCAACGAGGCGGGCTGGCTCGTCGTGACCGTGTCGAACCAGTCGGGGATCGCGCGCGGCCTGTACGACGAGGCCGCGTTCGCCGCGGTGCAGCGCCGGCTCGGCGAGCTGCTCGCGGCGCACGGCGCGCACCTCGACGCGACCTACTACTGTCCCCATCATCCGGAGATCACGGGGCCGTGCGAGTGCCGCAAGCCGGGGGTGAAGCTGTTCCGCGACGCGCAAACGGCGCTGGGCATCGACCTCGCGCGGTCGTACTGGGTCGGCGACCGCCTGAGCGACGTCGAGCCGGCGCGAACGCTCGGTGGGCGGGGGCTGCTCGTCGCCACGGGGCACGGGGCGGCGCATCGCGCCCAGGCGCGCGCGCTGGGTGTGCCGGTCGTCGCGGACCTCGCGGCGGCGGTGGACTTGATTGTGCGCGGCGTGTCGTTCCCACCCTGAAGGGTGGGCTCGGCGATGCGCTGCCCTGAAGGACAGTGTGCTTCAGTACTGTGTCGGCCGAGCCCAGGCTTCAGCCTGGGAATAACGGGTTTGTCAACGACTCGTAGCGCCCGCAGATTGCGGGGCTCATGAGACCCTGGAGACTGGTCGCGCTGCTGACCCTCGTGACTGGCCCCCTCACGGCGCAGGGGAAGGCCCCGCACCCGGTCCCCTCGGTGCCCCGCGCACAACCGGCGCCCAAGGGCACGATCGCGGTGGGCCAGACCGTACGCGACTCGCTGACGCGCCGCGATCCGCTCCTCCCCGCCGACAGCACGTACGCGCAGCAGTGGCGGCTGGGGGCGACCCGTGCCGGCGAAACCGTGACGATCGACCTCGTGTCCGACGTGTTCGACGCCTACGTCTTCCTGCTCGGCCCGGGCCTCGAGCGCGAGCGACCCCAGGACGACGATTCGGGCGGCAGTTGCAACGCGCGGCTCACCGCGCGGCTGCCCCAGACCGGAGACTATTACGTGGTGGTGACGAGCAGCGACAAGTTCCGCACCGGCGCGTTCGCGCTCAGCGTCACGGCGGGCGCAAAGCCGCAGTCGCTTGCCCCCTGCAACCGGTGACTCCCTCCCCGCCCGCCCCCCTTCCCCTCCCGGTCGCCGTGCTGGTGTCGGGCGGCGGCACGAACCTGCAAGCGCTGTTCGACGCGTTGCGCGATGCGCGCGCCGCGCGTGTGACGCGCGTCATCTCGAGCCGGCCGGACGCGGGAGCGCTCGAGCGGGCGCGCCGGGCGGGCGCACTCACGACCGCGCTGGCCGATCCCGCCAGCGCGGACGAGGTCCTCACGGCTCTGGGCGACGCGCGACTCGTCGTGCTCGCCGGATATGTGAAGCGGATTCCGCCGGCGGTGGTGGCGCGCTTCCGCTGGCGGCTGATTAATATCCATCCGGCGTTGCTCCCCGCCTTCGGCGGCGCCGGGATGTACGGACGCCGCGTGCACGCCGCGGTGATCGCGAGCGGCGCCGCCGTGTCGGGCGCGACGGTCCATTACGTGGACGACGAGTACGACCACGGGCCGATCATCGCGCAGTGGCCGGTGCCGGTCCGGCCGGACGACACGCCCGAGTCACTCGCCGCGCGGGTGCTCGAGGTGGAGCACCGCCTGCTGCCGTCCGTGGTGCTGGAGCTGGCGCGGCGGGGGGCGCCGGCGGTGCCCGTCCGACTTTCCGCAGTTGGTTCGGCTTTCGTCGCGGGAGACACGCTTGGGGTGGAACTCGAACAAGGCGGATAGGCGGATAGGCGGATGGGCGGATAGAGCTGCGTTGCTCACGCTGCTGCTATCCGCCTATCCGGCTATCCGGCTAACCGCCCAGACCGTCGACCAGCTCGCGCTCCGCTTCACGTCCTGGACCGCCGTCACCGGCTTCGAGCGCGCCGTGACCGATTCGCTCGTCGCGCTCCTGCCCGGCGGCACGCGCGATCGCTTCGGCAACGTGATCGTCACGCTGGGTCGGGGAAGCCCGAGGCGCCTCGCCAGCTGCGACATCGACGAGCCGGGGTACGTCGTCGGCAACATCACGGACGACGGTTACCTCCGGTTGCGACGCGTGCCCGGCGCCCTGCTCGCCCCGCTGCAGGACCAGATGCTCGAAGGGCATCGCGTCACCCTGTTCGGCGAGGCCGGGCCCGTGCCCGCTGTGGTGGCAGTCCGGTCCACCCATCTCGCGCGCTTCCGCGCCGCCGCGGCGGAGGCGCCGTTCACGGTGGATGACGCGTTCGTGGACGTCGGCGCCGCGTCGCGCGTCGAGGCGGAGCGGCTCGGGTTGCACGTCCTCACGCCCGTCGCACTCACGAAACGGCCCCTGCCCTACGGCGACCGGCTGCTCGCCGCTCCCCGCGCGGGCGAGCGGGTCGGGTGCGCCGCGCTCGCTGCGGCGGTGCTCGGGCAATCCAAGGTCCGGGGCACCGTCGTCGTCGCGTTCGCGGTGCAGAGCCTGTACGCGAGCAAAGGGGCGCACGCCGTCGCCGCGCTCCACGGCCCCTTCGACGCGACCGCTGTCGCGCTGCTCGACGCGCGCTACCACCTCACCCCGGTCGAGACCGTCTCGCTCGCCGCGGCGGACTCGTTGAGACGGGCGCTCATGACGTGGATGGAGGGGAGATGAGACGGGCGGCGCTTCTACTTTCCGTCCTTCCAACCTTCCAACTTTCCGCCCAGGACGATCCCCGGATCTCCGAGGCGCAGGCCGTCCTCGCCCCCCTCGTCGAAAGCTACGGAGTCTCCGGCGCCGAAGGCCCCGTGCGCGAGACGGTGAAGCGGCTGCTTCCGGCGTGGGCGAATGCCGAGACGGACACGGCGGGCAACCTGTGGCTCCGCGTGGGCCAAGGCGATCCTGTCGTCGTCTTCGTGGCGCACTTGGACGAGATCGGGTTCACGGTGGATTCGATCCTCGACGACGGCTCGCTCCACCTGCGCACGCGCGGCGGCTTCTACAGCTCGTTGTTCGAGGCTCAGCCGGCCTTGGTTCACGGGTCGAGCGGCGATGTCCCAGGCATCTTCCTGCCGCGCGATACCGGCTTCGTCCGCCACGCGCCGCCGCCGCTCCGCGTCTCGATCGGCTCGACGTCGCGCGCGGCGACCCTGGCGCGGGGCGTCCGCCCCGGCGCGACCGTCACCATGCCCAAGCAGTACGTCCGACTGGCCGGGACCCGCGCCACCGGCCGCTCGTTCGACGACCGCGTGGGCTCGGCGGCCCAGCTGCTCGCGCTGCGCCGCCTCGACCGCGCCAAGCTCAAGCACCAGGTGATCTTCGTCTGGAGCGTGCGAGAAGAGATCGGACTCGAGGGCGCGGCGGTGGCGGCGGCGGCGCTCGGCCCCACGGTGAAGCGCGTGCACGCCATCGATACGTTCGTGTCGGCGGACTCGCCGCTCGAGCTCCAGAGCTTCGCGGTGGCGCCGCTCGGCCAGGGCGCCGTGGCGCGGGCGCTCGACAACTCCTCGGTCACGCCGCCCGCCTACGTGGACTCGCTCGTCGCGCTGGCGCGCGCCCGCGGCGTGAAGCTCCAGGTCGGCACGACCAACGGCGGCAACGACGGCTCGGTGTTCACGGACTACGGCGCCGTGGATGTGGCGCTCGGGTGGCCGCTGCGCTACTCCCACTCCCCGGCCGAGCTCGTGGACCTGAAGGACGTCGCGAGCCTCGCGGACCTGATCCAAGCCGCGGCCGAAGCCTGGTGAGGGCGCTGCTCTCGGTCTCCGACAAGCGCGGCCTCGTGGACTTCGCTCGCGAGCTCGCCGCCCTCGACTGGGAGATCGTGTCGACCGGCGGGACGGCGGACGCGCTACGCCAGGCCGGCATTCCCGTCCTCCCGGTCGAGCAGGTCACCGGTTTTCCCGAGATGATGGACGGCCGCGTGAAGACGCTGCACCCCAAGGTGCATGGCGGCCTCCTCGCCCGCCGTCACCATCCCGGCGACCGCGCCGCGCTGGCCCAGCACGGCATCACGCCGATCGACCTGGTCGCGGTGAACCTCTATCCGTTCCGCGAGACGGTCGCGCGGCCCGACGTGACGTTCGAGCAGGCGATCGAGCAGATCGACATCGGTGGGCCGTCGATGCTGCGCTCCGCCGCGAAGAATCACCGCGACGTGATCGTGGTCGTCGATCCGGATGATTATCCCGTCGTCATCGCGGCCCTCAAGGCCGGCGGCATCGCCCCGGGCGTCAGCCCGGGGCTTCGTCTGGAGCTTGCCTCGAAAGTCTTCGCCCACACCGCCGCCTACGACGCCGCCATCCATCGCTATCTGACGCGGGACGCCGCCGGTTGGCCCGAGCGGATCACACTGGCGCTCGAGCGGCGCCAGGAGCTGCGCTACGGCGAGAATCCCCATCAGGCCGCGGCGCTGTACGCGACCGACGAGCCGGGGATCCGCGACCTGGCGCAGCTCCATGGCAAAGAACTGTCGTTCAACAACCTGCTCGACTTGGACGCCGCCGTTCTCGCGGTCGCGCCGTGGAGCGGGTCGGACCGCGCGGCGTGCGCCATCATCAAGCACACCACGCCGTGCGGCATCGCACTGGGGCGCTCGCCGCGAGAGGCATACGACCGCGCGCTCGCGACCGACCGCACGTCGGCGTTCGGCTCCGTCATCGCGTTCAACGTGGCCGTGGACCGCGCCGCGGCCGAGGCGATGCGCGACCTGTTCGTGGAGGTGGTCGTGGCGCCCGAGGTCCACACCGACGCGCTCGCAGTGTTCCGCGAGAAGAAGAACCTCCGCGTCGTGCGGCTCCCCCCCGCTGCCACCGGGGGGGACGGCGGCTGGGACTTCAAGCGAATCCGGGGCGGCTTTCTCGTGCAAGAGCGGACCCGGGTAGCGCAGGCGGTGGATGAGTCCGGGTGGAAGGTGGTCACGCACCGGCGCCCCACCGACGCCGAGTGGCGCGATCTGCGGTTCGCCTGGGCGGCGGTCGGGGCGGTCAAGTCGAACGCTATTCTCCTCGTCCGGGACGAGGCGGCGATCGGCATCGGCGCGGGGCAGATGTCGCGGGTGGATGCCTCGTTCCTGGCCGTGCACAAGGCCCGCCAGCAGGGGCACGAGCCCGCCGGGGCGGTGTTAGCTTCTGATGCTTTCTTTCCCTTCGCGGACGGTGTAGAAGAAGCGGCCCGCGCCGGCGTGCGCGCCATCATCCAGCCGGGCGGCTCCGTGAAGGATCCCGACGTCATCGCAGCGGCCGATCAGGCCGGCCTCGCGATGGTGTTCACCGGGATGCGGCAGTTCCGGCACTAGACTAGAGGACGAGGATGACCGAACAGACCCCGCCCCTCCCCGTTCTCACCGAGCGCCCGCCCTATTTCATCGCCGGCCTCGTCGCGCTCGGCGCCCTGCTCCTCTACGTCGCGACCATCGCGCCCACGACGCAGTTCTGGGACAGCTCCGAGTACATGGCCGCGGCCCACGCGCTCGGGATCCCTCATCCGCCGGGGAACCCCCTGTTCATCATCCTCGGCCACGCGTGGGGACTGCTGCCGCTCGGGGCCGACTACGCCCGGCGCATCAACCTGTTCGCCGCCGTCACGAGCGCCGCGGCGGCCGGCCTCTGGTTCCTCATCGGCGAGCGCTGGTTGCGCCCCATCGTGCCGCCTCCCGCCCCCCCCTGGGCACGGCGGCTCGCGGCCGCGGCCGGGGCGCTGGTCGCCGCCACTGGGTTCACCGTGTGGAACCAGTCGGTGGTGAACGAGAAGGTCTACACGGTGAGCGTGCTGTCGATCGCACTCGTGCTGTGGCTCGTCGTGCGCTGGGCCGACCAGACTCCCCCCCCTGAGACGCGGCGCGATCACCACCTCGTCCTCATCGTGTATCTCCTGGCGCTCACGGCGACGAACCATCTGATGGGCGTGCTCGTCGCCCCGGCGGTGCTCGTCTACGTCCTTGCCACCGATCCGCCCGCGCTGCGCCGCCCCCGCTTCCTCGTCGCCGCGGCGCTCGTGGCAGCGGTGGGGACGAGCGTCTACCTTTTTCTCCCGATCCGGGCGCACTTTGATCCGTACTTGAACGAAGGCGCGCCGACGACGTGGCGGGCGCTCAAGGCCGTGCTGACCCGCGAGCAGTTCGGCAAGCCGTCCGTGTTCGACAACCCGATGTACCTGCCCGGCCCGGACAATCCCGGGCGCACGCTGGTCCTCTACGCGCAACAGCTCTTGAACTACGTGCAATACTTCACGTGGCAGTTCGGCCGCGACTGGTGGCCCGGCGTGCAGCGCGCCTTCGCGGTCGTGTTCGCCGCGCTCGGCCTGCTTGGCGCCCGGCGCCACTGGCGCGCGGAGCGCCGGGCCGCGCTCGCCATGACGACGCTGCTCCTGACCCTCACGCTCGCGTTGGTGTTCTACCTCAATTTCCGGTGGGGCTTCTCCCAGCCCTACCAGGTCGCCGGGCTCGAGCACGAGGTGCGCGAGCGGGACTACTTCTTCATCGCCTCGTTCGCGTTGTGGGGGATCTGGGTGGGGATGGGACTCGCCGCCGTGATGGAGTGGATCGAGCAGGGCCTGGTTGCGCGCCAGCCCGCGGTCGGCCGGCGCTGGGCGCTGGCGACGCCGGTGCTGCTGCTCGCGCTCGTCCCGCTCGCCGGCAACCGGCTCACCGCTTCCCGGGCGGGCGAGACCATGGCGCGCGATTACGCTCGCGACGTGCTGCAATCGGCGGACCCCTACGCGCTCGTCGTGACGGCGGGCGACAACGACACGTTCCCGCTGTGGTACGCGCAGGAGGTCGAGGGCGTACGCCGGGACGTGAGCGTCCTCGTGCTCTCGCTCGCCAACACCGACTGGTACCTGCACCAGCTGCAGCACCGGCCGCCCGCGACGTTCGATTCGCTGGGCGCGCCCGCGTGGTATCGGACGCGCCGCTGGCCGCGCCCGCCGACGCCGTGGATGGACCGCTACTACCTGGAGGATCCGGCCGACTCGCTCCCGGCCTACGTGGCGCTGTCGCAGCCGGTGACCGTGCGACTCGGACCCATCGACGTCGGGCTCGATCCCCGCACGCTGGGGCGCCCCTACCTCATGCGCTCCGATCTCGCGGTGCTCGAGATCGTCAAGGATCAGCTGGGCAAGCGGCCGATCTACTTCTCGACCTCGACGGGGAGCTACGCCGACCAGCTCGGCCTGTCGCCCTACCTCGTGGGTGAAGGTCTGGTGCGGCGCGTGGCGTCCGCGCCGGTCGCGCCGGGCGACAGCATCCGGCGCGTGGAAGGGCGCGGCTTCCTGAACGTCCCGCGCGCCCGCGCGCTGGCCTCCGGCGTGTACCAGGGCGGCGAGACGGCGGCCCGCCCGCGGCCGCGCGGCTGGGTGGACGTGCCGTCGCAGAACAGCCTGTTCGCGTACGTCTTTCTGTACGACACCATCGCCGCCGCCGTGCACGACCGCGAGCCGGCGCTCGCGGCGCGGGCGGTCGAGCTGCGCGACGCCATCCTAGCCAATACGACATACGCCCAGTGACCGCGAACCGAGCGAGCATGACCGACCAACGGACGACGCCCTCCCCGCTCTCCCCTTACGCCGAGGCGGCGTCCCCCCCCGAGCGCCCACCCTATCTGATCGCGGGCCTCGTCGCCCTGGGCGCGCTGCTGCTCTACGTGACGACGCTCGCGCCCACGACCCAGTTCTGGGACACGTCGGAGTACATCGCGGCGGCCTACGCGCTCGGCATCCCGCACCCGCCCGGGAACCCGCTGTTCACGCTCGTCGCCCACACCTGGGGCCTGATCCCGTGGGTCCCGGGCTACGCCGAGCGCATCAACCTGCTCGCCGCGGTGACGAGCGCGATCGCCGCGGGATGCTGGTTCTTGATCGGGGAGCGGTGGATGCGGGGCTGGGTGCCGGCGCGGCTGCCGCGCCGGCTCGCGGCGGTCGCCGGAGCGCTCGTCGCGGCCACGGCGTTCACGGTGTGGAACCAGTCGGTGGTGAACGAGAAGGTGTACACCGTCTCGCTGCTCTCGATCGCGCTCGTGCTGTGGCTCATCGTGCGGTGGGACGACCAGCCGCCCGGCGAGGCGCACGACCATCATCTGCTGTTGATCGTCTATCTGCTCGCGCTCACGGCGACGAACCACATGATGGGCGTGCTCGTGGGGCCGGTGGTGTTGATCCTGCTGTTCCCGCCCCTCAAGACCCAACGCCCCCCCGATCTCGCCAGCCGGCGGGTCGAGTGGTCGCAGTTTTGTGTGTTCGCCGCGGTGTACGCGATGATCGCCGCGCTGGGGCTCGAGCGCACGGAGCCGCTCGTGCTCGCCGCCCTGCTGTTCGCGGCCTCGCTGTTCTACGCCGTGGTCTATGCCCGCAACTGGGACTTCGCCCTCGCCGTGCTCGCCGTCGCGCTCATCGGCCTCTCGGTGTACCTGTTCCTGCCGATCCGCGCGGTCCACTTCCCGCCGATCAACGAAGGCGAGCCCACCACGCGCCAGGCGCTGTGGGAAGTGCTCACGCGCCAGCAATACGGCAAGCCGCCCGTGTGGCAGCGCCAGGCGACGCTCGTGGCGCAGATCTTCATGTGGGTCCAATACTTCACGTGGCAGTGGGGGCGCGACCTCTCGGCCGGGCTGCAGCACGCGCTCGCCGTGGTGTTCGGCGCCCTCGGCGTGCTCGGCGCGTGGCGTCATTGGAAGGCCGACTTCCGCACGGCGTTCGCGATGACGGCGCTGGTCGGCACGTTCACGCTGCTGCTGATCTTCTACCTGAATTTCAAGTACGGCTACTCGCAGATGCTCGACCACCCGCAGCTCGCCCGCGAGGTGCGCGAGCGCGATTATTTCTTCATCGCCTCGTTCGCGCTGTGGGGCGTGTGGGTGGGCATGGGCCTCGCCACGTTGATGGAGTGGATCACCGATTGGCTCGAGGAGCGCGAGCCCGACGCGGCGCGCCGCTGGCTCACCGCGACGCCGGTGCTGCTCCTCGCGCTCATCCCCCTCGCGGGCAACCACCTCACCGCGTCGCGCAAGGGCGAGACCCTGGCCCGCGACTTCGCCTCCGACATCCTGCAGTCGGTCGAGCCGTACGGCGTCCTCGTGACCGCGGGCGACAACGACACCTTCCCGCTGTGGTACGCGCAGGAGGTGGAGCACATCCGCCAGGACGTCACGGTCGTGAACCTGTCGCTCGCCAACACCGACTGGTATCTGCGACAGCTGCAGCGGCGGCCGCTCGCCACGTTCGACTCGGCGAGCGCGCCCGCGATCTACCGCGGCCGGGCGTGGCCCAAGCCCACGGGGAAGCTGCTCGACTACACCGAGCAGCAGGTCGAGGCGCTGCAGCCGGTGTACTGGCTCGAGCAGAAGACCGCCGTGAACCTGGCCGGCGTCACGGTCACCCTCGACCCGCAGCAGCTGGGTCGCCAGTACCTGGAGCGCGCGGACGTCATCGTGCTGCAGGCGATCAAGGACCAGATGGGGAAGCGTCCGATCTATTTCTCGCGCACGGTTGGTCTGTATGCGGACCAGTTCGGCCTGACCGATCGCCTCGAGGGCCAGGGCTTCGTGCGCAAGCTGCACCAGTCCCCGCTCGCCGAGTCAGACAGCATCAAGCCGTTGCAGGCGCTGGGCTGGGTGAACCTCGCACGCACCAGCGCGCTGGCGTTCACGGTGTACCACGGGGAGGCCGCCGCGCGTCACCGCCCGCGCGGCTGGGTGGACCGACCCTCCGAAGGGATCCTCGCGACCTACGGGATCGTGTACCAGGCGCTGGCGCAGGCGCTCCGGGCCACGAACCCGCAGCTCGCCACCAAGGCGCTGGTGTACGCCGACTCGGTCTTCAAGAACACGAGCTACGGCTTCGTGCCGCCGGCGGAGCGTTGACCGGCGCTCGTGCCCTCGGCTAGGTTAGCCCTCGTTCGGGAGGGCTAGACCTAACTGGTAAGGCGGCGGTCTTGAAAACCGCTGGGGGCAACCCCGTAGAGGTTCGAATCCTCTGCCCTCCGCTTTCTCCTGCAACAACTTGGCGCGTCGCCGGTACGCAGTGATCGGGATCACGACGCGTTCGCCCTGTGGGTGCTATCAAGCAGTGAGCGTGCCGTGTTCAATTCGTCCCTGCGAATGTCGCAAAAGGGACGGGCGTTGCTGCATTCTGGGGATGGTCGCGACAGGACTCCAACCTGTGACCTCTGGCATGTGAGAGTCGTAGTTCTCGTGATGCCAAGAAAAGTGGAGGAAAACCATGGCATACCAGGCCGAAATCAGTCGTAAGAACCCGGGTTGTTTCTTGTTTTTGGTGGACCAGTCAGAGTCGATGGAAGACCCTTTTGGCGGCGGCGAGGCTGGCAGACGGAAGGCCGAGGAGCTCGCGACGATACTCAACAAGCTCATTCACAATCTGAGCATCCGTTGCGCCAAATCGGACTCCATCTACGACTACTTTCACGTCGGTGTGCTGGGCTACAGCGAAGAGAGCTGTAAACCAGCGCTCGGCGGTGAGCTGAGCGGGCGCTCTCTCGTACCGATCAGTGAATTGGCCAATAAGCCGTTGCGCATCGAAGAGAGAGTCAAGAAATCGGATGATGGCGCCGGCGGAGTGATGGACCAAACCGTCAAATTTCCAGTCTGGTTCGATCCATATTGGAAAGGGGGCACTCCGATGTGCGCCGCGCTCAAGGAGGCAACCGAGATTACCCAGACGTGGTGTCAGGAGCATCCGAACGGATTTCCGCCGATCGTCATCAACATCACCGACGGCGAGGCAACGGATGGAGATCTTGTTGCCGAGGCGCGTAAATTGACGGCGGTCAGCGGCGAAGACGGTTCGGTGTTGCTCTTCAACATCCATCTTTCGTCGACGGCCGGACCATCGATCGAATTACCGGGCAACGGCAACAAACTGCCGGATCAACATGCCAAACAGCTCTTTGAAGCCTCATCGACGCTCACACCGTTCATGGTTGCACGCGCGACAGAGCTGGGTATGCCGGCCGAGGAAAACTCGCGAGGATTCATCTTTAACGCGCAACCGTTGCACGTAATCCATTTTCTCGATATCGGCACGCGACCGGCTAACGTGCATCTGCGGTGAGTACCACGGCAGTGGGCACCTCCTGCGGTGAAGCACGCCACGCGGCCGACGAGTGCGACATCAAGGTCTTCAGCTGCCCAAAGCTGGGCAACAGCCTTGAGGAGTACGAGGATGCCTGGGCGCATCGGCAAACTCGCACCCCAGTCGGCATCCGCGTGGCGGTGGCTGACGGCGCCACCGAAAGCAGTTTTGCCAAGTTATGGGCCGTGCTGTTGGCCGAGAGCTATGTGCGAAGTGAGCTCGCCGGGGCAGAGTTTTTTGCGCGGTTGAAGCCAGCGCGCCGCCTCTGGCGGCGAAGATTAGCGGGCCGACCTCTCCCCTGGTTCGCTAGCGAAAAGGCCGAGCAGGGTGCCTTTGCGGCTTTTCTCGGTGTCGAGATTGACGCTCACAAGAACCGTTGGACGGCGCTGGCCGTTGGTGACTGTTGCCTTATGCAGGTCGATGACGTCGGTAAAGGGATGCGTGCGGTCGAAACGTTTCCCTTGCAGAGATCTTCGCAATTCACGATGAGCCCTTATCTGATCGGCTCCAGGTCGGACGGCGAATCACTGAAGGATCGAATACAAGTCAGCAAGGGCAGCCTCCGCGATGGAGACATGCTGCTGCTCGCCACGGATGCGATGGCCGCCTGGCTGCTTAAACGGCATGAAGAGGGGCGACCATTATGGAAGTGGCTTTACCGGAAGCTCGGTACGCCTGAGAACTTTGCCGCGATGGTCGCCTACGGCCGCAAAAATGGATTGCGCAACGACGACTTCACCCTTGTCCGTGTCATTCATCACGATTCACGGGTTGAAGCGAAGGAGAGCTAGCGATGCGTGCATGGCCAGACCTGACTGAATACCATGAGGCGGTTCAGCACCCGCCAAAGGCTTTTGCCGACCCAGGATTAAAAGCGGTCACCCTCGAGCTCGATCGGTTCGGTATGCCCAAGCCGGCCACCGGCGGCAACGCCGTGGTCTACAAGGCCAAGGAACCGGGCGGGCTTTTGACATTCAAGAAGACCTGGGCAATTCGCTGCTTCCTGCGCCCGATCAGCGACCATGCCGAACGTTATGAGGCGATCTCCAAACATCTTCGCAAGGTGCGCCTGCCCTATGATGTCAATTTTCAGTTTCTCAAGCAGGGCATTCAAATTCGCTCCAACTGGTTCCCTATCGTCAAAATGCAATGGGCCAAGGGCGACCTTCTGCACAGTCACATTGAGAAGCATCTAGGCTATCCGGCCGCACTCGCGGCATTGCGGGCAAAATGGGTGTTACTCGTTCGCCACCTCGAAGCCGCCCAGGTTGCGCACGGCGATTTACAGCACGGTAATATCCTGGTGCGCGGCGAATCGATCCAGTTGGTGGACTACGACGGCATGTGGGTGCCGGCGTTGAGGGGCCGCCACGCCACGGAAATCGGCCACCGTGCCTACCAACATCCCGAACGTAGCGGGCAAGACTACGGCCAAGAGATCGATCGTTTTTCAGCTCTCGTCATTTATCTGTCGCTGACGGCGCTGGAGAGGGATGTCAACCTATGGGAACGTTTTCATACCGGCGACAATCTGATCTTCGTGCGCGAAGACTTCCTCCAGGTGGGTCGATCGGCGATTTGGCAGCAATTACGGCGTATCGGATCGCGGGAAATCGATCAACTCGCCGCTGCCCTGGCGGCCATGGTGCAGCAGCATCCGATGAAGGTCGGCAATCTCGATATCGTTCTCAAAAATCCGGCGAGCTATAAGTCCGCCACCTCGGTTCCGGCGTCGACTCCGGCCCAGCGAGTCGCTCCCAAGCCCGCGCGCGTGCCGACGCCGCCAGTGCCGAGCTGGATGAAAAAGAGCGGTTATCGTGATCATTCGGATGACTGAGGATCATCGGCGGTATATTCGCGTCCCCCCGTTCTAGGGAACACCAGCCCAGGGCGCCGGTCTGACGCACCCCTGACACTCCCGCTGCAACTCTTTTGGGCCCTTTGACGTCTTACCGGTCATAGACCGGGCCCGATGCCGTCCCCGGCGTATCACCACACCTGGGAGGCATGGCATGTACGTCCCCACCCTGCTCGAGTCCAAGCGGCGCGCCAACAAGGGCAAGCTCCTCGGCGTCGGCTTCGCATCTCTCACGATTCACACGGCGGTGATCGCCGGCGTCGTATACGCGACGCTCCACGCCAGCCGGCCCGACAACACCGTCAAGATGGACACGACGGTCGTGCTGCTCGCGCCGCAACACGACCAGAAGCCCCCGCAACCGCAGCCGGCGCCACTCGACATCCCGCTCAAGGGCTTCCAGACGGTGGCCGTCGTGCCCGAGGTTCCCACCACCCTGCCCCCGGTGGACCTCACGCAGCATTTCGATCCGAAGGATTACTCCGGGACCGGCATCGAGGGCGGCAAGGCCAACGGCCTGGTGCCGGGTGAGAACCAGGTGTACGCCGAAGCGGTCGTCGAAGAGAAGCCGGCGTTGCTTTCGGGGCCGCCGCAGCTCTATCCCGACTTGCTGCGCCAGGCCGGCATCCAGGGGCGCGTGGTGCTGCGCGCGATCATCGACACCACAGGGCGGGTCGAGCCCACCTCGCTCAAGATCGTCCAGAGCCCAAGCCCCGGCTTCGACGAGCCCACCAAGCAGTGGGCCCTCAAGGCCCTGTTCCGCCCCGCGCGGCTGCACGGTCGGGCCGTGCGCTCGTACGTCAACCTCCCGTTCGATTATTCGCTGGGATCGTGAGCCCGGACTAGCTTAGAGCATCGCCCCGACGGCCTGGGATCCCCTCTTCACGTACGTCCTCGGAGGCCTCGCGGCCTGCGTGGCCGCCCTCGTCGTGTATCAGCGGGCGGCCGATCGCAGGAGACGCGAGGCCTACGAGCGCTTTTGCCTCGAGCGCGGGCTCGCCTTCCGGCGCGAGCAGCCCGGAGAAGAGCGGCGACACGCGGGGACCTGCCCCTTGCTCGCCCAGGGCCACGCTCGGCACTGGCGGTACACGATCAGCGGCACCCGGAACGACGTGCCCTTCAGCGCCTTCGAGTACCAATGGACCACGGGCGGTGGGAAGAGCGCGCACACTCACCGGATCGCCGGCGTGCTGTGGACGCTCGAGCGGGAAGCCGAGCTGCCCCAATTCATGCTCACGCCGGAGGGGCTCCGGGCGAGAATCGCGGCGTTCTTCGGCGGACAGGATCTCGATTTCGACGACTCGCCGGAGTTCTCCCGCGCCTACCGCCTCCAGGGACAAGACGAAGGCGCCGTGCGCGGGCTGTTCACTCCGGACCTGCGTCACGTCTTCGCGGCCCAGCCGGGGCAGCACGTCGCTGGAGCGGGGCGCGAGCTGATGTGGTGGCAGGACGGGCGGTTGCCGGGGCCGGAGGCGCTCGACCAGTTTCTCATGGAGGCCGAGCGCATCCGGCGGTTGTTCGACCGCGGTTGACCCGCGCCGGCTACTTCAGGCGGCTGTCGGCCTGCTGCCCGTCGGCGAGCGGCGCGAGCGCCGCACCGTTCAGCACCTTCCCCTTCCCCGTGATGATGTTCGGATCGTTCACGCCGTCGCCGTCGCAGTCCCAGGCGCCGTTGTCGATCACGACGTTCTGGTTGCCGGAAAGGACGTTCGCACCCGACGTCTCGGGAAAGATGAGCCCGATGTCACCGGCGTTCCCGTTCAGGTTGTTCCCGAAGAACGTGTTGCCGCACGCCTCGGGCGCAAACCCGCCCGCCTGCCCCGCGCCGGTCACGCGATTGTTCCGGAACGTGGTCTGAGTGACGAAGCTCGGCACAACGCTTCCGCTAGAGAGGCGGATCCCGAAGAGCAGAGCGTCCTCCAACCGGTTGTTCTCCACGACGCCCGCCGTAATGCTCGTCAACGCCGTTGAGTTCTTCCAGGGGCCGGTCACCACGTTGCCCGAAATCGTCACGCGGAACCCCGTGTGGACTCGGATCGCCCCGAACGCATTCGCGATGGACGGCGCCGTCGCCACAATCGTATTGCCCGCCACCACGGTATTGTCGGGCGCCGCGATGTTCGATTCCTGGATGTGCACGCCCGTGAACGTCTCGCCCGCGGTGAATTGGTTATCACTGACGACCGCCCCCGTGGAACCGACTAAGAACAGGCAGATGCCCGGCCCGCACGTCACGGTGTTACGGGTGAACTGCAGCGCCGTCGCGAGCCCAGTGATCCCGTCGTTGTTGGCCACGGCGGGGCCGTCCGACGATGCGCTCGCGTCGAGCACGAGCCGGTCCACCGTGACGCCCGCGCCGTTGATCTCCAGCATGTCGACGACGCCGGGATTGGTCGCGAACAGCCCCGCACCCGCTACGGCGCACGTGAGCGTGATGTTCGAAGCGTTTACCACCACGTCCGTGCTGACGCCGAACAACGCGCCGAGCCCGATCACCTCACCGGGCGTGGCCGCGGCGAGCGCGGCGTTCAGGCCCGCCTCGTCGGTGACGACGACGGTGGCGGGCGTGGGACAGGCCGCGGCGCCGCCCATCGAGAACGACGGCGTGGCGGCGAGCCGCGGCGCGAGCGGGCGCTGCGTGTCGGCGCAGCCCGCGTCGAACGTGGCGACGATGAGCACAGCGGCTACGGGATGAAAGCGCATAGAGTCTCCTCGCGAGGGGCCCCTGGACATTCTCCGGCGGCGGGCGGGTACGGGGGGTCTCGGGATCGAAGGAGCGTCGGAAAGAGGCGCTGGAGCGACGGCGAGAGGCCGCATGCCCGCACGCAGTCGGCCTGGCGGCGTGAAGATGTCTGCCGCTTCGGCACCCGGCAACCCCCTTCTGCAGGTCCCCTTGAATTCTGCTTGAGACCGGCGGGCGAACGTCGGCTCATGAACTCCGTGTTCGCCAGCGCGGTGTGGCTCTTCGGCTACGCGTTTCTCTCGAACGTGGCCTTGGCGGTCCTGCCTCACGAGCCCGTCGTCATCTGGTACGGCGCGCGCCACGGCGTCTGGCCGACCGCCCTCGTCGCGACCGCGGGAACGGTGGCCGCGGCGCTCGTCGACCACCGGCTGTTCGTGCCGCTGATCGCGCGGGCGGCGACGCGGCGGACCGGTAGGGGCACGGCATGCCGTGCCCCTACGACACCACCGTGGCCGGATCGCATCTTCCGCCGCTTCCCCTTCACCGTGATCACCCTCTCGGGGCTCACGCCCCTGCCCTTCTTTCCCTTCAAGGCGCTCGCGTTCGCGACGGGCTACCCGCTCGGGAAGTACGCGGGCGCCGTCGCGGCGCGCTCGGTGCCGCGCTACGCCCTGCTCGCGTGGCTCGGCGCCAGCGTGCGGCTCCCGGTCTGGCTCTACGTCGCGTTGTTCACGCTCCTCTTGGTCCCCTCGCTCCGGGTCGTCTTGTGGCCCCGGTCGACGCGCGCCGCGAGCTGACGTTCCTGCTCGCCGAGCCCGAGCGGCGGCTGTTGCGGGCGATCGCCATGCGGCTGCCCGCGTGGGTCACGTCGGATCTGCTGACGCTCCTAGGCGTCGTGGGAGCGCTGGGCGCCGGCGTGGCGTACGCCTTATCTGGGCTGAGCCCCGCCTGGCTCTGGGCCGCGAGCGCGCTGCTCCTCGTGAACTGGTTCGGCGACTCGCTCGACGGGACGCTCGCGCGGGTGCGCAGGGCCGAGCGGCCGCGCTACGGGTACTATCTCGACCACGTAGTGGACGCGTTCGCGACGGCCGCGATCGGCGCGGGGATCGGGCTCTCGCCTTACGTGCATCTGGCCGTGGCGCTCGCGGGGGTGGTCGCCTACCTGGTGCTATCGATAAACATCTACCTCGAGTCCCAGGTGTTCGGCGTGTTCCGGCTGAGCTATGGGCGCGTCGGCCCCACGGAGGCGCGGATGGTCCTCGTGGTCGCGAACGCGCTCCTGGCGCTCGCCGGGCCCGGCTCGGCGGTGGTGCTGATCGCCGACGGCGTGGCGGGCGCGCTCACGATCGGCATGCTCGGGATGGTAGCGCGCCGGATCCAGCGTAATCTGGCGGAGCTGGCGCGGCTCGATCCGTGCCCCGCGGGAGGGCTAGGGCGCGACCCGCACCCCGACGCGCACCTGGTCGAGCGGCACGACGTACCAGCGGTCGGTGCGCACAAGCGCGCCTATGACCGCGCCCGCGCCCGCCCCCGCGGCGATCCCGATCCCCGCGCCGCGTAGCAGCACGTCGCCCGTGCCCTGGCGCGCGGCGACCCATACGCCCACGATCGCACCGAGGATCGCTCCCACGCCGGCGCCCTGGGGCGCCGCTGACCGCGTTCTCCGGCTCACCTCGAATCGGCGCACGATGTCGAGCGGCACGATGAGAGTGTCCCGCGCCCCACGGGTGAGGAGCAGGCCGGCGCTGTCGCCCCCGGCGAGCGTCCACGCATCCACCACATGACCGGGCACGAGGAGACGCACCCGGTCGCCTCGCCGCACGGCGGCCGAGTCCTGCGCAGCGAGGAGCGGCGGCAGCAGCGCCAGCACCAGGGTCAGGCCGGCCACCCGGCGGGGGTCGTTCGGGCGCATCGCGGGGAGCTTAGCCCCGGCGCTGCTGGCGCGCCAGCGCCGCGTTACGGCGGGCCCAAGAGGGTGCGCGCTCTCCGGAACACCGCATCCCACATCGCTCGCGTGAGCTTGCCCGTGTTGGTGTTCTGCCGGCTCGGATGATAGGACGCGATGACCACGGTGCCGTCAGGCAGCGTCGCCGCGCTCCCGTGCGCGAACCGGGGACGCGCCCGCGGCGCGAGCCGCTCCCACCACCCCGCCGCCTTGAGCCAGCTGTCGTGCGCGATGCGCCCGAGGGTCACGACCACCCGCACCCGCGCGAGCAGGGTGACCTCAGCGCCCAGGTACGGCCGGCAGCGGTCGAGCTCCGCGCGGCTCGCCTTGTTGCCGGGCGGGGCACAGCGCGCGGCGGCGCTGATGTAGCAGTCCGTGAGCGTGAGGCCGTCGTCGCGCGACACCGCTTCCGGCTGGCTCGCGAAGCCGAAACGGTGGAGCGCCTCGTACAACCAGTTACCGCTCGAGTCGCCGGTGAACATCCGACCGGTGCGGTTCGCGCCGTGGGCGGCGGGCGCCAGGCCCACGATCAGTAGGCGCGCGTCAGGATCACCGAAGCCGGGGACGGGCTTGCCCCAGTAGTCCCAATCGCGGAACTCGCGCTTCTTTTCACGCGCCACGCGGCGGCAATACGCGCGCAGTCGCGGGCAGCGCTCGCACGCGACGATGGCGCGGTTGACGGCGGGGATCGAGGCGAACATGGGCGAAAATTAGGGGGCGAAGCCCGCGGGGGATTGCCCGCCGCGCAGAAACATGCAGTTTGTAGCCGGGTATTCGGGGCAGTACGGGTACCTTTGCTGACGGACCGGCGCCTGTTGCGGTGCTCCCCGTCTCCCTAGGCGTGGTCATGCGGCCAACCCGATCTCTCGCGCCTCTCGCGCTCGCTGCCCTTGGCGGGCTCGCGATCGGTGCCTGCGGCCTCGCAGACGTCTTCCGCCCGGCAGGGCTGAAGAACGTCGTCGTCCGTTACGTCGGGGATACGGCGCTCACCGTCGGCGAGCGCCTCGCCCCGGTCGTCTCGGTCGAGGCCGATGGTGTCCCCGTAGCGCGCCCCCGGCTCCTGTTCTCCTCCTCCGACGCCACGGTCGTCGCGCTGACCCCGATCGGCGACACGCTCGTCGCTTGCCGAACGGGGCAGGTGCTCCTCACGATCCGCCTCGTCAGCTCGATGGTCTCGGACTCGGCACTGACCGCGCAGGATTCGATCTACGTTACGGGCGGAGGGCCGCCCCTGCCCACCTGTCCTTGAACTGCTTCCGCTGCGGCGCGGCGATCCCGGAAGGGGCGCGGTTCTGCGCGAGCTGCGGGACCATGGCCGTGGATCCGCACGACGCCACCCTGCTCGTCGAGACTGAGCACCCCGAAGCGCTGTTCCAGCGGGTGCGCATGGTGCTCGCAGGCGAATACGAGGTCGAGCGCGAGCTGGCCCGTGGCGGGATGGGCGTGATCTTCAAGGCGACCGAGGTCGGACTGCGGCGCGCCGTGGCCCTGAAGGTGCTACCGCCGGAGCTCGGGCTCAGCGTCAAAGTCGCCGAGCGGTTCAAGCGCGAAGCGCGCATGGTGGCCGAGCTCGATCATCCCAACATTATCCCCGTGTACCGCATCGGGCAGCTGGGCGGGATTTTCTTTATCGCCATGAAGTTTATCGAAGGCCGCTCGCTCGGCCTGATGATCGACACCCAGGGGGCCTTGCCTGTGGCCGTCGCGCTGCAGGTGCTGCGCGGCGCCACTCGCGCGCTCGCCTACGCCCACGACCGCCATATCATCCACCGCGACATCAAGGGTGGCAACATCCTGGTCGACCACGAGGGCCGCGTCCTGGTATCGGACTTCGGGGTCGCGCTGCGCGCGTCGGACGTGAACCTCACCGCCGACGGAACGGTGATCGGCACGCCGCCGTTCATGAGTCCCGAGCAGTGCGCCGGCCGACGCACCGGCCCGCAGAGTGACCAGTATTCCCTCGGCATCGTCGGCTTCCAGATGCTGTGCGGCGCCGTGCCGTTCCACGCCGACACTATCGCCGGCGTGATGCAGCACCATTTCTTCACTCCCGCGCCGGACGTCCGCCAAGCGCGCGACGACGTGCCCGCCGCCCTCGCCGAAGTGTTGAACCGAACGCTCGAGAAGGATCCCGCCGCGCGCTTCTCCGCTACTCGTGACATGCTCACGGCGCTCGAGGCCATCCCCTTCTCGGAGGGCGACCGGCGCGAGAGCGAGCAAGCGCTGCGCGAGCTGGTGCAGGGCACGGCGATCGCGAAGGTACCGGCGCGCTCCCTCCCCCCGCTTCCCGAAAGCCCCACCATGCCGCTCGCGCCCGCCGTGCCTCGCAGGCGGCGGCGCCTGCCCGTCCGCGTGGGCGTGGCCGCTTCCGGCGTGCTCCTGCTCGGACTCGCCCTCGGCGTGATGCGCCTGACCGCGCGCCGCGGCGATGCACCCCTCGGTCCGGCGCAGGTCCCGGCGCCGCTGCCGACCGTGCAGGCGGCCAAGCCGCCGCCGGCCGCCGAGCCGCGCGCGGCGCGGCCGTCCGGCGGCAAGCTCCGAGTGCTGACCAGTCCCTCCGACGCCGAGATCCTGATCGACGGCCGCCACGTCGGCGTGGGTAGTGCCTTCGACCTCCCGCTGGCTGTAGGCGAGCGGCGGCTCGAGGTGCGAGCGACGGGATACAAGTCGTTCGACACGACGCTCGTCGTCACGGCGGGCAGCACGGTCGCACTAGGCCGAATCACCCTCCCTGTGGGTGAGCGGGAGCCGTGAGGCGTCTCGCCCTTGGCCTGGCGCTGGTGGTGGCAGCGTCGCCGGCGGTCCGCGCCCAGACCGAGACCGCCGACCTGCTGCGCCAGGCGCAGGAGCTGTACGAGCGGCTCGAGATCGAGCGCGCGTTGCCGCTGCTGCGTCAGATCGTGTCGCCGAGCTGGCCCCAC
>Ga0209159_1001056_pt1 | contig 22392 bp, 20 predicted proteins | sample GraSoiAngelo_144_FD_185901 | JGI IMG/M metagenome (GOLD analysis project Ga0209159, IMG submission 185901) | Grasslands soil microbial communities from the Angelo Coastal Reserve, California, USA - 14_1009_02_40cm (SPAdes) (version 2) | ecosystem: Environmental > Terrestrial > Soil > Grasslands ...
ACGCGAATATCGGCGGCAGCGGCGGCTCCTCGCCGACGACCTCGACGAAGGGAACGCGCGCGCGCGGCCGCGTGTCGGGATCGCGCTCGTCGAACGCGACGAGCGGCTCCGCCAGCAGGGCCAGATCCTCGACGGTGCGGGCGAAGAGGCCGACGTGATCACACGTACGCGAGAGCATGAACATGCCGGGCCGCGGGATCAGGCCGTGGGTCGGCTTGAAGCCCCAGACGCCGCAGAACGACGCGGGCCGGATCGTCGACCCGGTGGTCTGGCTGCCGAGCGCGAGCGGCACCATGCCGGCGCCGACGGCCGCCGCCGATCCGCTCGACGAGCCGCCCGGTGTGTGCTCGGGGTTGTGCGGATTGCGCGTCTTGCCCGGCGAGCGGGTGGCGAACTCCGTCGTGACCGTCTTGCCCATGATGACGGCCCCGGCCGCGCGCAGCAGCGTGACCACGGCGGCGTCACGGGACGGCGTGCGACCGGCGTGGAGCACCGAGCCGTTCTCGGTCGGCATGTCGCCGGTGTCGATGATGTCCTTGATCCCGACCGGCACGCCGTGCAACGGCCCGATGGCCTGGCCCGAGAGTCGATACTCGTCGGCGGCTCGCGCCTGCGCGCGCGCGTGATCGGGATCGAGGAACGCCCACGCCTGGACCTGGCCGTCGACCTCGCGCACGCGGGCCAGGCACGCGTCCATGTACTCCTGCGCGCTGACCGCGCCCTCGCGCATGAGTCGCGCCGCCTCCGTCGCCGTCAACCGATGAAGATTCTCGCGATCCATCAGCAGTGTGACGCGACGGCGACGAGTTCCTGGTTGATCGCCGAGGATCGGGAGGCCGGGTGTTCGGGAGTGGGCGGGATGCGGTTGGCGTGGGCCCGGATGACCCGTTCCTGCCACGCATCCCTACGAGCACACGCGTTCGATTGGGAACTCCTCACACGGTGATCGGTTCTGCGCGCATCGTGGTCAGAGGGCCCGCGCCGACTGCATCCCGTCCGCCCGCGACCCAGCCGCCTACTTGCCGTACAAGAACTCCGGGAGCCACAGCGTCATCCCTGGCCAGATGTACATGAAGACGAGACAGATACAGACGATGATCATGTACGGCATCATGCCGGCGAAGATCTGGTTGAGCGTCACGTGCTTGGGCGACACGCCCTTCAGGTAGAAGGCCGACATCGCCACCGGCGGCGAGAGGAACGCCGCCTGCAGGTTCACCGCCACCATCGTGCCGAACAGGATCGGATCGACGTGGAAGTGGCTCAGCAGCGGGATGAAGATCGGGCAGAAGATGACGATGATCTCCGTCCACTCGAGCGGCCAGCCGAGCAGGAAGATGATGAGCTGCGCCGTGATCTGGAACCCGAGCGGCGAGAGATTCATGGACAGCACCCAGCGCTCGATCAGGGACTGGCCGCCGTGCAGGGCGAACACCGCGGAGAACAGCGCGGAACCCACGAAGAGCCAGCACACCATGGCCGTGGTCTTCGCCGTGAGGAACGTCGCCTGCTTGAGGTTCTCGCGCAGCTCGGGCGACTTCCGGAGGTACCAGATTCCCGGGATCACGGTCCCGGTGAAGGTTCCCCCGATCGAAGCGGCGACGACGAGTGACGCGACGTCCTCACCCTCGTACCAGCCGAGCCCGACCCCGACGACGACGCCGAGCAGACTCCACCACCACACCGCCTTCGGATACCGCGCCATCACGGCGAGGTATAGCGCGCCCAGCGCGCCGATCGCCGCCGATTCAGTCGCCGTGCAGATGCCGAAGAGGATCACCACGAGCACGACGACGGTGAGGACGCCGAGTGGCACGACCGAGACGATCAGCTCCTTCAGGATCTCGAGCTGTTCGCCGTTCATCCGCCAGAAGTACCAGAGCAGGAGCAGGCCGCAGACGATCGCCGACGCCCAGAACCACTGATAGAAGTGCGCGGGGATCCTACCGGCGGTCGACGCCGTGGTGTCCCGGAACGACGTCACTTCCTCCCCGCCTTCCTGCTTGTCGGTCTCCGTCGTGGGGTCGCCGGCCATCCCCACCTCTTGCGACTGCTCGGCGGTCGCCGCCGGCGGCGCCACGATCGACGCGGGCTTCGCGGCCGCCGCGGTCACGGCCGCGGTGGTCGGTGCGGCATTGTAGATGACGACGTACCACCAGGCGCCGGCGAGGGTGCCGACGGTGAGCAGCAGCGGGACGGAGACCGCGAGCAGGTTGTTGGCGACCACCTTGTAGCCGCCGGCGACGCGCGCCAGCGCCGGACGAAACGCGGCGGCCACGAGCCCCGGCACCACGCTCCCGGTGCGTCCGCCCTCGAGCCGGCGCAGGTAGTCGGGGACGGTGACGCGATACTGATCGGGCCGCAGCTTGGGCGCGATCTTCGGATTGATGATCGCCCACCCGAGGATGTAGACGAGGTAGAGGCCCGTCAGGAAAAAGCCCGGCAGCATCGCGGCCGCGTAGAGCTTGACGATCGACTGGCCCGCCACGGCCGCGTACACGATGAGCATGACGGAGGGCGGGATGAGGATGCCGAGCGTGCCGCCCGCGGTGATGGTGCCGGAGGCCAGCCGCACGTCGTAGCCCGCCTTCAGCATCGGGCCCATGGCGATGACGCCCATCAGGACGACCACGGCGCCGACAATGCCCGAGGCGATGCCCCAGAACGCGCTCACCAGCATCGTGGTCACGGCGAGCGACGCCGGCACGCGGCGGAACGCGAGCTGGACGCTGTGGAACATCTTGTCGACCAGCGCCGCCCGCTCCATGATGTAGCCCATGAACACGAACAGTGGGATCGAGAGCAGCGCGTCGTTCGTCATGACGCCGTAGGCGCGCTGCACGATGAGGTCGAAGGCGCGATTGTCGTACCAGTGCGCCCCGGGAATCCAGAAGGCGATATAGCCGAAGATCATCCCGAGGCCCATCAGCGTGAACGCCGTCGGGAAGCCCATCATGATCGCGACCACGATGAGCCCGAGCATGGTGAGCCCGAGGGACGGATCGCTCATGGGTTCTTGTGCTCCACGGCGCTGCGATGCCGCGCGGCGTCGTCGATGGCGTGCGCGCCTTCCATCGCGATACGCCGCGACTCCTCGTCCACGTATTCGCTGTGGCCGAGCTGCGTCTGGATGACGTCGATCTCTTCCACGTCCTCGAGTCGCGCGGGCCACTGACCGGTCTTGAGACATACGACGCAGCGGACGATCTCGGCCAGCCCCTGCAACATGACGAGGATGCCGGCCACGGGAATCACCGTCTTGAACGGATAGACCGGCGGGCCCTCGGCGGTGACCGTGGAGGTCTCGTGGATCCGCCACGAGATGGAGGCGTAGTCGTACCCGGCGTAGATGAGGCCGAGGATGCCGGGCAGGAAGAACAGCAGGTACAGGGCGAGGTCGAGCGCCGCCTGCCCGCGTGGCTTCATATAGATGTAGACGAAGTCCGCGCGGACGTGACCGCCGGCCGCCAGCGTGTAGGCGCCGCACATCATGAACAGCGTGCCGTACAGCATGTTGTTGAAGTCGAAGATCCAGGCCGTCGGGGCGTTGAGGATGTACCGCTTGAACACCTCGATGGAGACGACGAACGTCAGCGCCAGGATGAGCCAGGCGAATGCCTTGCCGACCCAGTAGCTGAACAGGTCGGTGATCCGGATGACGTTCAGCGCGTTCATCGGCGCACCGAAGTGGCCAGTCACCCGGTGAAGGCCGGGTGGCTGGCCTGCTGCGAACGGTCCAAGGGCACCTAGTTCTTCTTCGGAGCCGGCGCCGTGGCGGGTATGTCCGCGGGCTTCGCGGCGGCGCGCTTGGCGAAGTAGTGGTTGTACGCCATGCGGCGGCTGACGTTCGTGTCGAGATCCCACTTCACCGCCCGCGCGGCGAAAACCTTCTGCGACTCGACGATCTCCTTGAACATCGGGTTGTCCGTCGACTTCTTGTCGACCACCTGGTCGTAGACTTCGAGCTGCTTCTGGAGGATGGAGGCCGGCGTGGTGAAGAACCGTACCTTGTCCTTCGTCTGCAGCTCGATGTAGTCCTTCGAGTAGCGGTCGATCGACTTCCACGACATGTCGGCCGACGCGGCCTCCACGGCGTTCTCGATGATGGCTTTCATCTTGTCGGGCAGCGCGTCGAATTTGGCCTTGTTGAACGTGATCTCGAGCTGCTCGGCGTTCTGGTGATAGCTCTGCAGCATGCAGATCTTCGACACGTCGGCGAACCCGAGGAGGCGGTCGGACGTGGCGTTGTTGAACTCGGCGGCGTCCAGCAGGCCGCGATCGATGGCGGGCACGATCTCGGCGCCGGGCAGCGCGTTGACCGCCGCGCCCATGCCCTGGAACACGTCGATGGAGATACCGACCGTACGGTACTTCAGGCCCTTGAAGTCATCGGCCTTGGTGATCTGTTTTTTGAACCACCCGAGCGGCTGCGTGAACATCGGCCCGTACGGGAACGAGACCACGTTGGCGCCGATGGACGCGTAGAGCTTCTGGAGCAATTGCTTGCCGCCGCCGTACTTGTGCCAGGAGAGCAGCATGTTGGCGTCCATCCCGTAGCCTGGGCCGGAGCCCCACAGGGCCAGCGCGTTCTGCTTGCCGTAGTGGTAGACGAGCACACCGTGGCCGCCGTCGAGCGTGCCCTTCGAGACGGCGTCGAGCAGACCGAACGCGGGGACGACGGCGCCGGCCGGCAGCACGTCGATCTTGAGATCGCCGCCGGTCATGTCGTTGACCTTCTTCGCGAAGTCGAGCGCGTACTCGTGGAAGATGTCCTTCTGCGGCCACGTGCTCTGCCACCGCATCGTGATGGGGCCCTGCGCCTTGGCCACCGTTGGCGCGGTGGCAGCGACGGCCGCTCCCGCCGCGACGGCGGCACCCCTCAGGAAGGACCGACGGGTCTGGGTCGCAGTCTCGTTCACCTGCTCACTCATAGGCGTGGCTCCTTCATCGAGGCGTGATCGGGACCTTTGGTCGGACCGCGCCAACCTACGCGCAACGACCGCGCGAAGTCAAGCATTCGGGGTGATCCGTGGACGCGTCGGTGATCGGGGGACGCTTCAGGGATGGGCGATCGTCACGGACACGCGGCGCTCGCCCCGGCGGACCGCGACGGAGAGCGCCCGGTCGAGCGGCGTGTCGGCCAGCGCATCGCGCGCCGCGTCGCGGGAGATCACCGCGCGGTCGCCGATCTGCAGCAGCACGTCGCCCACCTCGAGGCCGGCCCTCTCGGCCGCGCTCCCGCGTAGGACGACCGCGATGGCGGGCGCTCCCGACGCGACGGCCGCGCCTCCCAGCTCACCCTGCGGCTGGCCGTCACGCAGAGCGAAGCCGAACTCCGCGGCCACGCGGTCGCCCAGCACGTCGCGCGGCATCGACGCCAGACGGACGTTGAGCTGACGGCGGCCTTCGCGGCGGAGGATCGTCAGCCGGACCTCGGCGTCCATCGGCGCGGCCGCGATCAGCCGCTGAAGCATGCGCGTCTCGGTCACCGGCCGGTCCCCGAAGGCCACAACGATGTCGCCGGCACGCAGCCCCGAGTGTGCGGCCGGCGTGCCTTCGAGCACCTCGACGATCACCACGCCGAAGCCCTCGCGGATGCCGTGATGGCTGGCGATCTCTTCCATCTCCTGCTCGGAGAGATCACGGATGCGCACGCCCAGCCAGGAGAACGCGTGGGCGTCGACGGCCTGGAGGACGCCGGCCAGGACGAGCAGGGCGACGAGAGCTCGCCGCATCACGTGAGCTCGTCCACCAGCGCTTCGAGCGCCGCGCCGACGCGGTGGAGACGCGCGTCGACGGCCAGCGTCTCGAGCAGCTCCTGGCGCAGCGTGGCGTCGGGCAGGAACGCGGCCGCCGCCCGGTCGGCGATCATCGCGGGCGGTTGGTCCTTGCCGAGCACGCCGTCGAGCACCGTGCGAGGACGCTCGAGCGCGTCGAGCAGGCGACCGCAGGCGGCGCGGATGCGGGCGATGAGCGGATCGACGGCGTCCGCGGCCGGCACGTCCTCGAGGCGCTGGGCGTTCACCATCCGGTAGAGCGTGTCGGCCGGTAGCTCGCGCTCGATTCTCACGCGGCAGAGGCCCTTGACCAGGATGTTGTAGCGGCCGCTCGACTGCCGCTCCCAGTTGACGATCTCACCGGCGCCGGCAACCGCGCGCACGGGTGGGCGGCCGTCGTAGGTGCGTTCGTATCCGGGCTCCAGTCGGGCGACGGCGAGTCGACGGTCACGCGCGAGCGCATCGGCCACCATCGCGCGATAGCGCGCCTCGAAGATGTGCAGCGGCAGGAACGTGTGGGGGAACAGCGTCACCTCGGGCAGCGGGAAGATCGGCAGGACGAGCGTGGCGGCCGCCGGCGCCGCGGAATCGCCCATGGCGTGAATCAGCCGATCGTCGGGAGCGACTTCAACGGGGCCAGCTCGTCCAGCCGTCGGCTCACCGCGGCGGCGAGGTCGCGAAAGGCGGCCGCCTGCGGTGAGGCCGGGCGCCTCAGCGTGATCGGCATGCCGCTGTCACCACCCGCCCGGGTCTCGGGATCGAGCGGGATACGGGCCAGCAGCGGGACGCCGTACTCGTCGGCGATACGCTGGCCACCGGCCTCACCGAAGATCGCCGTGCGCTCGCCGCAGTGCGGGCAGGCAAACACGCTCATGTTCTCGACGACGCCGATGATCGGAACGTTGAGCCGCTGGAACATGGCCACGGCCTTGCGCACGTCGAGGAGCGCGACGTCCTGCGGCGTCGTCACCATCACCACGCCGCTCAGCGGGATGACCTGCGAGAGCGAGAGCTGCGCGTCACCGGTGCCGGGCGGCATGTCGAACACCAGATAGTCGAGCGCCCCCCACATCACGTCGCGCAGCATCTGCTGGATGAAGGAGTGGATCATCGGGCCGCGCCAGACCAGCGGCTCCCGCTCGTTCACGAGGAGCCCGATCGACATCATCTTGAGGCCGTGCGACTCGACGGGGATGATCTTGTTGTCGAACATCCCGGGCCGGCCCTTGCTGCCGAGCATCATCGGCACGTCGGGTCCGTACACGTCGGCGTCGATGATGCCGACGGCGCCCTGCAAGCCCTTCAGCGCAACCGCGAGGTTCACCGCCACCGTGGACTTGCCGACACCACCCTTGCCGGACGACACGGCGATCGTGTGGCGCACCTCGGGGATCAGGTCGGCCGGGCGCTGGGGCGCGGCGGCGGGCCCGGCGCCGTGCTGATGACCATGCGTCTGTGCCGCAGGCGCTGCGCCGGCGCGGCCCATCGTGGCCTGAACGTGGCTCACGCCGGGGAGCTGGCGCACCGCCTTCGTCGCTTGCCCGTGGAGCGCGGCCTTCGCCGCCGGCGCTTGCGTGCTGAACGCCAGGGTGAACGTCACTCCGCCCTCGGTGATGGCGATGTCGCGGACGAGCCCGAGCGTCACGATATCTTGCTGGCTTTCGGGATCGTGGACCGCGCGGAGCGCCTGCAGGACCGCCGCTTCAGTCACCATTCTAGAGGCCACTATACATGAGAACGGAACTGCCCATTTTGGGGGCCCAGCGCCCCACCGATCGCAGTCTTCACGGTCGGAGACCGCGAGATTTGCGGTCATCGCGTGTGGAATGTCGCTTGCGTACTCCCCGGGGCGGCGACCTTCCCCCATGAGGCTCGCCGTTCGTAATGCCCCCGGCGAGGGCGAGCCTGCCAGGGTTCGCCCTCGCTTACTCTCCAGATCTTGCATTGCCTGGAGTGACCTGTTAGAAAAGTACGGTGATCGGTCCCGACGATTTTCGTCGTCTCCTCGGGCACTTCGCATCCGGCGTCACCATCGTCACCACGAGCGACGCCGACGGCCGCCCGGCCGGACTCACCGTGAGCGCCTTCGCGTCGCTGTCGCTCGAGCCTCCCCTCGTGCTGGTCTGCGTCGATCACAAGGCTCAGAGCTATCCGGCACTGAAGGACAACCGGGGGTTCGCGGTGAACGTGCTCAGCACCGACCACGAGGTGATCTCGCGCCGCTTCGCGTCCACGCGGCTCGACAAGTTCGACGGCGTCGCCTATCACATGAGCGCACTCGGCTTGCCGCTGCTGGGTGGCGCCCTCGCCCACATCGAGTGCGTCACGATCAACCGGCACGTCGAGGGCGATCACACCATCTTCGTGGGCCGCGTGGAGGCCGGGGCCACCGCCGACGGCGAGCCGCTGCTCTACCACCGCGGCAAGTACAAACGTTTCGAGGGAGGCTCGGTGTGACGATTCCACTGTCCCGTCCCCCGGTGGACGACGAGGTCAAGGAGGCGGTCCTGGCGGCCATCGAAGGCCGGCAGTACATCCTGGGGCCACAGTGCAAGGAGTTCGAGAGCGAGCTGGCGCGCCACGCCGGCGTCAAGCACGCGGTCCTCACCAGCTCGGCGACCGCCGCGCTGTGGATGATCATGCGCGGCCTCGGCGTGAAGGCGGGTGACGAGATCCTCGCACCATCCCACACCGCGTTCCCGACAATCGAGGCGATTTGCTTCGCCGGCGCCACGCCCGTCTTCGTGGACGCCGACGACTGGTACACGATGGACCCGAAGGACGCGGCGGCCCGGATCACGCCGCGCACGATCGGGATCGTGCCCGTTCACCTGTACGGCCAGCCCGTCGACGTGCCCGCGATCCAGGACGTGGCCTCGGCCCGCGGCTTGTGGCTCCTCGAGGATTGCGCCCAGGCGCAGGGCGCGGCCTGGGCCGGCCGTCCCGTGGGGAGCTTCGGCGTGGCCGCGGCGCTCTCGTTCTATCCGTCGAAGAACCTGCCCGCCATGGGCGACGGCGGCGCCGTGCTCACGAGCGACGACAATCTCGCCGCGCGCTGTCGGCGACTGCGTGACCACGGCCGCCTCAACAAGGACGTGCACGCCGAGGTCGGCTTCAACCTGCGCTTCAACGAGCTCCAGGCCGCCGCGCTCCGGGTCTTGTTGCGGCGACTCGACGCCATGAACGATCACCGCCGGGCGCTGGCCGCGCGCTACGCCGAAGGCCTCCGGGGCCTGCCGCTCACCCTGCCGGCCCAGCGCGAGCACGCCCGGCACGTCTATCACCTCTACGTGGTGCGGACGCCGCGACGCAACGAGCTGGCCGCCTTCCTCAAGGAGCGCGGGATCCAGACCGGCATCCACTATCCGGTGCCGACGCACCGTCAGCCAGCCGTGGAAGCGCTCCGGCCGGCGACGCTGGCGCGGACCGAGCGCCTCGTCGAGGAGATCCTCTCGCTTCCGATGTCGGCGAATCACACGCCAGCGGAGATCGATCAGGTCACGGCCGCGGTGCGCGACTTCTTCGCGCAGTGATGGCCGACCGCCGGTTGGCGTGAGGATTCTCCAGCTCTATCCCAAGGACGATTACTTCACGGGCGCGGCCATCCAGCTGCGCGATCTCGCGTGGGGGCTCAAGCGGCGCGGTCACGACGTCGTCGTCGCCACCCGCCCGAGCCCGGAGTGGTCCGCGAAGACGGCCGATGCCGACATTCCCTACTATCCCCTCCCGATGGTGTCGGAGGTCGACCTGCGCTCCGTCCGCAAGCTGGTGGGAATCCTCCGCCGTCACCGCATCCAGGTCGTCCACGCCCAGAAGGGCAAGGCGCGCACGCTGGCGCTGATGGCGGGGTTGTTCGTGCGCATTCCCGTCCTGATCCTGAACCGCGGCGTGTCGTTTCCGCTCGACCCCTTCAACCGCCTCGGCTACACGACGCGCAGGGTCACGGCCATCGTCGCGGTCTGCGAGTCGATCAAGCGCGGCCTGGTTGCTGCCGGCGTCAAGGCCGAGAAGGTCCACGTGATCTACTCGGGCACCGACACCGATCGCTTCCACCCTGGCGTCGATGGCTCGGCGATCCGCGCCGAGCTCTCGCTCGGCCGCGACCACGTGCTCTTCACGCAGATCGGCGTGCGGAGCTGGAAGGGGAACGACGATACGATCGACGCCATGGCCATCGTCGCCCGCCACGTCGGCCATGCGCGGCTCTTGATCGTCGGCGCCCGACGACCTGACGGCCTGCTCGAGCGCGCGAGGGAGCGCGGGATCGAGGGCCGCGTCCACGTGTGGGGCTATCGCACCGACGTCCCGGAAATCCTGGCCGGCAGCGAGTGCTGCGTCGACGCCTCCTACGCCGGCCTCGGCCTCACCGGAACGCTGCGGGAGGCGTTGGCCGTGGAGACGGCGGCCATCGGCACCGATCTCGAAGGCAACCCCGAGCTCGTCCGCCACGAGCAGACGGGCCTGCTCGTGCCACCGCGCAAGCCTGAGCAGCTGGCGGCGGCCATGCTGCGCATGATCGAGCGGCCCGACCTTCGTCGGGCGACCGCGCGCGCGGGGCGTGAGCTCGTCGAAGCGCACTTCTCCACGCGCGCCAAGCTCGACGCGACGGAAAAGCTCTACGGGACGCTGGTGAAGGAGCGCGAGTCGCGGTGAGCGCGATGCCGCTCGGTCCCTATCGGCGGCTGCTGCCCTACGTGAGGCCGCACGGCCCGATGCTGGTCGTCGGCTCCCTGCTCGCCCTGCTGGTCGCGGCCATGGACGGCGCCGTCGCCTGGCTGGTGAAGCCGGCCATGGACGACATCTTCATCAAGCGCGACCTGCTCATGTTGAAGCTGGTCCCGCTGGCGCTCCTCGCCGCCTACGTCATCAAGGGCGTCGCCCGTTACCTGCAGTCCTATCTCATGGCAGCGATCGGCGAGAAGGTCGTGGCCACGCTGCGGCGCGACCTCTATATCCACATCCAGGGCATGCCGCTGTCGTTCTTCGCCGGCGTCCACTCCGCCGACCTCATGTCGCGCGTGCTCACCGACGTGAGCCGGCTGTCGCGGATCTCCTCCGGGTTGCTCGTCATGGCGGTCCGGCAGGCCGGCACGATCGTGGCGCTGCTGGTCGTGATGTTCACCCGCGAGTGGGTGCTCACGACGTGCGCGCTGGTCGCGTTTCCCTTCATCGCGCTCATCGTGCGCATCGTCGGCCGGCGCCTGTACAAGATCAACAAGCGCGCCCAGGAGCGGGTGGCCCAGCTCGCGGTGCTCCTCCACGAGGCGTTCACCGGCACGAAGATCGTGAAGGCCTTCGGACGCGAGCGCCACGAGCAGGAGCGCTTCGACGCCATCAACCAGCGCCTGCTCCGGCTGTCGCTCCAGAACGTGCGGGCCGACGAGATCACCGAGCCGCTGATGGAGATCGCCGGCGCCTTCGGCATGGTGCTCGCGCTGAGCTACGGCGGCTGGCGCGTGATCCAGGGCGCCATGACGCCCGGCACCTTCTTCTCCTTCACGGCCGCCGTCATCATGCTCTACGGCCCGGCGCGACGGCTGTCGCGCTCGATCAACACCGTGCAGCAGACCACCGGCTCCGTCGAGCGCGTCTTCGACATCATCGACCAGCCGCCCGGCCTCGCCGATCGGCCCGGCGCCCTCACCCTGCCCGGGTTCACCGACACGATCGTCTTCGACCACGTCTCGTTCCGCTATGCACGGGCCGACGAGCTGGCCCTGACCGACATCACGCTGACCATTCGCAAGGGCGAGGTGGTGGCCTTCGTGGGCATGAGCGGCGCCGGCAAGTCCACGCTGATGGACCTGCTGCCGCGCTTCCACGACGTGACGGCCGGCCGGATCACCGTGGACGGCCACGACCTTCGCGATGTGACGCAAGCCTCGCTGCGGGCGCAGATCGCGGTGGTGACCCAGGAGACCTTCCTCTTCGGCGAGTCCATCTACTACAACATCGCGTACGGTCGCCCCGGCGCCGGGACCGACGACGTCGTGCGGGCCGCGCGCCAGGCTCACGCCCACGATTTCATCGTCGCCTGCACCGAAGCCTACGACACGCTCGTGGGCGAGCGCGGCGTGCGGCTGTCCGGCGGCCAGCGCCAGCGCATCGCCATCGCGCGCGCGTTCCTCAAGAATCCGCCTATCCTGATTCTCGACGAGGCCACCTCCGACCTCGACGCCGAGAGCGAGTTCATGGTGCAGCAGGCGCTGACCGAGCTGATGCGCGACCGCACCGTGCTCGTCATTGCGCACCGCCTGTCGACCGTCCGCAACGCCGACCGCATCGTGGTCATCCACGAGGGCCGCGTGGCCGAGGTGGGCCGCCACGAGGAGCTGCTGGCGCGTGACGGCGTCTACCGGAGGCTCTACGCGCTGCAGATGGAGGGTGTGGCGGGGTAGCTCGTTGGGGCACGTCGCGCGACCAGACGTGGCCACGCGCCGTCGGAGTACGGCGTACGAGTCGGGCGTCAGAGCGTCCGCACGATCAGCGACGCGCCGCTCCCGAAGAGCACCGCACCGACGATACGCGCGAGCGTTGCCGGCGCCATGCCCATGTGCACCCGATTGCCGGTCCAGACGCCCGCCCACGCCACCGGAAGAAGCAACCGGATCGCGAGCCACAGGTCGCGGCCGGTGAAGAGTCCGGCGATGGCGAAGGCAGCGACGCGCAGTCCCACGTTGAGGGCGACCATCAGCGAGATCGTCGCGCGCTGCGCCGTGGTGTCGGGAATGCGGCCGGCGATGTAGACGACATAGGGAGGGCCGCCGACCCCGAACAGTGCGCCGAGCACGCCGCTGAGGAGACCCGCCGGCACGGCCCACGCCCGCCCGAGAGGCCGCCGCGGGCCACGATGGAGCATGATGTACAGCGCATAGCCGCAGACGAACACCCCGAGTGCGAAGAGCGTGGCATCGCGCGGGAGGCTGACGAGGAGCGTCACGCCGAGGGCGAGGCCGACGATCGTGAACGGCGCCAGCACCAGCAGCTCACGGACATCGGCCTGCTTCTTCGTGTGAACGCCGAGTGCCGCCGCCGATCCGAGATCGAGGGCGGCGGCGAACGACAGGACGAACGGCAGCGGCAGCACATGCGCGAGCACGGGGACCGTGATCGGTGACGCGCCGAACCCCGTCACGCCGAACACGGTGTACCCGACAAAGACGATCAGCGCCGCCAGGAGCAGTGTTTCCGTCCTACAGTCTCCGGGTACGACGGTGACGGAGGTCCATACGGCCCATCGTCATGTAACCGAGCCTGCGCTTCTTCACTCTGGGCATCTTCTTCACTTCGACTTCGCGGCGACTCGCAGACGACCTGTCTCGGTGTGGCTCGGCGTAGATCAATCTGACCGGAAGTCGGCCACGGGTATATCTCGAGGCACGACCGCGATTGTGCATCGAGAGCCGCCGATCGATCGAGTTCGTGATGCCAGTGTAAAAGGTCCCGTCAGCGCACTCGAGCACGTAGCAGAACCACATCAGTATCCTCGCCCCCACCCCACCACGTTCTCGAGCGGCTGGCCATTCAGGTAGCGGCGGAGGTTGTCACAGAAAAGATCCATGCCGCGGTGGAGGTTCACGTCGGTCTCGCCCGAGACGTGCGGCGTGATGAGCACGCGCGGGTCGTCCCACAAGCCGCGGTCGGGGTCGCCTTCGAATTCCCCGCGATAGACGTCGAGCGCGGCCCCACCGATCTGGCCATTGGCCAGCCCCTCCTGCAGCGCGGTCTCGTCGATGATCTCTCCCCGGGCCACGTTGATCACCACCGCACCGGGCTTCATCGCGGCGATCGCCGCGCGATTGATCAAGCCTTCCGTCTCTGCCGTCAACTGGCAGCAGACAGCGACGAAGTCGCTCTCGCCCAGCAACGCGTGCAGACGGTCGGGGGATTCCAGCCGGCTCACGCCTTCCGGCGCGGGCTCGCCGGCGGCGACCCGCCGGCGCGTTCCCACCACGCGCATCCCCACGGCCTCGCACAGCCGCGCCACGTCGCGCCCGATCCCTCCCAGGCCGACGACGCAGACCGTCTTGCCGCGGAGCAACCTGGGCCGGTAGGCCCGGTGCTCGAACTCGTGCCGCGTCCGGTCCGGAGCCGCGCGGTGAAAGCCCTTGACGAAGTGCAGGATCGCCGCGAGCACGTACTCCGCCATGGGGAGCGTGTTCCCCAGACCTCGCGACGTCGTCACCGTGACGTCGCTTCCCCACAGATCGCCGTGGCGCAGATTGCTCGCCCCCGCCGGGAGCTGGTGAAACCAACGAAGACGCGCGGCCCGCGAGCGAAGGTCCTTCGGAAACGGGAACGTCCCCAGTGCCACCTCGGCCGTGGCCAGCAGGCGATCCCGTTCTGCCTGCGGCAGGGCCTCGCGCGGCCCGGCCTTCGCCGGCAGGTATCTGCGGACCGTGGCTGGTGGCCACGACCGCCGGTACTCCGCCTCGAACATCTGGCGCCCATCCACGACGCGGACGGCCGCATCCACGGCCTGCACCGTGTGCAGCGCCGCATCCGAGATGGGCGCGATGATGAGGACCTCGACGGAGCCGTCAGCGATCATCGATCAGCCGCGAAGGAGTGGCCCATGGGTAGCGGCTGCCGTTGTCGAAGCTCTTTTGACACCTCGCGGGACGCAAGTGTAGCCTGACCGCGCCCCGCGGGGTAGGAGGTTCCCCATGCACCGTCGCGCATTCCTGAAAACCGCTGGCGTCGTCGCGGCGCTCGGCGCAGTACCATCCATCGGCCGGGCCCAGGCCAAAGAGGTCAAGCTCGGCTACATCCTGCCCGTGACGGGGCCGCTGGCCTTCGAGGCCCAGCTCTCGCTCAACGGCTTGCAGCTCGCGGTGGACGAGATCAACGCGGCGGGCGGCGTGAAGGCGCTGGGCGGGGCCAAGCTCACGCTGCTGCCGGGCGACACGCAGCAGAAGGTCGAGCTGGGCAACTCCGAGGCGGCGCGTTTGATCGATCAGGGCGTGGCGGTGCTGATCGGGCCGTTCTCGAGCCTCGTGGCGTACTCGGTGCGGCAGGTAACGGAGAAGAACAAGACGCCGTTCATGCTGCTGGCCGCCGTCGCCGACAACCTCACCGAGGGCGGGCTGAAGTACGTCTTCCGCGTTCAGCCGAACGGCAAGGCCATGTCGACACTGACGATGAACAACATGGCGGAGATGGCCAAGAACGCCAACGTGGCCATCAAGCGCGTGGCGATGATGCACGAGGACGGCAACTTCGGCACTACGATGGGCAACCACGTGGAGGCCTTCGGCGCCAAGCTCGGCTACACGATGGTGCAGCGCATTCCCTACAGCCTGAAATCCCCGGACTTCACCGCCGAGCTGTCGAAGGTGAAGGCCTCCAAGCCCGATCTCCTCGTGATCAGCGGCTACTACGGCGACTCCAAGATCATCGCGGAGACGGCTTCCAAGCTGCGCATCGGCGTCCACGCGCTCGTCGGCCTCGCCAATGCGGCGTACTCGAACCCCAAGTTCATCGCCGACAACCGCGAGCTGACCGAGCAGCTCTTGGACGGCAACTACTGGCACAACCCGCAGTCGGCCCGGGCCAAGGCGGTGTTCGCCGCCTACGAGAAGCGCTTCAACTCCACGCTCACCTCGCACGGCGTGCAGGCCTACACCGTCATCTACGTCATCAAGGACGCGCTGGAGCGCGGCGGCTCTGCCGACCGCGACAAGCTGCGCGATGCGCTGGCCAAGACGAACCTCACCGATCACATCCTGCCGCAGAATGCGATCAAGTTCGACGACACCGGTGAGAACGTCAACGCCTCGCCGGCGCTGCTGCAGGTGCAGAACGGCAAGCCCATCGTGGTGGGCCCGGCCCGCTTCGCCGAGGGCAAGCCCGTGTTCCCCGTTCCCAAGTGGCACGGCTAGCACCGCGCTGTTCGATCTAACCGGCGATCTTCTGCTGCAGGCCGTGATCAGCGGCCTGCTGCTGGGCGGCGTGTACGGGCTCGTCGCCTTCGGCCTCTCGCTGATCTTCGGCGTGCTACGCATCATCAACTTCGCCCACGGCGCGGTGATGATGCTGGCCATGTACGCCACGTACTGGCTCTTCACGCTGTTCAGGGTCGATCCCTACGTCTCGATCGTGCTGACCGGGCCCGCCTTCTTCCTGCTCGGCATGCTCATCCAGCGCGTGGTCATCGAGCCCAACCGCTTCGCGGCCGAGCACAACCAGCTCCTGCTCACGCTCGGCCTGGCGCTCTTTCTCGAGAACCTCGCGCTGGTGCTCTGGCAGGGTGACTTCCGCACCGTGCGCCCGGCCTACGCACGCGCCTCGTTCGTCGTGGGCGAGGCGCTGGTGGAGGTGCCGCGGCTGGTGGCCTGCGGCGGCGCCATCGTGATGGCCGTCGTGTTGTTCGCCTTCTTGAAGCTGACCGACGTCGGCAAGGCCATCCGCGCGCTCGCCGAGGAGCCGGAGGGCGCCATGCTGATGGGCATCAACGTCTCGCGCATCCGCGCGGCGGCCTTCGGTATCGGCGCCGGCGCTGTGGCCGTGGCCGGCGCGCTGGTCACGCCGTTCTTCTACGTCGCGCCCGACGTCGGCGAGTCGTTCAACATCATGGCGTTCGTGGTCGTGGTGCTGGGCGGCATGGGCAACTTCGTCGGCGCGCTGCTGGGCGGCTTCATCGTGGGGCTGGCCGAGTCGCTGGGCGCCACGCTGCTGCCAGGCTCGCTCAAGCAGCTCGTGGTCTTCGCGCTCTTCGTGCTGGTGCTGCTCTTCCGGCCGGCCGGGCTGTTCGGAGGCGGGCGTGGGCGCTGAGGTGCTCGCCGGCGTGGCGCTCGGCGTTCTGCTGGTGGCACCGTCGTTCCTGCCGCCGTACTTCCTCGAGATCCTGATCAGCGTGATGCTCTTTGGCTACCTCGGCGCGGCGTGGAACATCCTCGGCGGCTACGCCGGGCAGTTCTCGTTCGGCCACGCGGCCTACTTCGGCATCGGCGCCTACACCTCCACGCTGCTCTTCCTGAAGCTCGGCGTCACGCCGTGGCTCGGCATGCTGGCCGGTGGCGTGCTCGCCGCGCTCTTCGGGCTCTTCGCCGGCTATCTCTCGTTCCGCTACGGCCTCCGCGGCCCGTACTTCTCGCTGGTGACGCTGGCCTTCGCCGAAATGCTCCGCGTGGTGGCGGTGAACACCAAGGCGGTCGGCTCATCGATCGGGCTCGTCATCCCCAATCGCGAGCCGGCGCCGGTGAATTTCGTCTTCGCCGGCAAGCTTCCCTACTACTACGTGATTCTCGCCATGGCGTTGGGGGCGGTGTGGATCACCCGACGTGTCGCCCGCAGCAAGCTCGGCTACTCGCTGCTGGCCATCCGCGAGAACGAGGACGCGGCCGAGGCGTCCGGTGTGGATGCGCTGGGCATGAAGCTGCGCGCCATGGCGATCTCCTCGTTCCTCACCGCGCTCGGCGGGACGTTCTATGCGCAGTACTTCGCCTACATCGATCCCACGATTACCTTCGGCCCGTCGGTGTCGATCCAGGGATTGTTGCAGGCGATCGTCGGAGGGGCCGGCACGGTCCTGGGGCCGGTGATCGGCGCCTTCGTGTTGACGCCGGTGTCCGAGCTCTCCCGCGCGGCCATCCGCGGGCGCGCGGGCGTGGACGTCATGCTCTACGGCCTCGTGCTCATCCTGGTCATCTCGTTCCTGCCCCAGGGCATCATGGGATGGGTGCGACGCCCCCGGAGGGAACGGGGGAACCGATGAATCTCCTGGAGGTCGATGCGCTCACCAAGCGATTCGGCGGGCTCACCGCGGTGAGCCGCTTCAACCTGACGGTCAACGCCGGCGAGATCATCGGCCTCATCGGGCCCAACGGCGCCGGCAAGACCACGGTGTTTCACCTGCTCTCCGGCTTCCACGCGCCCACCGAGGGCACCATCCACTTCAAGGGCGTCTCCGTCGTCGGCGCCAAGCCGCACGCCATCTGCCGGCGTGGCCTGGCCCGCACGTTCCAGATCGTGCAGCCGTTCGCGAACCTCAGCGCGCTCGACAACGCGATGGTCGGCGCCTTCAATCGCACCGACGACGTGGATGCCGCGCGCCAGCGGGCCATCGAGGTCCTGGACTTCGTCGGGCTCGGCGCCCGCCGCGACGTTCTGGCCCGTCAGCTGACGCTACCCGATCGCAAGCGCCTGGAAATGGCCCGCGGCCTCGCCACGCGGCCCGAGCTACTGCTGCTCGACGAGGTCATGTCCGGACTGAACCCGACGGAGATCGAGGAGATCATCGCCCTCATCCGCCGCATCCACGCGCAGGGCGTGAGCCTGCTCATCATCGAGCACGTGATGCGCGCGATCATGGCCCTGTCCCAGCGCATCGTGGTCCTGCACCACGGCGAGAAGATCGCCGAAGGGCGTCCCACGGACGTTGCCCGCGATCCGAAGGTGGTCGAGGCCTACCTGGGAGAGGAGTCGTGAATCTCCTCGAGCTCTCCGGCATCGACGTGGCCTACGGCGATTTGCCGGCGCTGCGAGGCGTCGACCTCGTCGTCGAAGCCGGCGAGACGCTCTCGGTCGTCGGCGCCAACGGTGCGGGCAAGACGACCATGCTGCGCACGATCTCCGGGCTCTTGCGCCCCCGCCGCGGCGAGGTGCGCTTCGAGGGTGAGCGCATCGATCGCCTCCCGTGCCACCGGGTGGTGGAGCGCGGCGTCGTGCACGTGCCGGAGGGCCGCAAGGTCTTTGGGAGCCTGGCCGTGCGAGAGAACCTCGAGCTCGGCTCCTACACGCGGGCGGCGAAAGCCCGTCGGGCCGACAGCCTCGAGCGGGTTTTCACACTCTTTCCGCGCTTGCGCGAGCGGATGTCGCAGGCGGCCGGGACGCTGTCGGGCGGCGAGCAGCAGATGCTGGCGATCGGCCGCGCGCTCATGACGCTGCCCAAGCTCTTGATGCTGGACGAGCCGTCGCTCGGCCTGGCCCCGTTGATCGTCAAGGACATCTTCCACACCATCGCCGAGATCAATCGCGCCGGGACGACCGTGTTGCTGGTCGAGCAGAACACCCGCCAGGCGTTGGCCCTCTCCCGCCGCGGTTACGTGGTGGAAAACGGGAGCGTCGCGCTGGTCGGCAGCAGCGAGGAGCTGCTCGGTAACGAGCACGTCCGTCGCGCCTACCTCGGCCTGTGAAGGCCGCCATGACCGGCGGCGGTACGCTGACTATCGCAGGACGTCGGTGTTTCTAGAGAGGCGTCGCCGAACAGCCACGTTAGCCCTTGACGGCGCCGGCGGTGAGACCCGCGACGTAGTACTTCACGAAGAAGGAATAGATGAGGGCGACGGGAATCGAGCCCAGCAACGCCCCGGCCATCAGCTGACCCCAGTAGAAGGCGTCCCCTCGGATCAGCTCGCCCACGACGCCGATCGGCACGGTTCGCACGCTCGAACGGTTGAGAAAGAGCAGCGCGTAGAGGAACTCGTTCTGCGCCAGCGTGAAGGCGAAGATGCCGGCGGAAATGAAGCCGGGCATGCAGAGGGGAAGAATCACCCGGGTCATGGCGCCAAAGCGGCCGGCGCCGTCGATCATCGCCTGCTCTTCCAGTTCCTTCGGCACCGTCTTGAAGTAACCCATCAGCAGCCAGGCAATGAAGGGCACGAGCAGCGTGGGATAGGTCAACATCACGGCGCTGAGCGTATTGCCCAGCCTCATCCGACCAATGAGATCGGCCATCGGAACGAACAGCAGTGTCTGCGGCACCAGATAGGTGACGGCGACGGTGACGGCCAGCAGCGGAGCACCGCGAAACCGCATGCGCGCCAGCGGGTAGGCCAGCATGCTCCCGAGCAGCAGGGAGATGGCGGTCGCAACCACCGCCACCAGCATCGTGTTGGCGGTCCAGGTCAGGAAGTTGGTCTCCCGGAGCAGGTCGATATAGTGGACCAGGGATGGGTGCCGGATCGCCAGCGGCATGGCCTTGGGATCGTACAGTTCGGCATTGGTCTTGAGCGACGTGGCCGCCATCCACGTGAACGGAAACAGCGCCACCACATAGAACAGCACGAGCGGCGCCCACAGGCCGAAGAGCCGCTTGCGCCAGGTCAGTTCGCCGACCATGTCAGTCCTTCCGCACGTAGAGGGTGAGCAGCACCAGCAGCAGACCCAGCACCGGCACCATGCTGAGCGCCACCGCGGAGCCGAGTCCCATCTGGCCCGCGCCCATGCTCAGGCTGTAGGCATACGTAGCCATCAGGTGCGTGGAATTGGCCGGGCCACCGCCGGTGAGCACGTAGACGAGCTGAAAGTCGAAGAAGGTGAGAATGATCGAGAACGTCGTCACGATGAAAATCACGGGCAGCAGCGCGGGCAGCGTGACATAACGGAAGCGACCCCAGGTGCTCGCGCCATCGATCGTCGCCGACTCGTGGAGCTCGACTGGAATGGTCTGCAAGCCGGCGAGGATCGAAATGCCGAAGAACGGCAGGCCGCGCCACGTGTTCACCATGATGATCGAGATCATGGCCATGGTCGGGGTGCCGAGCCAGGACGGCCCCGTCTTGGCCAGCCCACTCACCACCAGCAAGCGGTTGAAGAGGCCCATGCCGGGGTCCAGGATCCACTGCCACGCCACGGTGCTCAGCACCGTGGGCACGATGAAGGGGAGCAGGAGCGAGGCACGCGTGAGGGCTTTCATCCGGAAGCTCTGGTTCATCACGAGCGCCATGCCGAGACCGCCGCTCGCCTTCAGCACGGTGGCCACCGCGGTGAACAGGACCGTGTTTCTCACCGCCTGCCAGAAGATCGGGTCGTTCCCGAGGATGACGAAATTGCCCAGGCCCACGAAGGAGGCGGAGCCGGCCACCTCCCGGCGGAAGAAGCTCAGGTACACGCCGTAGAAGAACGGGTAGCCCAGGAACGCCAACAGGAACAGCACGGGCGGCGTGAGCATGAGCCAACTGAAGACGGACTCGCGCTGCACGAGCGCGCCTAACCGGCCCGACCGGATCGACCCGCGGGCCGGCGCTGCCAGCGCGGTCGCCCGCGATGCCTCGACGACTTCGCTCATGCCTATCCGTAGATCTGCTTGAGCTGCGCGACGGCCTCCGCGATGACGGTCTTGGTCGGAGCGCCCGTGCAGGCCTTGGAGAACATGTCGATCACGACCCAGCGATTGATCACTGCGCCGTGCGCGCGGTTGGCGGGCGCCGGCCACGACGTGAGCTTCCCCGTCTCGAGCACTTTCTGGTACGGCTTCACGCGCGGCTCGATGTCCCATTCGGGAACTTTGTCGAAGGCGTGCAGGTACGGAGCGAAGTACATGTCACCGGAGGCGATCCATGGGCGGAACTGCTTCGGGTCCATGGTCCAGCGCAGGAAATCCTTGGCGGCCTGCGGGTCGGGGCCATAGGCGAACACGCCGTGCGTGACGGGCACGAGCGCATGGTAGCGCTGCCCGTTGGGGCCCTTGGGATTCAGCGCGTGGTCGATCACCTTCCCCATCTCGGGCAGATCGCGCTTGGCCGACACCATGATGCTGTAGGCGTTGTTCGTGCACGAGATCTGACTGGTCAGGAAAGCCTTGTTGTTGTGCGGGTCGAGCCACCCGATGCAGTCCTCGATGCAGGCTTCCTTGTAGAGCTTGCGCACGAAATCCACGGCCTTCGCCGTCTCGTTGGTGTCGAGCGCGACTTTCTTGCCGGCCTTGTCCATGACCGTCACGCCGTAGGACCACAGCAGGGGGTAGAGCCAGGAGTAGTTGTCGGCGAAGCCATGGCCCATCGACATACCGTACGGATGGCCCTTGGCCTTGAGCTTGATGCCGGCTTCCAGGAACTCGTCCCAGGTCTCGGGGAAGTGCTTGATCCCTGCCTCGTCGAACCAGTCCTTGCGGTACACCATGCACTGGCCGATGTTCGCCTGGGGCACGGACTTCCATTTGCCGTTGTCGACGGACAGCGCCTTGATCTCGTCGTACCAGCCGCCTTGCTCCTTGCCCACCGCCTCGGCGATATCGGACACGTCCACCAGAGCGTCGCGGTAGAGCCACTCCTGCTGGACCCAGGCAAGGTCGGCGCCTGACTTGTTCTCGACCATCGAGACCAACTGGGGCACCGCGCCGCCCCCCGCGGCCTGGATCTGGTAGTCGATCTTGATGCCCGTGGCCTTCTGGTAGGCCGGAACCATCACCTTCTGGAAGTGCTCGTCGAAGTTCTTCACGTAGGAGCTTTCGCGCGCGAACGTAATGATCGCCGGTTTCGCCTGGACGTTGCGCGCGATCCAGGGAGCCCCGGCAACGCCCGCGGCCCCGCCCGCAAGCTTCAGAAAGTCACGACGGGTGGCCGTCGACTGTACAGGCTGCGCCATGGATCTCCCCTTATGTGTGACGTGGATCGCCCTTAGGAAACGGGCTCACGCGGCGATGATCCTGCTCCCGGGGCACGGGTGCCGTCAAGGGCCGCCTCCTTAATGATCCGTCCCCATGAGCACGCTCCAGTCTCCGCTCGTCCGGATGGACCTCGCTGAGACTGCGCTCCGCGTCCGATGCGCGAGGCGAACGCTAGCCTCTAGCGTAGACACGACTATTGTTACGACCATAAACACCGGCTTGCAGACTTAGCCCCAATCCGAAAATAGATCAGACGGCAAGGCGTTGCTCCAGTCTCGTGTAGAG
>Ga0209159_1001064_pt1 | contig 22284 bp, 21 predicted proteins | sample GraSoiAngelo_144_FD_185901 | JGI IMG/M metagenome (GOLD analysis project Ga0209159, IMG submission 185901) | Grasslands soil microbial communities from the Angelo Coastal Reserve, California, USA - 14_1009_02_40cm (SPAdes) (version 2) | ecosystem: Environmental > Terrestrial > Soil > Grasslands ...
GTCCTGCTGGTCGCTGCCCATTGTTTTTCTCATGGTCGCCACCGCCTTCGCGATCCTGGAGGCCACGGTGCCCGCCGGCACTCCAAGCACCGCCGCGATCTCCTCGCGCGTCAATCCTTCGTAGTAATGGAGGACGACCGCAGCCCGCAGCTTGTAACTCAGGGTGGCCAGCGCCTTCTCGACCACGTCGCGCGCCTCGGCGCGGTCGTAGTCACGCCGGTCGGGGGCGATGTATAGACGCGCGGGGAGAAAGCGGGCAAGCTTCTGCCGCCTCAGGTACGAGATGGCGAGGTTGATGCCGATCCGGCGGAGCCAGGCGCCGGGCGGGGCGGTCGGCGTGTAGCGCTGCCGCGCTCGGTAGGCGCGGACGAAGGTCTCCTGGGTCAGATCCTCTGCCGCGGCTGAATCGAGCACCACGGCCCGGATCGAGCGATAGACCGAATGGAACTCCTGGTCGTACAGCTGCCGAAACTGAGTCTTGGGATCCAGCTGCTCGCCGTCGGGCACGAGCTAAGTTTGACGGGAGAGCACCACTACGGCCACGCCAAGGCGGAAAGCGATGGCGAGGAGCTGAACCTCGCCATCGCTCCAGGAGTTGCTTATCTGCCCGCCAAACCGGCTTCCGAGCGGTTGTGAGCGATCTGCTCCGCCCCGATCGACCACGAGGCACCGAGCCCCGCCTCCGACCGGTTGTGAGCGATCTGCTCGGAGCCGGTAGCCGGCGCCGACACCGTGGCGCTCGAGCCGTGGCTGGCGGAGAGTGTCGCGACCACCGCCGGCGCGCTCACTGCGATTACCGCCCCGGCGACGAAAGCCAGCAAGCCGCTGGCGGCGGCGGTTCCGATCCGGACTGGACGCCTGACCAAAGTGCTGACGTTCTGCATTGTTTTCGACCTCCTGGTTGATACAGCCAGCATCGGCTTGCGAGCTCGACCGTTCATCGGTGAGCTCCCTCATTCCTCAGCGGGAGGTCGGGCGTGTCTCCTGCACGTTGAGCAGTCGGGCCAGCTCGGTGCGGTTGCGCGCACCAGTCCTGGCCAGGATGTTGGACACGTGGCGTTCGACAGTCTTGCGCGACAAGAAGAGCCTGCCGGCGATTTCCGGATTGCTGTGCCCGGCGCCGATCAGAGTGGCAATCTCCCTCTCGCGTTCGCTGAGCCTATCCATGGCGTTCTCTCCGGCTCGCGCCTGACCCCGCCGCCAGGTGTGGACGCCCAAACGTCGCAGCCCAAGCTCTGCCAGATGTTGCTCGGTTGCCGCACGTGCAGCGGCCGCTTCGTCACCAGCTTTTCGAAACTCCTCAGCTGCACGTCGCTTATCGCTTCCAATCAATGCCCCGGCGAGGTCCAGTCTGGTCCACAGCAATGCGCCGGCCAACCCAAGTCGGTCCCTCTCCGCCAGGACCGCTTCGATCTCTGCAATGCCGGCGGGATCGCCCCTGGCAACCGCGATCAAAGCCGCCACATGCCTCCGCCAGAGCATGTCGTTCATTGCTCCAGGACGCCCACTCTCGTCCCAGGCTTGCAGCTCTTTTTCCGCCTCTTCGAGGCGGCCCAAACGCGCGAACGACTCGGCTGTCTTGAGCGCCAGCTCGCGCGAACATCGCCGGCAGTCGGCGGCCACGCCGTCTTGCCGGCTTGCCTCGGCATGCCGCTCAACTTCCACGCTGCGACCGGAATCGGCACACCTGGCCAGCCAGACTGAGATATGCCAGTGGAGATGCATGCGGAAATGCGGCTGCGATTGGCGGATCACCTCGCGTTCGAGGCTGGCGATCGCATCGCGCCAGTCACCACGAGACAACCAGATCTGGTGGCGGAGGTCATGGATCGACCAGTTGCCCACCTTGGCCATCGCAAATCGTTCCCCGCTGCCAGCAACCCGCCGCTCCAACTCCAAGCATTCCGAGATGACCTCGTCTGCCTCGTCAAAGTGAGCTATATCGATCAGCTTGCTGGCCAGGGACGAGCCGGCTGTAAGAGTGAGCATGGGCAGCATTCGCTGCCGCGCTTGCGTCCAGGCGCGCCGTGCGCTGGCGATGGCCTCCCCGACACGGCCGGCGAACATCAAGGCTGTGGCGCGGTCCTGCTCGGCCCAGATCGCACCCTCCTCTGAGCTGCTGGCCACCTGAGCCATCTCCTCGGCGATCTGCAGCTGGGCAGGGCCATTCTCTTCAACCACCGCAGAATCGAACGCGACCTGCAGGGCGGCCACGTAAGCATCGCGTTCGCGCGAATCGATTTCGACGGGTGGTTTGCCCCACAGCTGCCGAGCCTTCTCCGCGGCATCGAATGCAGCCCTTCGGCCCTCCCCTGCGCGATGCTTCTGGACCTGAAGCAAATTCGCCCGATGCGACTCGATCTCGACTGACAGCACGGGGTCATCAGTGGCTTGGCTCAAGGCGAGCTCAAGCAATGAAAACGCCTCTTCCTTTCGTTCCATGAGGCTCGCCGCGGCACGCGACGCCGCAAGAAAAGCCGTGGTGCGGAGGGTCGGATCAGTGACGCCGGACGCAAGATTGGTCCACCGGTCCAGGGCAATCTGCTGCTCACCCATCTCGGTGGCCAGCTGCGCGACCGCCAACCGAAGCGCGATCGCGACCGGCTCAGCCAATCCGCTCGCGTCCGCCAGGCGCGCGAGCTCCAACAGTCCCTCGCGCCCCAGAAGTCTTCGCCGCGGCGACCGCAGAACACGAAGCGCCAGCTCAGCCGCGTCAAGGCCGGCTTCGCGACGATGGACGAGAGCCTCATGCAGCAGCTGGACGTCAGCCGCCGCGTGTCGCTCGAGAAAGGTCGCAAGCAGGGCGTGGAGCTCGCGACGTGACGGCGCGGACAATTGGCCCATCGCCGACGCCCGGATCAAGTCATGGCTAAGACCAACGGCGACGCCATGCACGACCGCGAGGCCTGACCGTTCCAGGTCTGCGATCGCGTCTTCGGTGCGAGCGTGGTCCCATTCCATCACCGCTTCCAGCTCCGAGGCCGCCAGCGGGCGAGTGGCGACGCCGAGAAGCGCAAGCATTCGTGCGCCGTCGCGCCCGAGGCCGCGCTGCCTGGTCGCTACGTAGTCGGCAAGGTCATGCTCTTCACCGCTGCGGGCGAGGAAGCCAAGCCAGAAGGGCGAGCCATTCGATTGGGTCCAGAGTTCGGCAACCCGCTGTGCGCTGAGCTGTGGACCCAGCTGCCGGATGAGCTGAACACCTTCATCGGGTTCCAGTGGGCCGAGGTCGATGGTCGACACTCGCTCTTCGCCGAGATCCTTGATCAAGGAGTCCTGGAAGGCCAATCCCCGACTGGTCGGCCGGGTGGCGGCGATGACGGCGAACGGTATTTCCTCTTCTGCAGCTGAGCGGACCAGGTAAGAACACAGCGCCAGCGAGAGGTCATCGACCCACTGGAGGTCATCGGCGACGAGCAGGATCGAACCCTCGAGTCCGAGCAGCGCTCGTCGCGCAGCCTCGAAAAGACGAAGTGGCTCCAGAGAGCGGTCGTCAACCGGATGGGGACCGAAGAGAAACTCGCGCAACATCTCGCCCGCATCGCTGACTTTGCCGAGCCCGCGCAGCAGGTTGGCCGCCGCGCCGAGTGGGACCTGGAACGCAGACTCGTATCCCACGACGCCGAGCACATGGGTGGCTCGCCGCCGGCTGCGCAGCTCCGCCAGCAGGCGACTCTTTCCAGAACCCGGAACTCCGGAGATGAGAGCGGCGGCCGGCCTGTTGTCGGCGTTCGCTTTCGAACATACGGAATCCAGGAGAGCCAGCTCGACCCTGCGTCCGACGAAGCCCGCGCTCATGCTGAAAGTTAACTACCGACCAAGTGCGCACGAACGGCGAAATCCAGTCTGGAGGATCCGACCATTCGTGCCCGAATGGCGGAATCCTGTCAGTGGTGACTCGGTTACTGTCTTCGCAGCCAACCTCGTCGGCCGTCCGGTCAACCTCGACGCGATCGGCGGTAGACGTCGGCGCGATGGGCGATCGCGGTAATCGTGATCGTGTCAGTGGAATCGTCGATCGAATAGATGATCCGGTAAGGGCCACGTCGGGCGGACCATTGACCTTTCAACTCGAGGTGTAAAGGCTTGCCCATACGGCGCGGATTCGCTGCGATCGAATGAATCGCCTCCAATGCCGCGGCGGCGATTCTCATAGGTAGCCGATCGATGTCGCGAGCGGCGGGCGAGGCGATGACTACCTGCCATCGCCGTGGGGTCATCGCGCCTTCAGGCGCCTTTCGATGACCTTGACCGGGATCGTGTCGCCGGCCTCGGCAGCGGCTATCCCAGCCCGGACTTTCCTCATGAGGCGTTTGTCCGACAAAATCTCCAGCGTTTCCTCGAGCCCCTCGATGTCGTCCAGGCTGACAATCATCGCCACGGGGCGCCCGTTACGCGTGATCGTCACGCGATCCTGTTCACGCTCTACGCGATCGACGACCTCCGAAAGCTTGGCCTTCGCCGAGGCGAGAGGAATGGTCTCCATAGACCAGAATTATAGTCCAGCCAAGTATGGTGGGCGACCCGGGACTCGAACCCGGATGGGTTACCCCACACGCCCCTCAAACGTGCGCGTCTACCAGTTCCGCCAGCCGCCCGGCTGTGAGCCGGTTGATTTTACCGCTCGAGTTATGCGCCATGGCCAGCAAAGTCGGCATGCGATCGCACGACCACGACGACGTCGAAGCCGAACCCTTTCTTGATGAGTCCGTTGACCTCTTTGGCGACGCCCTCCGGCGTGGCTCGACTCGACAGCACCACGTTGCCGCTTGGCACGTAAGTGCTCACGTCGCGAAATCCCTCACGTACGAGAGCGGCGCGCAGCTCGGGCATCGCAATGCGGTTGTGACGGACGAGGTTGACGCCGCGCAAAAAGGACTACGTGCCGCGGGATGCTCGGCACCACTGCTTGGGCCTTAGGGCGGCGAGGGCGATCCGCGAAGCGCCCCAACGATCACCGCTCCGCACGCTCCGAGAACGATGAAAGCCAAGATCCACACCACAATGCTGGCAACGGCCGCGCCCCAGAACCCAAAGAAGCCGATCTTGAATGCTGTACCGGCAGAGACAAACACCTGCTGCTTCGGTGGCGCAAGGAGCGCCGGCACCGGTACCCAGACCCGGCCGTCCCATCGGTAACGGCCATCCGGGGACAAGCTCCCCTTCGCGACGGACACCGAGCCGGGTGGTGCGGAGACGAGAGGCTCCTGGCGGCTTTCACCAAGGCGCTGCTCGTTGGTCTGGCGAGCCAATTCCTCCGGGGGCAAGCTCACGGCGTGACGGCGAAACGTGAATCGCTCATCTGCCGGTTAAGCCTAGTTGGATCCGACGCGGAAAAGCAGGGGTTCCATCGGCTGTTGAGGGACTTGGTACTGCGCACTGAAAGCCACCTAAGGGATCAAGTCATTTTCGTAGCGATGAAGGTATGTGGTCATCTTCGCCATGAACTCGGCAGAAAATCGCTGGACATGCTCGAAGTGGCCGACCTTGATGTTGCACTCCTTGCATAGAAAGCCCCTCGGTAGTCGCGTACCGCGCTTGTGATCGAGGTTGGCACCTTCAACACCTCGTCCTCTTTTCATGAGCCGATTACAAATCGCACACCGGTTACGTTGCTGGATCAGAATCTGGGCGACCGCTTCGGACGTCAGTCCAAAACGCCATGCCACCATCCCGAGCCGATTGCGTGCGCGGCGGTCTGCGGAGAGTCCAGCTCTATACGCCTTTTGCTTTCTGAGCCTGCAAGCACGACACACGGTCATTCGTCGGCCTCTGTCACTCCGATGAAACTCATCTAAAGCTTGTTCAACCAAGCAGTCAGTACAGACCCTCCGATCCTCACAAGTGCTGGCAAGCCACACCGTACGGGCCTCGCCATAGCGGTATCTACGTCTCGCATTGGCAACGGCGACAACCTGTTCGACTGTGACCTCGTCCATGTTACGAACATTTGTACCAGAGAGTGGAGACCAGATCTAGGCTCTTTTTTTGGGTCACACGTTGCGAGACGCCCCATCGACGTTTAGCCAAAGTGCCTGCTGAGAAAAGTGCCCGCTGAGGGATTCGAACCCCCGACCCTCTGTTCCGAAGACAGATGCTCTGATCCCCTGAGCTAAGCGGGCGCCACAGACATCGTATGGAAGTTCCCGCCAAGGCCCCATCCCCGGCTACCCCGGGGTACTCCCCGCACGCGGGGAAGAGTTTGCCTATTCCCTCGTGCGAAGAGTTTGCCGGCCCCATTCCCCCGGTTGCGCCGGGTACCCCCACAAGGGAGAAGAGTTCTCGTTTTTCAGACTACCGCGACGTACCGCTCGTGGTTCAAGCCCCAGGCCGCGTAGCGCATCAGGCCCAACGCGCGGTATCGCGTACGTCCCGCGACCGTCGTCGCGCTTTCGATCGCCGTGCGCAGAGCCTTGGGCGTCTTGCCGGGAAACATCGTGAAGGCCCGACCCACGGCGTCGAGGATGTGGGCATCCGAGCCGCCGAGCTCGGCCGACCCAAGCCCCATGTTCAGCCGCCGAGCGAGCTGGTTAAAGACGTAGAACCCTGGTGTTGCGTTCTCGACCTCGACGGCATCGAAGTCGAGCTCCGCCGCCAGCCAGCCCACCCCGTGGACGCGGCCGTTGCGAATCCGCCTCTGCGTGCGCCAGAAAGGATGCACCGCGACCGCCAGCCCACCCTGCTCGTGGATGGCGTGGACCGTTGCTGCGGCCGACATCCCCGGCCGGATCCGCCGTTCAACGTACAGCGCGACGATGTGGCCGTCGCGACTCGAGACTTCCTCGCCGATGACCACGTGGAGCTTCGAGAAGCCGGCTGCGTAATCGGCGGCGCGCAACGCGCCCTCGATGGTGTCGTGATCCGTGACCGCGATCACATCGAGCCGTGTGGCTCGCGCGTAATCAACAAGCTGGTGCGGTGCGGGCCAGCCATCGCTGGCCGTGGTGTGCAGATGGAGGTCGGCTCGACCTCGCAAAACCATGGGTGTGCATCCTACGCCCGCCGGGCTTACCATCGACCTCTCAGGACCTGCCTTTGGGGTAAAGAAAGGTGGAGGTGGCTGCCGTGGAAGGCTTGATGCAGGACTACGAGCTCAGTCTGCAACACATCCTGTGGCGGATTGAGCGACTGCACCAGAAGAAAGAGGTGGTGACGAAACGCGATGAGGGCATTCACCGCACCACCTACGGGGAGATGGTGCCACGCATCAACCGCCTTGCCGGCGCCTTGAAACAGCTCGGCGTCAAGCCCGGCGATCGAGTCGCCACCCTGGCCTGGAACAACAACCGCCACCTCGAGCTCTATTACGCCGTGCCCAGCATGGGCGCGGTCCTGCATACGCTGAACCTCAGGCTCTTTCCTCAGCATCTCGAATTCATCATCAATGACGCGGAAGACAAGGTTTTATTTGTCGACCAGTCGCTTCTTCCGCTCCTCAAGCCCCTCGTGGGCAAAATCCCGACCATCAAGACGATGGTCCTGATGAGCGACACCCCGGCCGCCGGCGCCGCCAAAGACGACGGTCTGCCGGAGATGCTCGACTACGAGACGCTGCTCGCCGCCGAGAGCGAAAGCTACCCGTGGCCCAAGCTCTCCGAGCGCATGGCCGCGGCCATGTGCTACACGTCCGGCACCACGGGCAACCCCAAGGGAGTGGTCTATTCCCACCGCTCCCAGTTCATCCACACGATGGGCGTGCTCCAGGGCGACAACCTGGGCCTGACCGAGAATGACGTCCTGCTCCCGGTCGTGCCGATGTTCCACGCCAACAGCTGGGGCCTGCCGTATGCGGCCGGCATGGCCGGGTCGAAGGTCGTCTTCGGCGGTCGCTTCTCGGCGGATCCCAAGTCGGTCGTTGAGCTCGCCGAGCAGGAGGAGGTGACTTTCCTGGCCGGCGTGCCCACCGTCTGGATCGGGCTCGCGACCTACCTGCAGGAAAGTGGCAAGCGGCTGCCCAAAGTCGGCACCGTCGTCTGTGGCGGATCAGCCGTTCCGCGCGCCCTCATGGAGTCCATGGACGCCCTTGGCCTGCGCATCCTGCACGCGTGGGGCATGACCGAGACCTCCCCCCTCGGCAGCGTCGCCCGTGTGGCCGCCGGCAGCAAGCCAGAAGACGAGCTCCGGCTGCGGTTGACCCAGGGACGCGTAGCGCCCGGCGTCGAGATCCGGATCACGGACCCCACGAGCGGCGAAGAGCTGATGTGGGATGGGGTGGCGTTCGGTGAGATCCAGGTCCGCGGGCCCTGGATCGCCCGCGGCTACCACAACGGCTACGACCCGGACAAGCTGACCGAAGACGGCTGGTTCCGGACCGGTGACGTGGCCAAGATCACGCCCGAGGGTTACATCCAGATCGTCGACCGGACCAAGGACGTGATCAAGTCGGGCGGCGAGTGGATCTCATCCGTCGAGCTCGAGAACGCGGTCATGGCCCATCCCAAGATCATCGAGGCCGCGGTCATCGGTTTGCCCCACACGAAATGGGACGAGCGGCCGGTGGTCTTTGCGGTGCCCAAGCCGGAGTTCAAGGGCAAGGTCACGCAGGAGGAGGTCGTCGACTTCCTGCGGGACAAGGTCGCCAAGTGGTGGCTGCCGGACGAAGTCCGTTTCATCGACGAGGTGCCCAAGACCTCGGTCGGCAAGTTCGACAAGAAGGTGCTTCGGGCGAACGCGGTTCCGATCCACGAAGGGGCTACCCAGGAGGTTCGCAAATGAGCATTCGAGCCGGAGTTCGCGAGCACAAGATCGGGCGCGACAAGTTCCACCACAAGTGGGACAACTCGCTGGCGCCTGTGGTGGAGGTCGACCCAGGCGACGTCGTCCATTTCGACACCGAGGAGGTGACAGCGGGCCAGCTCAAGAAGGGCGACCCGGCCTCGAAGCTCGGCGCCCTCGACTTTGACCGCCTCTACCCGCTGGGCGGCCCGGTCTACGTCCGCGGGGCCGAACCCGGCGACGCGCTCGAGGTGGAGATCATCGAGCTGAAGCCCGGATCTTGGGGCTGGACCGCCCTGCTGCCAGGGCTCGGCCTGCTGGCTTCCGACTTCCCCGACCCGTATGTCCGCTACTTCGACCTCGGCGACCGGACCTCGGCCGAGCTGCGGCACGATGTCCACATTCCGATCGCTCCCTTCTGCGGCACGATGGGCGTGGCCACCGACGACCCGGGGCCGATCGCGGTCCTCCCGCCGACCAAGGGCGCAGGCAACATCGACACCCGGCATCTGACCGCCGGAACCAAGCTCTACCTGCCCGTTTTCGTGCCTGGCGCGCTGTTCTCCGCGGGCGACTGCCACGCCGCGCAGGGAGATGGCGAAGTCTGCGTTACCGGGATCGAATGCCCGATGACGTTTGCACTCCGCTTTGGAGTGGTCAAGGGCGGCTCCCCGCGGCCATGGAGCTATCACTTCGTGACCCCCGCGGCGCCACTCCAGCCACGCAGCGATGCTGCCGGCTACCACTCGGTCGGCGCCCTCGGCCCCGACCTGATGGAGAACGCGCGCAACGCCGTGCGCTACACCATCGACTGGCTGGCCGCGGACCACGGCTTGAGCCGGGAGGACGCTTACATCCTCTGCAGCCTGGCGGGCGACCTGCGCATCAGCCAGATCGTCGACCAGCCGAACTGGGGAGTCTCCTTCTATTTGCCGCTGAGCGTGTTCAGCTAACTTCACTTCCCCGCCGAGCGGGGAAGTCGGCTCAGCGCGCAGCGGTCAGCCGGATAGGGAGATTTGAACTCCAAATCCGGCAGGTTTGCCCGGCCCTGTCGGGCATACTTCCATGCCCATAGAACCCAAGGTGAGCACGACACAGCTAGGGCGGTATCCGATCGAAGCCGAGCTCGGGCGAGGCGCGATGGGAGTGGTTTACCGCTCGACCCATCCCCGGCTCGAGATCCCGGTCGCGATCAAGGTGCTGTCGGACCAGTATTCGACCGACCCCAACTTCCGCCAGCGCTTCCACCGCGAGGCGGCCACGGTGGCCGCCCTGAACCACCCCGGGATCGTCCGCGTCTACGACTTCGACGAGGACGGCCCCGTCCTTTTCATTGTCATGGAGTGGGTCGACGGCCGCTCGATGCGCTCCTGGCTGGACGAGTACGGCCGCTTCAGCGTCGACGTATCAGTCGACCTGATCCAGCAGCTCCTGTCTGCGGTCGGCGTCGCGCACGACTACCAGGTCGTGCATCGCGACCTGAAGCCCGACAACATCCTGATCTCCAACCGGGGCAAGACCAAAATCCTCGACTTCGGCATCTCGAAGCTGATCGATGACAAGCACCGGCTGACCGCGACCGGGAGCATGGTCGGCACGCCCGCATACATGGCGCCCGAGCAGGTCAAGGGCGATCCGGTCGACGCCACCGCCGACATCTACTCGCTGGGGATGATCCTGTACGAGCTCCTCCACGGCGAGCCGCCGTTCACCGGCCAGCTGCCGGCGGTGCTGCACTCCCAGGTCTTCGACCGGCCGCGGGCGTCGACGGCCATCCCGTCGCCGCTCATGGAGATCATCTGGAAGGCGACCGCCAAGGACCGCGGCCAGCGCTTCCAGACGTGTGAGGAGTTCGCCGGCGCTTTCCACTACATGCCGAAGGCCGGCGTCGCCCATCCCCCGGCCGAAGCGATCTCGAGCGAGGCGGCGGTCGAAGAGGAGATCGAGGAGCCCAGGCCGCTGCCGGCGCGCTCCGACGGCCACAAACCCGCCGGCGTCTGCACCTACAGCGACTGCCAGGAGCGCCGCGGCTGGGCGTGCGCCTACACCGACACCACCGGCCGCAAGTGCAACAGCTGGTGGTGCCGCCGCCACATCCAGTTCATCGAGCGGACGCCGTTCTGCCCCCGCCACGCCAGCGTGATCCGGGCCCTCGCCCCGACCGCGAACACGATCTTCGAGATCAAGAACCGGCCGGCCGTGGACGACCGGGCGCTGCCGCTCGCGGCTCTGGTGGCGGAAGACGTCGACAAGGATGTGACCGAGCTGGTGCGCCGTCGCTACCAGAACCGCAAGGACGTGACCATCGCGCGTGACCGGACTGTTCGCCAGACCTGGTCCGGCCGCAACGACGTGGCCTGGGAGCGCAGCTGGGCGGCGCTGAAGAGCCAGGGCTACCTGATCCGGATCGCCGTCCGCGTGGCGGCCGACGAGCCGGACATCGTGCAGCTCCTGATCGGCAACACGGTGGTCTTCAAAGAGGTGCCCGACTGGATCAGCCGCCGGCGCGAAGGCGAACCGCCCGACCACGCCGACCGCGCCCGGTTTGGCAAGAAGCTGTTCGCCGCGATCCTCGAGCACGTCGATGCCCCCCGGCCCGTGCCTTCAAGCGCGCCATCGACGAGCCACCAGATCGAGCCTCCCCCACCCCCGGAGATCAATCGCACGCTGATCGAGGGCATGGTGTTGCGGGTCGCCGGGTCGACCACGAAGGTCACCGGCTATGAGGTGGCGGAGGCGCTCGCCTTGCCCTTCAGCGCGATCGAGCCGATCCTCAAAGCGCTCACGGGGTCGAACTTTTTGGACGCCCTCGGCCTGGCGCAGGAGCAGGGTCCCTGGCTGGGCCGGCCGCTGCCCGAACGCATGGCCTACTCGCTGACGAAGCAGGGCCGGAGCCGAAGCGACCAGATCGCCGACGCCAGCACCCGATACATGGGACCGGCGCCGGTGTCGATGGCCGAGTACAAGGCGGTGCTGGCCGAGGCGGCCAAGCCGGGGACCCTGGACCTGGTCAAGGTCAGCCTGGCCCTGAGCGGGATCGAGCTCGCGCCCGGCGTCCTGGAAGCGGTGCGCGCGGCGGTCAACTCGCGCTCGTCCATCTTTATCTACGGCGCGCCGGGCAACGGCAAGACGACGCTGGCGCGGCGCATCCCGACCCTGCTCGGTGGGCCGATCGTGCTTCCGGTTGCGCTCGACGTCGGCGCCGGCGAGGTCATGACGGTCTTCGACGGCGCCGTGCACAGACTGGAACCCAACCAACCTGCCGACCGCCGCTGGCGCCGGGTGGCCAGACCTTTGGTGCAGGTGGGTGGCGAGTTTCAGCTCGAGATGTTCGACTCGACCTGGGAGGACGGCAGCCGGGTGTACGCGGCGCCGCTGCAGGTGAAGGCAAACGGTGGCGTCCTGCTGATCGACGACCTCGGCCGCCAGCGCGTCGCGCCCAAGCAGATCCTCGACCGGCTGCTGGTGCCGCTGGAGCAGGATACTGACTTCTTGAATTTGACGGCCAGCGGCCGCAAGGTCGAGATTCCGTTCCAGGCGCAGGTGGCGCTGTCGACCAACCTGAAGCCGGCCGAGCTGCTCGACGAGGCCTACATGCGCCGGCTGGCTTACAAGGTGTTGATGCCAGATCCGACCTGGGACATGTGGTGTCGCATCTTCGAGCGCGAGCGCGCACGGCTCACGATTCCTGTCGCGTCCCAGGCGCTGGAGATGATCCAGACCCTATACAGCGGCCGGCCTCTGCGGGGCAACCACCCGCGCGACCTCCTGGAGCGGCTGGTCGACGTCTCCTCCGCCCGCGGAGTGCGGCCGCAGCTCACCACGGAGCTGATCGAGGCGGCCTGGAACACTCTCTTCGTAGCTTCCTAGCAGCCCGGCTCGTCGGAGCCGCCGAATACGACGACACTGGCCTCTGCGTCCTGGGCGACGGCGGCTCCCCAGCGCGAAGGAATTCGTGACTTGGGTGCTTGCGTCCACGCCGTTCCGTTCCAGTGCCACGAGGCGTTCGTCGGGTTGGGACACGTGATGCCGAACAGAACGCCGGCGGCCTTGGTTTTCTGAATCCAGATCCCGCTTGCATTCGCAGTCGCGGGCGGGCCGGCGGCTTTGACTTCAGTCCAGCCCCCATTCCTCATGGTCCACGCATCTCCAAGCGGTTTGCCCTGTCCTCCGATGCCGGCGTCGGCGCGAAGACCAGCGCCTCCGTAAACGAACAGCGACTCATCGACCGAGTCCCACGCCACGGCCGCGTTCTGCCGGCCCGGCGGAGTTGGAGCTCGATCGATCCGAGACCAGGTCTTGCCGTCCCAGGTCCACACATCTCCGAAGTACTTGACGTTGTACCAGCGCCCACCGAAAAGCAGAATTCTGTTTCCCGCGGTGACCATGACTGGACCCTCCCGATCGCCGGGCGAATCCGTTTTTGGGCTGACCATGGTCCAGTCGGACCCATCCCAAGTCCAGGTGTCAGATGCCGCGATGCCCTCGTTCCGATCCTGGACCAAGCCTCCATAGAGAACCACCACGTGATGCGCCGGGTCGTACGCCATGGCGGCGGCTCTTCGCGCGGGTGGTTTATGAACGGGCATCATCTCCGTCCACTTGCCGCCGTCCCATGTCCATGTCTCGTCCGACGAACCCTGCGTCGTTTGCCCACCGAAAAGGACATCGGTCTGGTTTTGCGCGTCATACGCGAGTGAAGCCGAATATCGCGGTTTCGGTCCCGTGACGCTGACCTGATGCCACGTCGTGCCGTCGCCTATCCAGGTGTCACCGAGCGAACCAGGGGTGTGCGGCCTGGGGCTGGGCTCGGCCGCTGACTGAGATCCACCGCACGCCGTTCCGAGGACCAAAACCGATATGAGCAGCGCGAATTTCTTCACGGTGGCTGCAGCTTAGACCCGCAAAAGGGGTTTGACTATGCGCTGGGTATACTGACCCTTCGCCTTGCGAGCGGCGGTGGCGGAATGGCAGACGCGCTAGTTTCAGGAGCTAGTGTCCGCAAGGACGTGGAGGTTCAACTCCTCTCCGCCGCACCATTGGAGATGTTCGAGAGCTAGCGGCTGAGGACTTCTTCCAGCTGTTCCTTGTTCATCCGCGAGCGGCCCTTGATCCCGCGCTCCTTGGCTTCGTTGCGCAGCTGGTCGTAGGTCCGGCCGCCCGAACCGTGGTGGGATCTCAGTCCGCCCCTCCGGCCGGATGAGATGTCATGGATCGATGTCCGACTGGCCTCAATGGTCTCTCCGTGGCGGGCGCGCTCCTTGTTGACGGTGCGAGCGGCGATTTCTTCAGCTTTCTCCTCTCCAGTGCCCCGCTCGCGCAACCCTTCCTTGATGTGCTCGTACTGACGTTCGCGCTTGTCGCTCCAGGCACGTTGCGGCATCGGCTCCAACCTCCTTTCGTTTCTGCCTTGACAACGCGCCGGCAAATCCATTCGACTGAGCGGGCTTGAGCACCACCAGCTACGACCAGCTGCGAACCCTCTACCGCACGCTGCTGGTTTTCGCCACCGTTGGTATCGTCATCCTCGGCATCGGACTGGTGCAGTTCGTCTACTTCGAGCCACCCGGGCAGGCAAGTGGCGTCCAGGCACGCATCGTGGGCATCTATCAGTTCGACCCGACGACAAAGCAGACGATCGATGGCGACCGCTCGGAGTTCCCGCGCACGGTGGAGTTCGCCGCAGTCGTCGACTGGTCCTCGATTCCCTCCAACCTCATCGTCGACGCGCGCTGGTATGACTCGTTTGGGTCGATCGAAGGCCAGGTCGGCCCCGGCACTGCCGCCGACCTCGCCAACGACACCGTCATTCCGGTCGAGGTGCCGCAGGGTTACCACTACGTGCTGCCCGGCCGCTACACGTTCGTGGTCGAGCGCTTGAGCGATGGCGTTCCGGTCGAGGTTTTGGGGCGTCGCTTCGTCGTGGTAGACCGTTCGTGATCACGTCCACCACGCCGCCCGCCGCAGATCCTGAATCGAGTCTCCGGCCGCGGCGTTACGGCATCGCGATAGCGGTCGCCGCGCTTGTGGTCCTGGCGCTGATCGCCAGCTCGATCCTCAACTACGTCTATCTCGACACCATCCCTGGCCGCGCTTCGCTCTATGGGCTGCTGACAGTCGCTCTGATCACGCTCGGCACTTACATCCTGGTGCGCGCATACGACCGCGACCGGGCGTCGCGTCGCAAACACCTGATCCGCGCCGGAGTGCTGATCGGTCTTGGCGTCCTGCTCTGGCTGCTGGTGATCGACGTCTTCTTGTTCACGCAGTCCGCGGGTCCGGGCGTCGCGGCGATCTGCGCCCTGGCCTGCCTGCCCACCACGGCCTTCGGTCTGTTGGTCGTGCGGCGAATGGACCGCAATCACAAAGAACCGTGGCGACTCGTCCTCGTCGCGGCGGCCTGGGGCGCCATCGTTGCGACCAGCCTGGTGGTGTGGGGCGAGACGATCTGGGAGGCGTCGGCCCAGCGGGCGCTGGTGCCGGGGCCCGGTCTTGACACTTCGCTCGCCTTCATGGCCGGGATCCTGGAAGAGCTGGCCAAGGGTCTGGCCGTGCTGCTGCTGTACCTGGTCATGCGCAACGAGTTCGACGACGTCGTCGACGGCATCGTCTATGGCGCCGCCGTCGGCCTGGGCTTCAACTTCCTGGAATCGATCAGCTACATGACCAACGTCTACTCGATCTTTTCGGCCGAAGGCTTCGGCTGGGTGGCTGCCGGGATCCAGTGGTACGGCCGTCAGGTGCTGGGGCTTTTCTTTGGCCACGCGACCTACACCGCCTTCATCGGAGCCGGGGTTGGCATCGCTCGCCAGTTACACGGCAGGCGGCAGAAGGTGCTGGCGATCATGGCCGGGTTCATCGTCGCCATCGCCGGACACTTCTCGTGGGACGCGTGGGCCACTGTCTTCCCGATCCAGAACACGCTGTTCGGGCTCGTCGAGATTCATCTGCGCACGCTGATCATGACCGGGCCGTTCACCGCCGCCCTGATCGCGCTTTTGCTCTTCGGCATTCGCTACGAGGGACAGAACCTGCTCGAGCAGATGCGCAAGGAGGCTGGGACCGGGCAGGGCGCGATCCTGCCTGAAGAGGTGCCGACACTCGCCAGTCCGTGGCAGCGCTTGAAGCAGCGGCTGCAGGCGTTCCAGCGAGCGGGGCCGCGCGGGTACCTGCGGGTTTCGCGATTGCAGACCGCGCAGCTGGATCTGGCGATGGAGCGCTGGCACCGAGAACGCAAGGAGATCGACACCCCGCTCGAGGCCGAGGAGCAGCTTCGCCAGCGGGTGATGGAGCTCCGGCACTGGGTGGCGGCCTAGCTGCTCCGGTGCCCGGCGCGTTAACAGGCAGGGTTCCACCGCCGATTTTTTTCTGATTCACTCGCACCCAGGTGCGCCGGTTGGGGGTGGGATCCGGCGGGAGGAGGGTGGGCCCGCGGAACGGGTCCGCGTTCAGGCCGGCAGGCGGCCGCCGAGCAGCCTCGCCAGACCCAGGGTGAGCAGCGCCGCGGCACTGCCCCACGTGATCGCGGATACCACCGGATCGCTGAAGTCCGTTCCGCTGAGCACGGCGTGGAGAAAGATCAGCGCGAACGCCGCGTATGCCAGGCGGTGGATCCACAGCCACAGGTCCTTGCGCATCCGCCGTTTCAAATAGGCGGTCACCGTGACCACGACCAGCACGTCCACTGACAGCGCGCCGAGCCCGATCGCCAGCGTCCCGTAGCTGGAGTGAAACGGCAGCACGATGTCGAGCAGTCCAATGCGAGCCGTCGTGTCCAGCAGCAGCGAGACCAGATGCAGCGCCGCCAGCGGGATCCACAACACCGTCGTGTACTCGTGCACCGAGCGCACGACGCGGTTGCTCCCCAACCAATCGAAGACAGCGGTGCGCAGCGCGATGCCCGAGACCAACGCGATCGCGAGCGAGGCATAGGAGGCGAGACCCGCGACCCGGGCCAGCACCCACAAGAACTGATCAGTCGTCACGGCCGACCGCCAACCACGATGCCATCGCATGCGCCGCGCAGTAAGCCGGCGCGAGGGCGGGGCCGAGCAGGAGCGCGGTCTTCGCGATCACCTCGGCCTCGAATCCGCTCGCAGCGACGACCGAGACCTCATCCAACCCGGTTTTCGCCGGCAACCCGCTGCGTGGATCGATGAGGTGATGCATCTCGCCCCACCGCCGGTGGCGGACGCTGCTGGTCGCGGCGCCCTGGTCGCGCAGCATCAGGGTTGCACAGCCGACGCCGACCGGCCAGCCATCTCCACGGGGGCCAGTCCCGGCCGCGCGCAGGTCGCCGCCAAGGTTGGCCAGGGCATTCGGCCCCAGCAACTCCACCAGGCGGTCGGCCATCCAGCCTTTGGCGATTCCGCCCAGGTCGAGGCTCGACCCCGTCCGTACACGAGCCCCGCGCCCGCCGACTTCGAGCACCTCCGGAAGCGCGGGCGTTGGGCCGACGCGGTCCAGGGTGGCGACCGTTGGGCCCTCGACCAGGGGACGCGTGTAGCCGACCGCGAGCACGGATGGCAGCACCGCGGCGTTGACCAGACCGGAGCTCATCGCGTACGCCTCCAATGCCGCGCGGAGCACAGCTTCCATCTCTTCGCTGACCTCGATCCATTCGCCTGCGCGGGCGTTGAGGCGGGAGAGCTCGCTGTCGAGGGCGAAGCGCGTCAGCCGCGCCCCCACATGCCGGACCCAGGATTCGCCCTCCAGCAACCGTCCGCGCGATTGGCCGACGACGAACAGGCTGCAGGTCGTGCCCATGGCCTCGAAGTGGTGCGCGTTGACCGAGAGTTCAGGATGCATAGGTCGATGTCATCGGCTCGACGTCGCTCGGCTGGACCGAGGGTCCCAATGTCAATGTCCCGCCGAGAGCCGTCGCGCTCGAGCCGTCGCCTGCTGTCAGCACGGGCGGCTGCAGCGGCGCCGCCGGATTCTTGAGGTGCGAGGTCACGTAAAGAGCGGAGGAGACGGTCGCCCCGATGGTGAGCACGGTGGCCGCCGCCTTGAGCAGGAAAACCCGCATCTCAGACCGTGACCGGCGCCTTCAGGAAGGAAACCCGATCAAATGACGAGCCGAGGATCTTGGCCGCGTCGGCGCCGAGGTGTCCACTCAGGATCTCCTGGTACACGGACCGGAAGTCGACCGCGTACTTGAGATTTCCGGTGTTGTCCAGGCTGGTCAGGCTTGGCTCCTCTCCGTAGAGTCCGCCGTACACGGGATCGCCGATCAGGAGCAGCGGGGCGGCCGCGCCGTGGTCGGTGCCGCCGCTCGCGTTTTCTTTCGGCCGCCGGCCGAACTCGGACCAGGTCGCGATCAGTACCTTGTCCGCCATGTTGTGGGCGGACAGGTCCTGATAGAAGGACGAGACCGCCGCGTCCAGGTAGCCCATCAGGTCGTCGTGGCGGTTGAGCTCTGTGTAATGCGTGTCGAAGCCCCCGAGCGTGACATGCAGCAGCTTGACGCCGGTGCCGGTCACGATCAGCTCAGCCGCTAGCTGCAGCGCCGCCGCGAGCTGATTCTTCGATGAGTAGACGAGCTTGACCTTGTCCGTGTAGTCAGCCATCGGTTGGTAGTTGGAGGCCGACGTGCGCAAGGTGGCCATGGTTTCGGTCGCAGTCGCGATCGCGGTGTCGAACAGAGCGCCGTAGATGCCCGGAGTTCCCTTGTACAAGGCTCCCACCGCCGCCTCGACCTCGCCGCCGCCGGTGAATCCGAACTTCTTCTGGTCCTGGATCACAGTCAGCGTGGCCTGCAGGTCGCGCAGCGCGCCCGGCGCGTCGGTCGCCCCGCAGGCGCATCCCGTGAGCGGGTGGCCGTTGGAGTCGTAGCTGGTGGCCAGCGTCCGGCCCAGCCAGCCGTCGACCTGGCGCCGCGAGGGATCGCCAGTCTCCCAGATCCGAATCGACTCGAAGTGGGAGAAGGTCGGATTCGGATAACCGACACCCTGAACGATCGCGACCTTGCCTTTGTCCCAGAGCCCCTTGATGCCGCCGAGGTTGTGATTGAGGCCGTACTGCGAGTTGAGCGGCAGGGCCTGGGAGACCATCGGCCCCGCGAGCTTCGGTCGCAGGTCGTGCAGCGCGGGATCTGCGAGCGGAACGACGGTGCGAAGGCCGTCGTTGCCGCCGGCGAGCTGGATCATGACCAGGATGTTGTCGTTGGTCATGCCTTCCTTCTTGGCCGCGTAGACGGCGCGGGCAAAAGCATCCGGGACCGCCGCATATCCGGCGGCGAGACCCGACGCGCCGGCGCCGAACACGAGGCCTGCCTTGAGGAAGTCCCGGCGCTTGAGCTGGTTGATGCCGACTTCTCCTTTCATTCTTCGCGCTCCTACTTGAGCTGAAATTCCGGGGAGGCCAGGGTGATGAACCAGCGCGCGCGATCGTCCGCGGCCTGGTTGAGAAAGCCGGCGGTCTGGGGGCTGAGCACGCCGTCCAGGTGTCGGTGGATGGCATCGGCCGGCGAAGGCAGGGCGCCCTTGACCTGGGCGAGCGCGGCGGTGACGAAGTTGACGCGCTCGACCACCGTGTTGGACGAGATCCAGGACTCGTTGTTCGGCCACCCGTTGACGTCGGGCGGGTCGAAGAGGCTCTGGCCCATGCCGGACCCGGCGTTGGCGATCAGTTTTGAGAGTGAGGCGAGGCCGAGGGCGCGGGCCCCGTGGACCATGAACTCGGTCGGCGTCTTGACCAGGCTCCGATAGCTCTGGTCGGCCGCAAACTCCGGACTTGTAAAGACCGCCCGCATCAACGTCTTGATGTCGTACTTGCTGCGGCGAAACGTGTCGCCGAGGCTTTTGACGTAGCTCGCGCTGGGCCGCGCGGTCACGAAGTGCTGGGCAACCTTGTTGGCGATGAACGGGGCGGTGGCGGGCTGCGCGAGGATGCGATCGATCACGCCCTGCGTATCGAGCTGGCCCGCCTTGCCGAGGTAGGTGATGCTTCCTCTGTAAGACCGGCGCGGATTGAAGACGCCGGTTTTCTGGCTCGAGAAGACGGGCAGGCGGCGCGTCAAGTTGTTGTTCTTGTCAACCATCACCGTGGCGATGGAATCGGGCTGGGGCAGCTGCCAGCCGGCAAGGGCTTTGGCTCCCTCGCGCACGTCATCTTCGGTGTAGTTGCCGGCGCCCATCGTGAAGAGCTCCATCAGCTCGCGCGAGTAGTTCTCGTTGGGGTTCTGTCCGGTGGAGGTGGCGAGGTCGAGGTAGCGCAGCATCGCGGGGTCGGTCGTGACCTGCATCAGCATCGAGCGCAGGTCGGTGGTCGCCATCCGCCGCCACGTGAGGTTCTGCCAGTACATGAATGTGTCGTCGGCCGCCTTGCGGTAGTCGCTGGTGAAGTGGCCGTGCCAGAAGAGCGTCATCCGCTCGGCAAAAGGCGTGGGCGTGGTGAGCATGTGATCGATCCACCACTGCTGCAGCTGCACGATCGGGAAACGGCCGCCGGGCGTGTTCGCCGCCGCGAGCGCGGGCGGTTCGGCGGGCGCGGTCTCGATCATGCGATCGACTGTCTTGCTGAACCCCTCCGACATCGCGGCTTCGAGGTGGGCGGCGGTGTATCCGAAGCTAGTGCGCCGCAAGAGCTGCGTGATGCGGGCGGACTCGGACTTCAGAGGTGAGATCCAGTCCGTGGTCGTGGCTCTGCGCGGGGTCGCGATCTGCTGCATCGAACCACCGATCAGGCGGACGACACCGACTCCGACGCCGGTGGCGACCGCGGCCGCCAGCGCCTGCCTGCGGGTGATGCCGCGAGTCCGGGCCGGCGGCGCGACGGCCTGTTCGCCGATGGGGGCGACGCTCACAGGCTCATTGAAAACCGACCCGCCGCCGCTGGCATTAGATGGATGTGAAGAATTCGTAAGCGCCGGGGGCACCCGGTTGGTTCAGGTTCGACTTCCGACTCGAGAGTCGTCCCCTCCAACCACCGTGCCGGACACCTGCGCCTCGATCGTGAAGAGCCCGGCTTGCGGACGCAGCAGACGACCCGTGAGTTGTTGTTTCGGTGCGACAGGCTGGCGATCGGCGCCTATCGTCTCGAGCTCGGTCGTCGAAAAGGGCGGATCGTGCGGGAGCACGCGGCTCTCGTAACCAAAGCGAAGCGCCTTGCCCGAAAGACAGGAACGCATGAATCCATAAGGCCGCGAACCCCTCAGGGTTCCATCGTCAGCAGGCGGATCGGACTCCGTGGAGACACGCATAGGAGTCGGCTGCAAGGTGTCCGACAAATGCGCCGCCGATCGCAAGCGCCGCCAGCACAACGACAAGGTGGAGGGGCGCAAACTCGAGCGCGAACAAACCGTCAAGGGCGTTCGCGTGCCGGCGCAAGCCGACTCGCGTGATCCGCCAGAGATTCATCGCGATCGCGACCGGGATACCGATGAACAGGCTCACCGTGGCGGCGATGATGGCGGCCGGCGAAGCCGATATCCATCCATAGACCTCGCCATGTCCAGCGCCTCGGAGAACGGTGGCCAGGAGGAGCGCGATGAAGGGCGTTATCAAGACCAGGCCGATGATGCCGGTCCAGGTGCGCGCATGCAGGCCCGATCGCGGCCAACCTTCAGGCAGCTCGCCGAGGGTCATCGTCAGCGTGAGTCGCGGCGGCGTGCGCTCGGCATGCGCGGTGATGGAGATCCACTCTCCGAGATGCCTTCTAATCCCGGTCAGCATTGCCTTAGGCGAGCTTACGAGAGCCGGTTAACACCCTAGGTTGTGCCTGTTAAGGCCGGGCCTTTAAGGTCTGGTCACGGTCGGACGGCTCGGGGGAGGGGAGCCGACGGGAGAGGGAGGGCCCGCAAGGGCGTTGGCCCTTTTCGAGGTAATGGGCGGCGTTAACTAGCCCCTGCTAGGATTTTGACGATAATGCCTGGCTATCGCCTTGGGCAGGCGGCCAAGATGCTCGGTGTCAGCGTCGACACCGTGCGCCGCATGGTCGACGACGGCCGGCTGGTCGCCGTGCGGACTGCAGGCGGGCAGCGCCTGATCGAAGGCGAATCCCTGGCCGCGATCGCGAAGCCGAAGCGGACAGGCAAGCGAGAAGAGACGGTCAAGCAGTCAGCCCGCAATCGTTTCCCCGGCATCGTCACGCGCGTCATCAAAGACAGGGTCGCGGCGCAGGTCGAGATCCAGGCCGGGCCGCACCGGCTCGTCTCACTTCTCACCCGCGAGGCGGTCGACGAGCTGGACCTCAAGCCAGGCATGCCGGCGATCGCGGTGGTCAAGGCCACGAACGTGAGCGTGGAGCTGCCTCGTGATTAGAGCGCTGATTCTCATTGCCCTGGTGGCGCTACCGGCGTGCGGCAGCAGCGCAAATGAATGCTCACCCCAAGTCAGCTGCTACGTGAAGCCCAAGGTGACCGTGTTCGCTGCCGCATCGCTCCAGCCGGCGTTCGACAAGATCGCCGAGCGGCTGCATTTCTCGGCGACCTTCAACTACGCCGGCACGCAAACGCTGACTTCGCAGCTCACCCAAGGGGCACAGGCAGACGTTTTCGCTTCCGCAGACACAGCGCACATGACGACACTCCAGCACGCCGGCTTGATCCAGGATGCACCTCAGGTCTTCGCG
>Ga0209159_1001066_pt1 | contig 22270 bp, 23 predicted proteins | sample GraSoiAngelo_144_FD_185901 | JGI IMG/M metagenome (GOLD analysis project Ga0209159, IMG submission 185901) | Grasslands soil microbial communities from the Angelo Coastal Reserve, California, USA - 14_1009_02_40cm (SPAdes) (version 2) | ecosystem: Environmental > Terrestrial > Soil > Grasslands ...
TTCGACGTCCACCTGAGGGGGCCTTACCGACTGTTCGCCCCGTTCGGGAGAGGATTCATCGTCCGGAAGATATCGCGGGAGTGGGACGATTACGTGCGCGCAATGCACGCCGGTCGATAGGTCCCGGCCGGAACCCCTCGTGTTGTAAATCACCCAGGACAAGCGGTAGTCGGTGGACGACGGGACCAGCGGCGGCCGCGGGATGAGTCGGGGCAATTCTGAGGCCGCCTGAGGCCCGGCGCGCCCGCGGTGGTTTTATCGCCTGGGGACGGCATGAACGACCCGTGGCATCGGCAGCCGAGGTGAAGCGCCGCCACGAGTCGCGGCTCATGAAGATGCGCGGGGTCGTCGGCGTCGGCATCGGCGAGAAGGACGGCAAGGAAATCATCCGTATTTACGTGGAGAAGGAGAGTCCGAAGATCCTCGCCGATCTCCCGCAAGCGCTCGATAGCGTCCCCGTCGAAATCGTGGTCGCGGGCACCTTCAAGGCCCTCTGAGGAGGCCCCATCGATGACGAGCCCGGAGGATGCCAAGGCCATCTGCGAGTGCCAGCTGTTGGGCCTCGAGCGCGAAGGCATGGACGCCGCCACGAATCCGAACGTGGTCGGGGTCGGGATCGGCCGGAAGACCGTCCGAGGTGTCGCGACCAAGGACATCGCCCTCAAGGTGTACGTGAAGCAGAAGATCCACCCGCTCCTCGTGCGGGACGAACAAGTCATCCCGGACGAGGTCGAGGGCGTGCCGACCGACGTCGAGGAGGCGGGCGAGTTCTCAATCTGGCGTCCAATCCCGCCGATCTATCAACGCAAGGTGCGGCCTGCGATGGGCGGCATCTCGATCGGACATTATGCGATCACCGCGGGCACGCTTGCCTGCCTCGTGCGCGATGCCGGGGAGACGTTCATCCTCTCGAACAACCACGTCCTGGCGAACGAGAACCGGGGCGCAGAGGGCGATCCGATCCTCCAGCCGGGCCGGTTCGACGGAGGCAAGACCGATCGGGACGTCATCGCTCGCCTCGACACCTTCGTCGCGGTGGACCCGGCCGGGACGAACCTCGTGGACAGCGCCCTCGCGAAGCCATTCGACGAGCGGGACGTGATCCCGGACATCCTCGGCATCGGGAGGCTCCGAGGGACGAAGGAGGCGGTCCTGGACGAGAAGGTCATGAAGAGCGGGCGCACGACCCGGAAGACGGACGGGACCGTCATGGACGTGAGCGCGACCTTGCGGGTGGGCTACCAGACCGGATCGTACGTCTTCACGGACCAGATGATCATCAAGGGAGAGCGCGGCGCTTTCAGCGCCGGCGGGGACAGCGGCAGCACGATCGTGGCCTATGACGGGAACGCGGTCGGCCTGTTGTTTGCGGGCTCTCCGTTCTTCACGATCGCGAACAAGATGTCGCACGTGGAAAAGGCCCTCGACGTCCAACTTATCTGAGGGCCGTCGGGCCCGCGCATTTAGGGACCCGGAGCCTTCGAGACCTCGGCCCATTTCGACAAGGTCGCCTGCGGCGCCGTATGCTCTTGGAGGTTCGACAGTCGCACACCGATGAGGCGCACCTTCCGACCGGGGGCCATGACCTCGCGGAGGAGCGTCTGACTCAGGATCAGCATCGGGTCGAGGTCCGAGGTGTGGATCTTGAGGCTTCGCGCCCGGGTATGCGTCTCGAAGTTCGAGTATCGGGCCTTGAGCGTAACGGTGCGGTAGGCGAACTTCTCGTGACGCAGCTGCTCGTGGAGCGATTTGACCAACGCCTCTAGCTCCGGCCAGACGTCCTCGTAGGTCGCGAGGTCCTTCTCGAACGTCGTCTCCGTGCTGATCGACTCGGGAGGACCGCTCGGCTCGATGACCTCGCTCGTGTCCGTGCCCATGGCCACGTCGTGGATGTATTCCCCGAAGGCCCCGAACAGTTCCACGAGGTCCTGGCGGTTGAACCGCTGCACGTCTCCAATCGTCTCGAGGCCGAGCTCCTTCAACCGATCCCCCGTCTTCGGTCCGACCCCGAGGATCTTTCGGACGGAGAAAGGTTCGAGGAACTCGACGATGTGGTCCGGCTCGACGACGGTCAATCCGTCCGGCTTCTCGAAATCCGATGCGATCTTCGCGGCGGCCTTCGTCGGCGCGATGCCGATCGAACAAGTGAGCCGCTGCTCCTTCCTGACCGCGGCCTTGATCTCCCCCGCCAGGTCCCTTGCGCGGGCATAGCTTCCGCCGCACCGCTCCGTCACATCGAGGTACCCCTCCTCGATCCCCGTTGGCTGAAGATGGTCCGCGAATCTGCGGAGGAGTTCCATAATCTCGCTGCTCGCGCGCCCGTAGAATTCGAAATGCGGCGGGACGAAGACCACATCAGGGCAACGCCGCAGCGCCTCGACCGCGGACATCGCGGACCGGATGCCGAACTTGCGGGCCTCATAGCTCGCGGTCAGCACGACGCCCCGCGGATGCGCGCGCGGATCCGGGCCGACGACGACCGGCTTCCCTGCGAGCTCCGGGTTCTCGCGGATCTCCACCGCGGCATAGAAGGCGTCCATGTCCACGTGAAGCAGGACGCGAGGGCCCGTCGTCGGTGCGGCCATCGGAGTCCTCAGTCCCGCGGGACGGCTAAAAGGCTTCGCCGGGACCCGGGCGAAACGGCCCGTCAGAAGCCGAAGAACCCGCGGGCGGCGTCCGCGAGGAAGCCCAGGAAGAACGCCGCGAGGACGGCGGTCAGCATGACGATCGCGAGGGCGATGAAGACCGCGGCCTCGATCGGTCGTGGGACCGTCTCCTTCTGGGCGCCCTCCTCGGGGTCCAAGATGTACATGTACCAGATGACCCGCGCATAGTAGTACAGGGACAGGGCGCTGTTCAGGACGCCGGAGATCGCGAGGGCGAGGAACCATTGGTTGAACGAGGCCGCATTGACCGCGCTGGAGAACAGGACGAATTTGGAGAAGAAGCCGCCGAGGGGAGGGATGCCCGCGAGGCTCAACAGGAACACGGTCATCGAGAACGCAAGGAAGGGCATCCGGCGGCCCAGGCCCTTGTACGCCTCCATGTCATCCGCGATCCCGCGGGATTCCGTCCCCGCGACGACGAGGAAGGCCCCCGCCTTCATCGCGGCGTAGACGAACACGTGGAGCATCCCGCCGACGAGGCCATAGATCGCGACGGTCGCGGCCCGATCCCCCGGCGCCGTCGACTGCAATGCGACCGCCCCGACCGGGATGGCGATGAGGATGTACCCGGCCTGGGCGATGCTCGAGTAGGCGAGCATCCGTTTCACGGATCGCTGGGGAATCGCGACGATGTTCCCGACCGTCTGGGTCGCGATGGCGAGGATCGCGAGGGCCGCGATCCAGTCGACCTGGACGTTCAAGAGGCCGATCAGGAAGACGCGGAAGAGGGCGACAATCCCGACGTTCTTCGATGCCGCGGTCAGGAGGACGGTAATCGTCGTCGGCGAGCCCTGGTACACGTCCGGGGCCCACATATGGAACGGCACGACCGCGACCTTGAATCCGAAGCCGGCGATCAGGAAGACCAGCGCGATGATCAGCGGCGGCTCGATCTCCGGGTGGCCCGCGAGCGTGAGCCCCGGCGGACCGCGGAGGAGGATCAGGTCCGTCGTGGTCCCGATCGACGAAGTGTGCGCGATCCCGTAGATCAGCGAGATCCCGAACAGGACGATGCCGGAACTGACGGCGCCGATGATGAAGAACTTCGCCGAGGCCTCGGTCGCCTGGCGGTCCCGCTTGCGGTAGGCGACGAGGGCGAAGGTGCTCAGGCTGGAGGTCTCGAAGGCGAGGAACAGGACGAAGAGGTCCGTCGCCGCGGCGGTGAACATCATCCCGACGACGGCGAGGAGCATCAGCGCGTAGTACTCCCCCTGGTGCGGCTCCTCCGCCCGGATGAAGCCGCGGGACGCGATGATGACGAGCAGGGCCACAAGCTGGAACATGAGCTGGAAGAACAGTGCGAACGCGTCGACGTTCATCTTCAGTTCGAGGCTGAAGTTACCCCGCGCGCCGATCGGAGACGGCCACAGCGAGAGGTGCAGGGCGTTCGTGACCCCGAGGCCCATCATGTCGATCGTGATGAACGAGGCGAGGCCGGTCCCGACGAGGGCGACGGCCCACAGCGCCTCCGGGCGCTTGCGCCACGCGAACCCGAGGACCGCGGACGCGAGGGCGGTCACGACGAGGATCGTCTCCGGGAGGAACACGGTGTAGTCGGACAGGTCAGAGCCCTCCGAGGATCCCCTGGGACCAGGTCGACAGGAAGTCGAGGAGCAGGATCGGCACGATGCCGAAGACCGCGAAGGCGAGCGTCAGGACGGCGAGCGGGGCCACCTCGAACCGATGGAGGTCCGGCATCGTCTCCCACTTGGGATTCAGCGGCCCGAAGATCGCGCGCTGCATCGCCCAGATGTAGTACGCGGCCGTGAAGACGACCGTCAGGATCGGCACGAACACGAGGAGGCCGAAGGCCGCGTAGACGCCGACGAAGACGCTGAACTCCGCGACGAACCCGACGAGGCCGGGGAGCCCGAGGGAGGCGAGGAACGAGACCATCATGAAGGTCGCGAACCGCGGGGCCTTCTTCGCGATCCCTCCGAGGTCCGAGATGTTCCGCGTGCCGATCTTATGGCCGAGGGACCCCGCGACCATGAAGAGCGCCGCCGAGACGAGGCCGTGGGCGAACATCTGGAAGATCGCCCCCGAGAAACCGAGGACCGCCCCGCGGCCGTAGCCGCCCCCGGCGCTGAAGCCGTACACGCCCGCGGCGATCCCGAGGGTCACGAATCCCATGTGGCTCACGCTGGAGAAGGCGACGAGCCGCTTCAGATCGTCCTGGGCGATGCAGACCAGGGCTCCGTAGAGGATCGAGATGATGCCGACGAGGGCGAGGAGCCAGTACAGGTCGACCGCGGCGGTCGGGAGCATCTGGACGTTGAATCGGATGAGCCCGTATCCGCCAAGCTTCAGGAGGACGCCCGCGAGGATCACGGAACCGCCGGTCGGCGCCTCCACGTGGGCGTCGGGCAGCCAGGTGTGCAACGGCCACGTCGGCAGCTTCGTCCCGAAGGCGATGAGCAGGCCGACGAAGGCGAGATCCGCGACCGCGCCGGGAGGCACCGGCACGCTCGCGATGATCGCGGTCATGTCGAACGTGTGCGGACTCGAATAGAAGTAGAACGCGAAGACGGCGAGGAGGAGCGGGAGGGACGCGAGGAAGGTGTACAGGAAGAACTTGATCGCGGCGTACCGCCGCCGCGGGCCGCCCCACACGGCGATGAGGAAATACATCGGCACCAGGCCGACCTCCCAAAACACGAGGAACTGGAACAGGTCGAGGGACAGGAAGACCCCGCTGATCGTCGTCTCCATGAACAGGAACATCGCGAAGAACTCCGGGACCCGGGTGTGCTCGTCCCACGAGATCGCGAGGGCGAGCGGCGTCAGCAGGGCGTTCAGGAAGACGAGGATCACGGAGAGCTCGTCCGCGCCGAAGAAGTAATTCACGTTCAACGTCGGGACCCAGGGAGATTTCTCGACCGCGAAGTAGGTGTGCGAGCCCGGCGTCGTGACCTTGGACAGGACGATCGCATCGGGCCAGAGGAACCCCGACAGCAGAAGCGTGGCGAGGCCGAGCACGACGAGGGAGGTGGCGAGCGCGACCCCGCGGGCCGCTCCCGGGGACCCGGTCACGTAGCACAGCATCGCGCCGAGGGCCGGCAGGAACACGATCAAGGTGAGGATCGGATAGTCGATGATCATCTCAGATCCCTCCGAGCCACGGGAACGAACCGCTCGTGTAGGCGTTGATCATCCCGAGGAAGGGGAGCGGAAAGAAGCCGACGAGGAAGACCAAGGCGACGAGGACGGCGTAGGAGATGCGCTCCCATGGCAGCAGGTCGTGCGCCTTCGCGAGGTCTTCCGGCGGGTCCCCGAAGAGGATACGCTGCATCGTGTACAGGTAATACGCGGCCGTGACGACGATCGAGATGAGCGGGATCAGGACGAGCCGACGGTTCATGTCGAGGTTCGGCGAGCCGTACGCGCCGACGAAGACCATGAACTCGGACCAAAACGAGTTCAGGCCCGGCAAACCGAGGGAGGCGAAGAAGCCGATCGCGAGGATCAGGGAGAACTGCGGCATGACGCGCGCGAGGCCCTGTAGCCGCGGGATGTCCCGCGTCCCGGTGCTATGCTTCACGCTGCCCGCGAGCATGAACAGGATCGCGGTGATGATGCCGTGGTTGAACAATTGGAAGATCGCCCCCTGCACGCCGATCACGGTCAAGCTGCCGGCTCCGAGGAGCACGAAGCCCATGTGGCCGACCGAGCTGTACGCGATCAGTCGTTTCAGATCGACCTGGGCGAGGCACACGAAGGCCGCGTAGATCATCGAGGCGGTGCCGAGGATCGCGAGGGCCCACCAGAGGTTGCGCGCCGCGTCTGGGAGCATGCCGAGGTTGATCCGGAAGATCCCGTAGCCGCCCATCTTCAGCAGCACCCCGGCGAGGAGGACGGACCCGCCGGTCGGAGCTTCGACGTGCGCATCGGGAAGCCACGTGTGGAACGGCACGGACGGCAGCTTCACGATGAAGGCGAAGAGGAACGCCGCGAAGACCGGGATCTGGGCTCCCAGGGTGATGTAGGCAATGCCCGCCCCGCTCGTGTGGCGGAGGGCGCCATGGAGGAATGCCGTCATGTCGAGCGTCGGAGCGTTCGTGCCGTAGACGGCCTCATTCACGGAGGCGCTGTAGAACCAGTACAGGGAGAAGATCGAGAGGAGCATGATCACGAAGCCGACGTGGGTGAAGATCAGGAACTTCAGCGCCGCATAGCGGCGATTCGGCCCGCCCCAGATCCCGATGAGGAAGAACATCGGCAGCAGGACGAGCTCCCAGAAGATCGCGAAGATGATGAAGTCGAGGGCGAGGAAGACGCCGACGAGCGCCATCTCCAGGAAGAGGAACAGCCCGAAGAAGGCCCGCGGCCGGACCTCCTCGTCCCAATGGAAGACGACCGCCAAGGTCGTGAGCAGGGCCGTGAGCCAGATCAACGGGACGCTGAGCCCGTCCACGCCGACGACGTAATTGAAGCCGAACTGGGTCCACCATCCGACGCGCTCCATGTAGTAAAGGGGAACGAACTTGCCCGGGGTCGGCGGCTGCGACGCGGTCGGCGTCCCGAGGGCCCCCGCCCAGTTCCCGTTGATGAGGGCCAGGAGGAGCCAACTCGCGAATCCCAGTTCGGCGAGGCTGAAGCCGATCGCCATCCACTTCGCCGCCCGCTGGGTCGTCCCGATGCCCCAGACGATCAACGATCCGACGAACGGGGTGATCCACAGGAGGGAGAGGATCCCGACCACGTCATCGCCCCCCGAGGAATCGCTGGAGGAAGCTGAAGCCGAACAGCAGGACGACGACGGCGACGATCCCCACGACGACGACCCAGGCGTAGTTCTGCACCTGCCCGGTCTGCCGCTGCCGCAGGCGCCAACTCGTCCGAACGGTCTCGAGGCTCAGCGCGTTCACCGCCCCGTCGATCACGCGTCGATCGAACAAGTCGCTCTCGACGGCGACCCGCATCCCGCCCCGGCCGACCGCGTTCACGATCCCGTCGATCGCGGTCCGATCGAACCAGTCGAGCCCGCGCGCGATCCCGTAGACGACCGTCCGACCGAACGCGTCGTAGGCGTCGTCGATCCAGTAGCGCTTCGTGAGCATCCGGTGGATGAAGGCCCCGCCGGGGGCGCGCGTGAAACGCTCCGCGGGGATCCTCTTGGTCTCGTAGATCGACCAGGCGAGCCAGATGCCGAGCCCGGCGACGCCGAGGGAGAGCGCCTCCAGCAGGTAGTGGACGGGCGGGATGCCGACGAGCGGGAAACCGGCCTCCGGACGCCCGAAGAAGACGAGGTTGCCGAACCCTTGCATCGGATAGGCGAGGAGCCCCGAGATCAGGGTGAACCCGGCGAGGATCAGGAGGGGCGTCGTCATGACGCGGGGCGACTCGTGCGGGTGATCGTGACCGCGGTACTCTCCGTGGAACGTCATGAACCAGAGGCGGAAGGCGTAGAAGGCGGTGAGGAACGCGGTGAGGAGGCCGAGGAGGTACAGCAGGTAGAAGCCCGGATGGTCCGCCCCCGCGTCGAAGGTCACGGAGAGGATCTCGCCTTTGCTGAAGAATCCGCTAAAGGGAATAATCCCGGCGAGGGCGAGGGATCCGAACAGCATGACCCGCGAGGTGATCGGCATCGACTTCGAGAGGCCGCCCATCTCCCGCATGTCGTTCGTGTGGACGGCGTGGATCACGCTGCCGGCGGACAGGAACAGGAGGGCCTTGAAGAACGCGTGGTTGAAGAGGTGGTAGAGGGCGGCGCTGTACCCCGCCGAGTTGACCGGCTCTCCGTTGACCGCCTCCGTCGCCATCAGGTACGCGCCGGCGCCGAGGCCCAGGAACATGTACGCGAGCTGGGAGATCGTCGAGAAGGCCAGGACGCGCTTGATGTCGTTGTTCACGACGGCCATCGTCGCGGCGAAGATCGCCGTGAAGCCGCCGATCCCTGCGATGACCAGGATGGCGGTGAAGGGCGGTTGGACCCCCGGGGCGAGGGGGACGAGGAAGATGAACGACCGCGCGGTCAAGTAGACGCCGGCCTTGACCATCGTCGCCGCGTGGATCAGCGCGCTGACGGTCGTCGGGCCCTCCATCGCGTCCGGCAACCAGGCATGGAGCGGGAACTGGGCCGACTTCCCGACGGCCCCGCCGAAGAGGAGGAGGGGGATCAAGGTCAGCAGCTGCGGGCTCAGCAGCCCGACCCGCGGCGCGATCTCGTTGAAGCGCAGCGTCCCGAATTCGTTCCAGATCACGAGGACGCCGACGAGGAACAGGACGTCCCCGACGCGGGTGACGAGGAACGCCTTCTTCGCCGCCGCGGCGGCCTCCGGCTTGTGGTACCAGAATCCGATGAGCAGGTAGGAGCAGAGGCCCATGATTTCCCAGAAGATCAGAAGCTGCAGGAAGTTGTCCGCGCTGACGGTCCCGAGCATCCCGGTCGCGAAGAGGCTGACCTCCGCGTAGTAACGAGGCTTGCCTTCCTCCTCGTGCATGTAGCCAAGAGAATAGATGAAAATCAGGAGGCAGAGGAACGACACGAGGACGAGCATCAACGAGCTGAGGTTGTCGATCAAGAGCGAGATCCGGATCTCGTTTCCGGGGATGCTCGGGAGCCAGACGTATCCGTCGATCGTCTGCGACGCGAAGCCCCCTCCGAGGGCGCCCTGGGCGAGGACCTGGACGAAGACGTAGAGGGAGAGGACGAGCGATCCGAGCATCCCGGCGACGGCGACGTAGCCGCTGCCGTCCCGCAGCCACCGTCCGAGGAGGCCGATGATGACGAAGGCCGCGAGCGGCAGCAGCAGGATGAGCCAGGCGACCCACGCATTCTCGATCATGGCTCACCATTTCAGGAAGCGGATCTTGTCGAGCTCGATCGAGCCGTGGGTCTGGTAGATCGAGAGGAACACCGCGAGGCCGACGGCCGCCTCCGCCGCGGCGACCGCAATCCCGAGGAGGGCGAAGATCTGGCCGCTCGGGTTCCCGCTGTACGACGAGAACGCGACGAAGTTGAGGATCGAGGCGTTCAGGATGATCTCGATCGACATCAGCACGATGATCCCGTTCCGGCGGGCGAGGACGCCGTAGAGCCCGATACACAACAGGGCCCCGGAAAGCAGGAGCTCGTATTCCAAGGGAATCAGGGGCCCACCTTCCCCGGCTCTTCCATCTTCGCGAGGTACACGCCGCCGATCATCGCGGCGGCGAGGAGGATCGCAATGAGGATGATCGTGATCGGGAAGGCGTCGAACAACTGGTTCGCGATCCCATCGGACGACGTCGCGTTCGGGTCGTACACCGGCAGGGAGGTCGGGGACTGCGGCCAGCTCACGGGACCGAGGAAGGAGACGGCCATGACGCCGAACAAGGCGGCGACCGCGAGGACGACCGAGAACTCGCGAAGGTTCATTCCGGCGCCTCCTGCCCCGGCTCGTCCATGATCTTCCGGCGCGTGAGCATGATGCCGAAGACCATGAGGACCGGGACCGCGCCGGCGTACACGAGGATCTGGATGAGGAACACGAACTCGCTGAGGAACAGCAGGTAGATCACGCCGATCGTCACGAGGGTCATCGCGAGCCAGAACGCGGCGCGGACGAGGCGCTTGTTGATGACCACGAGGACGGAGCCGATGATCTCGAAGGCGCTCAGGATGAAGAACGCGATGAGCTCCCAGTCAACGGCCACAGCATCCGGTCCCCCTTCCGACGCGTCCCCGGGCCTGCACCGACCTCACCCGAGGACCCGGAAACCCGCCGCCACCAAGATCGCGAGGAGCGAATACGGGATCAGCCGCTTCCATCCGATGTTCAAAATCTGATCGATCCGAACGCGAGGGACGGACCAGGAGAGGACGACGAAGAACGCGGCGAGGAAGTAAATCCGCAGCAAGAACCAGATTTCCTCCGGCACGATCGGGACCGGGATCCCGCCGACCGACAACGTCGCGAATACCGGCCCACTCCAACCGCCCAGGTACAGGATCGAAATCAACGCGCAGGCGGCCAGCATCCGGAGCCACTTGAAGGCGAAGACGATGCCGAACCGCATCCCGCTGTACTCCGTCGTCCAGCCTTCGACGAGCTCCGCCTCGGCCTCCGGGATATCGAAGGGGACTCGCTCCATCTCCGCGATCATCGCAACCGAGAAGATGAGGAAGCCGAGGAACTGGGGGCCGAAGACGTACCAGGCCGGTAGCGGCAACGTCGTCCCGAACGCGACGAGCGGCCGGTCTTGCTGCTGGACGATCTTCACCGGATCGAGGGTCCCGGTGAAGACGACGAGGGCGATCACCGCGAGGACCATCGGAATGGAATAGGAGAGGAGCATCGCCGCCGCGCGGAATCCGCCGACGAGGGTGTACTTGTTGTTCGCGGCGTACCCGGCGATTAGGATGCCGAGCGGGGCGAGGGAGAACGCGGCGAGGATGAACAAGATTCCGAGGTCGAGGTTCGCGACGTAGAAGCCGCTGCTCCAAGGCAGGACCGCGAAGACCATGAGCGTCGAGGAGGCGATCAGGACCGGGGAGATGTGGAACATCGCGGAGTCCGCGTTTCGCGGCGTGATGTTCTCCTTCTGGATGAGCTTCACGCCGTCCGCGAGGTTCTGCAGGTAACCCAGGCCCTTGTGCGTCGGCCGGTGGACTCGGTTGAACGGCCAGAAGGGGAGGGACCAGATCGAGATCATGATGCCGTACCGGTCCTGCAGCCGGCTGTAGAGCTTCCGCTCGACCCACATCACGGTGAAGAGATTGAGGACCGTGACCCAGAGGACGACGATCGTCACGACGATGAGGTACGTCACCACCGTGATGACCGCATCCAACCCGAGCCAGTCCCCGAGGCCCCGCAACGGAGGGATCGGGCCCGAGAGGGCGTAGATGATTGATTGGACGATGCCAATGATCGCGGCGACGAGCACCTTGCAGACCGCGAACAGATTCGGGATGAGGGGCGCGCTCACTTGTCCATCTCCCCGACGCACACGTCCACGGAACCCAGGATCGAGACGACGTCCGCGAGCTTGTTCCCCCGAAGGAGGATCGGAGTCGCCGCCATCGTGCAGAACACCGGGCTGCGGATCTTCACGCGATAGGGCCGGTCATCCCCGTCGCCGATGACGTAGAAGAGGGCCTCCCCGCGGGAATCCTCCGTCTTCGCGTAGCCTTCCCCCTCCGCGCGCCGCGGCGGCTTCACGCGGTACGGCCCCGTCTTCGGCATCTTCTCCAGGGCCTGTCGAATGATGTTGCACGATTCCCGGAGCTCGTTGAAGCGGACCACGAACCGCGCGTACGAGTCGCCGACGCCGCCGTCCTGCCAAATTTGAGGTTCGAAGTCGATCTCCTCGTAGGTCTCGTACGGGTCGAGCCGCCGGAGGTCCACGTTCACGCCGCACGCCCGCAGGTTCGGGCCGGTGACGCCCCAGTTGATCGCATCGACGGCGGAGAGGGTGCCGACCCCTTCCGTGCGCATCCGGAACACCTTCGACTCGTGGAAGATCTTGGGATATTCGTTCTCGAGCTTCTCGAGGAAATGCTCGATGCTCCGCTTGCACATCGCTTCGAAGTTCTCCGGCAAATCATTCCGGACGCCGCCGACCCGCGGGTAGTTCTGGTTCATCCGCGCGCCCGACATGAGTTGGATCAGGTCCAGGAACAGCTCCCGCTCCCGGAGGCACCACAGGAGGCCGGTCAGCAGGCCGAGGTCCGGTCCGTAGGACGCGAGCCACATCAGGTGCGAGGCGATCCGCTGCAGCTCGAGCGAGATGACGCGGATCCATTGCCCTCGCTCCGGCGTCTCGATCCCCATCATCTTCTCGACCGCGAGGCAGTACGCGTGGGACCAGGTGATCGAGGAGACGTAGCAGAGGCGGTCCGTGAGGACGACGTTCTTCTGGAACTCCCGCACCTCCATGATCTTCTCGTACCCGCGGTGCAGGTAGCCGATCTCCGGCTTCGCGTCCGTGATCGTCTCGCCGTCGACCTTGACCTTCATATTCCAGAGGCCGTGCGTCATCGGGTGCTGCGGCCCCATGTTGATCCAGAACTCCGGCATTCACTTCCCTCCCCGGAGCTTGCGGCGTGTGATGTACTGGCGGTCGACCTCCTGCGCGAAGTCCTTGCGGAGCGGGTGGAACTTGAAGTCCTGCGGCAGCAAGATGCGCTCCAGGTTCGGGTGGCCCTCGAACTCGATCCCCATGAGGTCCCACGCCTCCCGCTCGTGGTAGTTCGCGGCGTTCCAGAGGCCCGTGAGGCTCTTGATCTTCGGATCGTCGTAGGGGATGTGCGCGGTGACCTGGACCATGCATCCGTTGTAATAGTTCTCGATGTGGTAGGTGCAATCGAACCGGTCCTTCCAATCGACCGCCGTGATGCAGGAGAGATGCTCGAAGCCGATGGTCTTCTGCAGGTACGTGCAGACCGGGATCAGGTCGTCGCGGTCGATTGTCACCGCCAGGTGCCCCGGCCGCAGGACCTTGCCGTCGAGCAATTTCGCGCCGAACGCCGCCCTGAGGCCCCCGAGGACCTCCTTCTCGATCAAGGGGACGGGACGGCCCGAGACCACGACGGGCGCCGCGCGGACGACCGTGCTCATATTTGGATGACCTCCTCCTTCTTGAGCGCGTACTGCGTGGCGACGAACATGATCCCAAGGAAGAGGAAGATCGAGAACTTGCCCACCGGCGACGCGGAGCTCAGGAGCCCGCCCCATGCGAACGCCCAGAGGAGGAGGAACACCGCCGCGACATCGAAGACGACGAAAATCAGCGCGAACATGTAATACTGAAAGTGGAACTGAATCTGCGCCTCGCCTTCCGGGACCTCGCCGCATTCGTACGTGAGGTCCTTCAGCGGCGTCGGATGGTCGGGCCGGAAAAGCCTCGTCGCGAAGAAGGTCCCCAGTGGGAACAACAACGCGATCAAGGCAAAAATCACGATGGGCACGTACGCTTCGAGCGCCATCTACATCGCGTGGAAAAAAGGTCAGGCTATTAAACCCTTTGCGGCGTTCGCGAGCCGTCAATTCTCTCCCGAAAAACGTCCTCGCATTCGGCCCCGGAAGGTGGCGTTCCCACCGACCCGATACAACCGTTCCCGCGAGGACGCGCAACCGTTTATATCGCCGGATTTCATTCGTTCGATCCGATGGCCACCGAGCGAAGTTTGCCCCCGGGACAACGTGAAGTTCGGAAATGGCCTCGGCTCGACCTCGGCATCGTGCCGCGGTTCGACCCGAAGGAGTGGGACCTCCGCCTCGACGGGAGCGTCGACAAGCCCCTTCGATTCGCTTATTCCGAGTTCCTGTCGCTGCCTACGACCAAGGTCCTATCCCCATTCCACTGCGTGACGGGATGGACGACCTTCGACAACGAGTGGATTGGGGTGACGATCAAAGAACTCGCCGAGCGCGCCCAGGTCCGATCGGGCGCCGGATTCGCGACGTTCCGATGCGGAGACGGCTACACGACCTCCCATCCGTTGAACGTCCTTTACGATTCCGACGTCCTCCTCGTCCATCAGTGGGACAGCAAGCCGTTGCCGATTGAGCACGGCGGCCCCGTACGGCTATTGGTCCCGAAGCGCTACGCGTACAAGAGCGCAAAATGGGTCCGGGCCGTGACCTTCACGGACCAAGAGGAACTCGGCTACTGGGAGGTTCGCGGATACAGTAACACGGCCGACCCATTGACCGAGGACCGTTATTCGTTCTGACAATTGGGGAAAGTCCATAAGCCCGCGGACCGATGGTCGCGGAGACCTTTTGTGTTTCGGCGAGCAACCGACTCGGACCGGCCCGACGAACACCGCATGTCCTTCTTCGAACACCTCGAGGAGCTCCGCACCCGGCTCAAGATCGTCATCGCAGCGTTCATCGTCGTATTCCTCATCATGCTCAGCTTCGGGATCGAGCCGATAAGGATCGGCCAGGCGCAGATTTACCTCCCTCTCCCGACGTTCAACCAGGGTCAGACGATCCCCGCCCAACTCATCGTGGTCCTGAACCACTCGTTGGTCCAAGGCAGCGCGGTCTTGACGGTCCTGACCCCGTGGGAAGCGGTGATCGCCCAGCTCAAGGTCGCGACGTTCCTCGCGGCGGTGGTCATCTCGCCGATCTCGACCTACGAGTTCTGGCGTTTCGTGGCCCCCGCATTGAAGCCCAGCGAACGGCGGCTCATCTTCCGCATCACAGCCCCCGTCGTCACGCTCTTCATTGCGGGCGTCCTCGTGTCGCTCCTGGTCGTCCTCCCATTCACGTTCCCGTTCCTGTACGCCTTCGCCTACTCTTTCGGAGCGACGCCCCTGCTTCGCCTCGACGAGTTCCTCGATTTCGTCCTGTGGTTCAGCCTCGCGTTCGGCCTCGCCTTCGAACTCCCCGTCGTGATGTACGGCCTGTCCTACTTGGGCATCGTCTCGCCGGAATTTTGGAAGAAGAACTGGCGCTACGCGACGATCGCGATTTTCATCTTCGGCGCGGTGATCACGCCGGACGGAAGCGGGGTGACGATGATGCTCGTCTCGATCCCGATGCTCTTCCTCTACGTCGCGGGATACGTCGCCGTCGTGCAGCGGAGCAGGCACGTCGCGCGGGCCCACATGGTATCGGCGAAAAGCTCTTAACCCCGTCCTTCCGTGGCAGTCTGGGGGTGTCGGGTTGTCCGTAATTTCGCCTGGCGATTTGACGGCTCAACTGCCGGGGGGGTTCGAGTGGATCATCATCCTGATCATCATCGCGGTCCTCCTGCTGTTCGGCCCGCAGAAGCTCCCCGAACTCGCTCGAGGACTCGGTCGGGCCCTCGGTGAATTCCGCCGCGGCAAGATGGAAATCGAGCGGCAGATCTCCGATGAGATCAACGCGATGGACGTGAAGGACATGCGCTCGCGGGTCGAGAAAGCCGCGGGGGCCCTCGCGATCCCGACCTCCGGGAGGAGCGAACTCCAGCTCAAGTTGGACATCGCGCGAGCGGTCGACAAAGCGGGCGACGACCAGGTCATCGCCGCGGCCCAGGCGGTCGGCGTCTACAGCAGCGGCGCGGACATGCAGCGGTTGCGCGAGCAGATCATCAAGGCGCTGAACGTCTGAGGACCGGCCGCGTCCCTCCATACAAGCGCGTTACCTTTATCCCAACCGAGGGTTTATCCGCGCGCGTTCCCCCGGAGAAGGCGGCATGGCGAGCCTCGATTATGCGTATCGCAGACTCGTGAACACCCTCGGGCCGGAGCGCGTTGCGCGCTCGGAATTCGAGCGCATGGTGTACAGCCACGACTTCGCGTCCCTCCCGAAGATCGCGCTCTTGCAATGGCGCCTGTATCCCGACTTCGTGGCCCTCCCGCAGACGACCGAAGAGGTGTCCGGCGTCGTCAAGCTGAGCGACGAAAGCCTGCTGCAGATCACGCCGCGCGGCGGCGGCACCGGATGGTGCGGAGGTTCGGTCCCGAACCGCGGCGGCGTCCTCATCGACATGCGGAAGATGAACCACATCCTCGGCATCGACTCCGATGGGCGGACCGTCGCGGTCGAAGCCGGAGTTTCGTGGAAGGAGGTCGAGGACTTCGTGGAGGCGAAAGGCTTCGCCCTGCCGCACGTCCCGCTCAATGCGATCGGCAGCACGGTCGGGGGCGCGATCAACTCGGGTAGCACGGGGTTCGGCGGCCTCCGCGGGGGCAGCCTGCGGGACGCGGTCGCAAACCTCGATGTGGTCCTCCCCGATGGAAGCCTCCTGAAAACAGCGTCCGGCGCCGACGCCGGCGGTGCGCTCGCGGATCTCACGCCGTTGTTCTTTGGGGCCGAAGGGACCCTCGGCATCGTGACGAAGGCGGTGCTCCGGCTCATCCCGAAACCGGAGCTCACGAGACCCCTCACGTACTCGTTCCCCGAACTCCCGGCCGCGGGGAGATTTCTGAAGGCCATCGTCGACGCCGGCCTCACCCCCTATCACGCCGCGGCCGTGGACCGCGACCACTTCGTCTTCGAGCGGGCGCTCCGCTCCGACACCCCGGAGCCCGTCGACTTGGCCCTCGTCGCGGTGCAGGGTTCCAAGGACGAGGTCGCGGACCAGGAGAAGGCCCTCGACGCGCTCGCGTCGAAAGAGGGAGGCGCCAAGCTCCCGCCGGCGGTCGGGGACGGCCTATGGCGCGAGCGACACAACAACTACGGCGCGCGACGACTCAGCCGCGGCCTCATGATTTCCTACAACCTGGTCCCGCTCCGTCGGCTCCCGGAGGCCGTCGAGACCGCGGCTCGAATCCGGGACAAGCTGAAACTGAACGGGTCCGTCCAGGCCCATCTCGTCGACAGCACGACCGCGGCCCTCAACCCGTACGTCCTCATGGACGACACCCGGCCGTCGGGTGGGACGGCCCTCGGATTCGTGAAGCGGATGGGGGATGCCGCTTTCAAGATGGACGGCCATCCGATGGGGCTCGGCCTCTTCCTCGTCTTCAACTTGCGGAAGATGCACGGGAACGCGACGTCGGCGTACTCCGCCGTCAAAGGCGTCCTCGATCCTCGCAAGAAAATCAACGGAGGCAAGACGTTCGAGGTCTGGACGAAATATCCGTGGCCCGGCCTCCGCGCGATTCCGCCGCCGGGAATGGCGATCGGCCTCGAGGTCGCCGCGATCCTGCGTCGGGCGAAACCGACCCGCGACCGGTTCGTGCGCGCGTACGAGCATTCGAAGGAGGGGTGACGTGGGCCTCCTGAAGGACTGGGACTATGTCGAGCAGGCCGTCCGCATTCCGGCCCTCGCCGAGGTCATCCGCGAGGCCTTGATCCGCGCCCTCTTCGTGCGGGACGATCGGGTCCTGCCGGCGAGCATTATCGGCGACCTGAACCGGTTGCCGCCGGTCACGGTCAAAGTGAAGGAGGACGGGGAGGTCCGCAAGCTCATCCGGGTCCTGAACGGCGAGGAGAGCACCGTCAGCTTGGGGCTGAACGCCGAAGACTACCATTTCTTCCGGACCCAGCTCGGAGTCGGACGCACCCGCGAGTTCGGACTCACGATGCGGCCCCGCGTGCTGCTGACCTACGATTGGATCGTCCCCGAGCAACGCGGCGTCCAGCTCGACTTCACGGCCTACGCCGGCGTCGAATTCGCGGAGGACGGCCATCGGGCCATTGCGCAGGTCGGTGCTCTCTGGAAGCGCCTCTACGACGATGCCCTCGCCGCGGGTCACCTCGTCCCGTTCGTCCCCACGGTCCCCCTCGACTTTGCCATCGGCGACGCGGTCTGTGGGGACGCCCCCTTCGGATCTTTCCGCGGTGGATTCGCGTCGTATGTAAACGCGCTCCGAACAATCTCGCCGTACGGGCATCGAGCGCGGATCGGATTCGAGGAGGTCGCGAACAACGGGACCGCATACGACCTCCTCCATGCGTCAATCCCTCTGGCGAGCGAATTCTTTGTCCCCGTCGCGGTCGCCTTGCGCCTCGAAGCGAAGCCCGGCGCACGCAAGACGCTGACCTATGCGTTCGACGATCCCGCGAAGGTATCGATCGCCCTCGACAAAGTCTCGCGGGTCGGACCCGGCATCCAGTGGGTCCACCTCACGGATGCCGTCGCGGCGAAGACCTTGCGGCCGGGACCGGCCGAGGCATTCGCGGTCCAAGTCTCCCTCGGCACGACCGCAACAGGGATCGCCGCGAAGGAGAAAGTGGTTGACGCGGCATTGGCGGGCTTCAAGGCGAAGACCGCGGATGCGCCGAATCCATTCGATGCTCCCGCCGAGGCGTACCGGAAGACGGCGGAAGCCGTCGCCCGGGCGCTCTTCGTCGGCGAGGTTCGCATTCCCGCGAAGAGTTTCGGGGATTTCGCCGGGAAGGTGAGGGCCTTCGGCGACCAAAGCGCCGCGAAGGCAGGGATCTACGGCTCCCTTGGTTCGACGGGAATCGTCTCGGCCTTCCCTTCGTTCTCGGCCCCGAAGGACCGCATCAAGGTGTACGACCTTTCGAAGGGCGTCCGGGCCATCGTCGCCCGCATCCCCGGAGCGGCCTTCACCGGACGGCTCACCCACCTCTGGGAGGAAGAGCCGAACTTCCTTCGGCGGATGGCCTTGTGGCGCGAGATGAAACTCCAGATCGACGCGGCGCACGTCGTGCAGCCGCTCGTGGCCCCGTAGCGGTTCACATCTGGGGCGCCCCGCAGGTCGTGCAGATCGCCGCGTCCTTCTGCAGGGGCGCCTGGCAGGCGATGCACATCCCCGTCCGGATTCGGATCGGGAGCATCGCCACGAGGACCCCGAGCGGGACGAACAGGACGGAGTACCAGTACTGGCCCGTCACCAGTCCTTCGAACCCGATCGCAAGGAGGAACACGCCCGCGATCTTCATGATCACGATGCCCCGTTGAACCCGCGGCAGGTTGCGAATCGTCTGGATCTCCTGCTTCGCGGTGAGCCGAGGGGCTTTCCGGGCCTTCACGAGCGGTGGGCTCTCCGACGCGGCCATATCACGGCTCCTCCGGTTCCTCGGGCGCAGGCGCGGGAGAGGGAGCAGGAGCGGAACCCGGAGCGGGCGACGCGGCCGGTTTGGCGGCGGCCGCCACGGGCCGTGCCGGCGGCGGAGGCGCGGTCGTCGAGAGCACGCGACCGTCCTTGACCTCGAAACCGTATTTGGTCACCATCGTGATCGCATCGACCGGGCAGACGATCGCGCACTTCTCGCATCCGACGCAGTTGTCGTCGATGATGACCGCCTTGCGCGACGTGTACGTGTACTCGGGCAGCGCGAACTTGCGGTCGACCATGCCGATCGCTTCGAAGGCGCAGTTGTCGAAGCAATGGGTGCAGCCCATGCAGATCCCTTCGTCGACGATCGCCAAGGTGCCGCGGCCGCGGATGTACTCCTGCGTCCGGACTTTGAATCCCTGCTTGTACCGGTCCTTCGCGAGCTGCAGGTTCATCTGGCGGACGCGGCCGTAGTACGCGATCAGCGGATCCGCGGGAGGCCCGGGAGCGACCGTCGGCGGCGCTGCCTTCGCTGCGGTCGCCATCACGAGCCTCCCTTGCGCCCGGGGAGCGGAGGCTCCTTCCGCCTCTGGTCGATGTTGCTGCCGGTCGGCCAATCGCCCGGCAGCCGCTCCGCCAGGAACTGCGTGATGTCCATGACCTTGTACCGGTACCGCTCCTCGCCGGGCTTCCATTTGTTCTCGTGGTGCAGACATCCGAAGTGCGTTAGGCATTTCGGACACGCCGTGAGGAGGTAATCCGCCTCGACGTCGACCGCCTCGTCCATCCTCTTCCGGGTGAGCCCCTTCGTCTTGTCGTTGCAGTACATCATCTGGGCGACGCCGCAACATTGCGCGTCCCCGCGGAAGGTCTTCAACTCGACGAGGTCCGCGTTGTCGACGCGTTTGATCAGCTCCCGGGGCTCCTCGAAGACCGGGTCGATCGGCATCTGCCGCCCGGACCGGCACGGATCCTGGAACGCCACGCGAATCCGCTTCGCGGTCTCCGGCTGCGGCGGGATCCGCAGGCCCCGCTCGAAGAGGAACTGCGTGATGTGGACGACCCGGACGCCTTCCAACTTGTAGTCCAGGCGAAAGGTGCGGTAGCCTTCCGCGCAGGACGTGATCAGCGTCTTGACGCCGAGCATCTTGACGATCTTCGTGTTGTAGTCGCGCATCCGCTCGAAGACATCGACCTTGCCTTGCCACAGCTGGTCGTGGCCGCAGCACTTCATGAAGGAGCGGTCCAAGATCATCGGCTGGATCCCGACGGCTCGGAGGAGCTTGATCGACGAATCGAAGATGATCCCGTGGTTCGTGTCCCCGTAGTTCATGTGGGAGAATTGCATCTCGACGTCGTAGTAGTCGACGCAGCCCGGGTAGTACGCGAACTCGGACTTGTGCTCGACCCGGATCTCCGGGATCGAGAGGTCGTCCGCCTCGCTGTCGAGCACGCGGAACATGACCGGATGCGGGATCGTGCGGCCGGGCCCGTATTCCGTGTCCATCATTCCCGCCGGCCCCCGTCCGCCGCCATCGCGGCGTTGACCTTCCGCCGCTCCTCGAGGATGTAGTCGCTGTACTGGATGTCCAAGGGACACACGGCGCTGCAGGCATCACAGGCGAGGCACGTCCAAAGCGGGACGCCGTCGTGTTGCTTCTTGAACGTGTTGTAGACGAGGTTCAGGCCGCCCAGCGCGTCGTCCTCGACCTTCGTGACGGGGCACACCGTGTGGCACTTGCCGCACTGATAGCACTCATTGAGCAGGTACTCGTACGTGCTGTAGGGCCGCCGCGTCCCGAGCCAGGCGGTCCCGATCGCGAAGATCGGCATGAAGACCAAGGTGTTCATGTTCGGCCACAGGACCGACAGGACCCAGCCGAGGGCGGTCGGCCGGTCCAGGTACGCGACCGCGCCGTAGAAGCCCATGAAGGCGAGGAGGCCCAGCGCCCCGGCCCACGTGGACACCTTGCGGGCCGTCGACTCGGGAGCCCGGAAGAGGAAGAACGCGGTGAGGACGGTCGGCACGACGACGATCGCGAGGGCGATCAGGATCTCGGGGAAGAACGCCTGGGCGGCACCGAGGGCCGCCGGGTTCGCGGCGATCGCCCCGGCCTGCGCGACGACGATCGCGGTCAGGATCAGGACGTACGGGACGAGGTACCGACGCATTGGCGCGAAGGCGAGGCGCCGGAGGGCCAGGTACGACGTCAAGCCGACGAGGACCGGCGGGATCACGAAGAACCACTTCATCGTGCCGTCGGGGATCAGGGCAGTCCCATTCGGCGCGGTCCACCGCTGCGCGACGACCTCGCGGATCGAGTACAGGGAGGACGTGAAGATCCAGGCGATCAGGAAGGCGATCCCGAAGGCGGACCGGAACGGAGCCTTCGCGGGACGGCTCTCCCGGCCGCGGTCGATGAAGGGCAGGACGAGGAGGAAGATCACCGGGATGCCACTGAGCAGGTCCCCCCAGAACGCCGCGCTGAACTCCGTCTTCAGTGGCGTCCCGGCCCCGATCGTGAACTGCGGGAAGATGTCCGCGACCTTCAGGAGGCCCCAGGAGAACAGCAGGTACCAGTCCGGCACGATCAGCTCGGACAGCTGCGGGCTCCGCGCGGGCCCGAGGAACGGCGTGACGAACGCGGAGAGGAAGAACATCATCGCGACGAGGAGGCAGATCGTGACGAGGTCCCGGGTCGCCTCCTGCGGGAACAGCGGGATGCCGGGCTGATGGTCCAGGCGGTCGGGGCCGTACTGCCGCGGGAAGCCCGGCCTCGGACCTTCCATGACCTTTTCCTTGACGTACTCGATTTGCACCGGATATCACCTCAGTGGGGCTCGGCGACGCCCTGCAGCCAGACGAGCCCCATGTGGAGGACCATGAGCGCCGTCCCCACGAGGGGCAAGATGAAGACGTGGATCCAGTACCACCGCAGGATGTAGCGGCCGGACAGGGTGCTGATGTCGCCGAACAGCAAGGTCGCGAGCTGGTCCCCGATGACCGGCGAGGCCCGCGTCATGTTGATCCCGATGTTCGCGGCGCCCTCGCTCAGGGCGTTCGCCGGGAGCAGGTAGCCCGAATACCCGAACATGATCGTGATCAGGATGAGGAGGACCCCGAGGAGCCAGTTCAGTTCCCGCGGCTTCTTGTAGGCGCCGGTGAAGTACACGCGGCACATGTGGAGGAACACCGCGGCGATCATGATGT